>ERZ780218.913-NODE-913-length-22893-cov-5.629433_pt1 | contig 22893 bp, 14 predicted proteins | sample MGYA00510975_ERZ780218 | MGnify/ENA primary metagenome ERZ780218 (study PRJEB29588, sample SAMEA2152063) | human gut metagenome | biome: human gut; feature: human-associated habitat; material: faeces | place: Denmark | collected 2008/2010 ... | reverse complement strand
TAGCTTTTCTTATCCGAGCTGTTTGGTTTTTTCCACGGCGGCATCCACCGCCTCGATGCACGCGCTGCGCAGGCCGCTGCGCTCCAGCGCGGCGACGCCCGCGATGGTGCTGCCGCCGGGGCTGCACACCTCGTCCTTGAGCTGTCCCGGGTGCCGGCCGGTGCGGAGCACCATTTCGGCGCTGCCGAGCAGCATCTGCGCGGCATAGCGCTGCGCCTTGGCACGGGGCAGGCCGTTCTTCACGCCGCCGTCCGCCAGCGCCTCGATAAACAGATAGGCGTAGGCGGGGCCGCAGCCGGAGACGGCGCTCGCCGCGTCGATCAGGTGCTCGTTCAGCTCGTCGAGCGCTCCGGCGGGCGCCATCAGCTCGCGGAAGGCGCACAGCTCGTCCTCGCTCACGCGGCCGTTCGCCGCGTAAAGGATCAGCCCCTGCCCCACGGCGCAGGGCGTATTCGGCATGATGCGGATGATCTTCTTGTCCGCGCCGAGCAGCAGCGCGAGCTTCTCGAGACTCACGCCCGCGAGCATGGAGACGAAGATGCCCTCGGAGGCCAGAATATCTGCCTTGAGGCCCTCGACCACGCCGACGACCATCTGCGGCTTGACGCCGAGAAAGACGAAGCGGCTGTCCGAGAGGATGCGCTGCGGCGTTTCCGCCGTGCAGCCGAGCCGCTGCGCGGCGGCCTCGGAACGCTCCTGCGTGGAGCACGCCACGGCGATACGGTCGCCGCCGGTCTTTTTCGCCGCGGCGAGCGCAAGCGCGCCGCCCATATTGCCGGCGCCGATGAAACCGGCCTCATACTTTGCCATCAAGCGTCCCTCCTTACCGGATCTGTCCGCTGCCGCGGATGACGTATTTGTAGGTACACAGCTCGTCGAGCCCCATGGGCCCGCGGGCGTGGAGCTTCTGCGTGGAAATGCCCATCTCGCAGCCGAGGCCGAACTCGCCGCCGTCGGTGAAGCGGGTGGAGACGTTGACGTAGACCGCCGCGCTGTCCACCTGCTCGGTGAATTTCTTCGCCGCGGCGGCGTCCTCGGTCACGATGCAGTCGCTGTGGTGCGTGGAGTGCGCGGCGATGTGCGCGATGGCGGCGTCCACGCTGTCCACCACGCCGACGGCGAGAATGTAGTCGAGAAACTCGGTGTCGAAGTCGCGCTCCCCGGCGGGGGTGCCGTCGATGATCCGCGCGGCGGCGGGGTCGAGCCGCAGCTCGACGGGGACCAGGCCTGCGGCGGCACGGTCGTCCACGATGGCTTTTTTGAGCAGGGGCAGGAACTGCGCCGCAACGTCCCGATGGACAAGGCAGACCTCCTCCGCGTTGCAGACGGAGGGCCGGCTGGCCTTGGCGTTGACGATGATGCTGACCGCCTTCGCAAGGTCGGCAGCCTTGTCCACATAGACGTGGCAGATGCCGGTGCCGGTCTCGATGCAGGGGACGGTGGCGTTCTCCACGCAGGCACGGATCAGGCCCGCGCCGCCGCGCGGGATGATGGAGACCTCGTGCACCGCGTCGCAGCCGGGCAGGACGTAGGCCAGCACCGCGTGCCCCGCCTCGTGGAAGGCGACGAGCTCCTTGTCCTTCTCCGTGATGACGCGGGACTTCTTCTCCGGGCCGACCTGCACGCGGGTGATGGCCTCCTCCAGCTCGCTGGGCTGGGTGACCCGGCGGCCCTTCAGGCCGAAGGCGTCCGCGAACTTCACGAAGTCCGGGCTGCGGTTTTCCAGAGACGTCTGGGAATACCGGTGGTCGTAGATCAGGCTCTGCCACTGGCGGACCATGCCCAGAAACGAGTTGTTCAGCAGGACGATCTTCACGGCCACCTGCGACTGGAAGATCGTGCCCAGCTCCTGAATGGTCATCTGCAGGCCGCCGTCGCCCGCGAAAAGACACACTTCGCGGTCGGGGGCGCCCAGCTTGGCCCCGATGGCCGCGGGAAGCCCGAAGCCCATCGTTCCCAGCCCGCCCGAAGTCACCATGCTCCGGCTGCGGCGGAACCCGAAATAGCGGGCCGCGAACATCTGCTGCTGACCCACGTCGGTCACCAGCACCGCGTCGTTGTCGTAGGCGCGGGCTACGGCGGCGACCGCTTCGCCCATGCGGATACGGCCTTCGGCGGGATGGACCGCCCGGCGGATCACCTTTTCGTATTCGATCTTGTCGCAGGCGCGGAATTCGTCGATCCACGCCCGGTGGTTGCGGGCCTGTATGCGCCGGGTGAGCAGCGGAAGGGTCTGTTTCGCGTCGCCGACCAGCGCAACGTCGGCCGGGACGATCTTGCCGATCTCCGCAGGGTCGATTTCGAGGTGGATGATCTTGGCGTTCGCCCCGAAACAGCCCGGATTGCCCGTCACGCGGTCGTCGAAGCGCATGCCCACGGCGAGGAGCAGGTCGCAGTCCCGGTTTTTGATGTTGGGACCGTAGTTGCCGTGCATGCCCAGCATACCGACGTACTGCGGCGAGTCGGTCGGCAGGGCCGAAAGCCCCAGCAGGGTCGATGCGGCGGGCATGCCGCTCTTATTGAGGAAGGCGCGCAGCTCCGCTTCGCCGCCGCTCAGGATCACGCCCTGTCCGATCATCGCCAGAGGCCGTTGTGCGGCATCGATCAGCCTTGCCGCTTCGTCGATGCGCTCTTCGGAGGGGACCGATGCGGGGACATAGCTGCGGATCGAAGCCACTTTCTCGTAGCTGAACGGGGCCGTTCCGCACTGGGCGTCCTTGGTGATGTCCACGACCACGGGGCCGGGGCGGCCCGAACGGGCGATGTAGAACGCCTTGGCGATGGCGCCCGGAATCTCTTCGGTGCGCTTGACCTGACAGTTCCATTTGGTGACGGCCTGCGTGATGCCCACGAAATTGGTCTCCTGAAAGGCGTCGGTGCCCAGCAGCGACGAACCGACCTGCCCGGTCACGAGCACCAGCGGCGTGGAGTCCATCAGCGCGTCGGCGAGTCCCGTCACGGTATTGGTGGCGCCGGGTCCGGAGGTGACCAGACAGACCCCCACGCGGCCGCTGACGCGGGCGTAGCCCTGCGCGGCGTGTACGGCGCCCTGTTCGTGCCGCACGAGGATGTGGCGCAGGCGGTCGCGGTAGTCGTAGAGTGCGTCGTAGACGGGGATGATCGCCCCGCCGGGGTAGCCGAAAATCGTATCGACGCCCTCGCGCAGGAACGATTCGATCAGGGCCTGCGCTCCCGTGACGGAGGGACCGGGCTGCGGTTCGGACATGTTTGTTTGCGTCGTATCCATGATTGCTGCTGTTTTACTTATTCTTCATCGACGATGCGTACGGCGCCCTTGTCGGCCGAGCTGACCAGCTTGGCGTAGGCGCGCAGCGACGCGGGGACTTTGCGGTCGCGCGCGGCGGGGCGGAAATGCTCCTGAGCGGCCATTCGCGCGGCTATTTCGGCGTCGTCTGCCAGAAGGCGTATCGAGCGACGCGGGATGTCGATCTCGATCTCATCGCCCGTGCGGACGACGGCGATCTCTCCGCCCGAGGCGGCTTCCGGCGAGACGTGGCCGATCGAAAGCCCCGAGGTTCCGCCCGAGAAACGCCCGTCGGTGATCAGCGCGCAGGCCTTGTCGAGGTGTTTCGACTTGAGGTACGACGTGGGGTAGAGCATCTCCTGCATGCCCGGGCCGCCCTTGGGGCCTTCGTAGCGGATGACGACCACTTCGCCCGGCTGCACCTCGTCGGCGAGAATGCCGTTCATGGCCTGCTCCTGCGATTCGTAAACGCGCGCCGGGCCGCGGAAGACGAACAGTTTTTCGTCCACGCCGGCGGTTTTGACGACGCAGCCCTGCCGGGCGATGTTGCCCGTCAGCACGGCCAGTCCGCCGTCGCGGAAATAGGCGTGCTCCACGTCGCGGATGCAGCCCGCCGTGCGATCGGTATCGGGTTCTTCGTAGTAGGAGTGCTGTGCGCCCAGCTCGCGGCTGTAATGGCCTGTCGGGGCGCTGAGCGCGCGGCGTCGCGCGGCGTCGGCGGCTGCCGGGTTGAGAATGTCGCAGGCCGGGATCGCTTCGCCCAGCGTGCGCCCGTCGACGCGCAGGACCGAGGTGTCGAGCAGTCCGGCACGGTCAAGCTCGCCCAGAATGGCGAAGATGCCTCCGGCGCGGTTGACGTCCTGGATGTGGTAGTGTGAGTTGGGGGCGACCTTGCAGAGCACCGGGACCCGGCGCGAAAGGCGGTCGATGTCCTGCATCGTGAAATCGACGCCGGCCTCGTGGGCCACGGCCAGCAGGTGCAGGACCGTGTTGGTCGAGCCGCCCATGGCGATGTCTAACGACATGGCGTTTTCGAAGGCGGCCTTCGTGGCGATCGAACGCGGAAGCACCCGCTCGTCGCCCTCGAAGTAGTAACGTTCGGCATTGCGGACGATGAGCGCCGCAGCGTCCTCGAACAGCCGGCGGCGATTGACGTGGGTGGCGACGATCGTGCCGTTGCCCGGCAGCGAGAGACCCAGCGCCTCGGTCAGACAGTTCATCGAGTTGGCCGTGAACATGCCCGAGCACGATCCGCAGCCGGGGCAGGCGCAGCGCTCGATCTCGGCGATCTGCGCGTCGCTGCACGTCTCGTCGGCCCCCATCACCATGGCGTCGATCAGGTCGACGCTGCGGCCCTGAAATTTTCCGGCCTCCATCGGCCCGCCCGAGACGAAGACCGTCGGGATGTTGAGCCGCATGGCGGCCATCAGCATGCCGGGGGTGATCTTGTCGCAGTTCGAAATGCAGACCAGCGCGTCGATCTTGTGGGCGGAGGCCATGTACTCGACGCTGTCGGCGATGATCTCGCGCGAAGGCAGCGAGTAGAGCATGCCGTCGTGGCCCATGGCGATGCCGTCGTCGACGGCGATGGTGTTGAACTCCGCGGCGAAGCACCCGAGGGCTTCGATGCGCTGTTTGACATATTGTCCGATTTCGTGCAGGTGTACGTGCCCCGGCACGAGTTGGGTGAACGAATTGGCGATGCCGATGACCGGCCGGCCGAACTGTTCTTCGCGCATGCCGTTGGCGCGCCAGAGGCTTCTGGCTCCCGCCATCCGGCGGCCCGTCGTGGTGACGGCGCTTTTGAGTGTGTGTTTCATCTTTCCGTTTTCGTTTCAGTCTCCTGCCGGGTCCGGTCCTGCAACAAAAAAAACTTTCCCCGGTGGGAGAAAGGCTTTATTTTCAATCAACTATGCACGCCACCTTTCTCCCGTTATCTCCGAAGGACGACGAGCAGCAGGGTAATGACGTGAATATTCGAATGATTCAGGGCGTTCATAGCCGGTTTTCCGTGTTTGTTCGTTTTCTGCGACAGTGCATCCGCGTGCAGGCCGGGTCTCCCCGTTATGCCGGATGCTTTCTGTCTGACTATGGCAAAGATATGAATATTGAATCAGTTGAACAAATAATTTCCTAAAAAAATTTAATATTGTAACAGTCCGGAAGCATATTCTTTCCTGAAGTTCGCAACTGTGCGTGACGGCTCGTGTTTGCTTACAATTTGAAACCGGCATTTTTACCTCTGGATGCGGTTCTCGGGCGTTTTCTTCCCGCGGTCCGGCGGGTGTGGGCCGAAAGGCTTTCATTTTTATTTCCGAAATCTCTGTTGCGGCCTTTTTGCGCTGCTCCTATATAAATAAAAGGCTGTCTGCATAAATAAAAGGCCGTCTGCGCAACGGCGGGCCGCTTACAAATTGTTACATGGATTTGGATTATTAAAATATTTGTTTTATATTTGCCGACGATGGTTACCAAACGGCATAACACGACGACAGGGCGAGGTTGCGGATTTATCGGCAATCCCGTAGGCTGTGTTTATACCGCTCTCTTCACGACCGCCACAACTGCCACGACGACTGCCACGACCCCCGTGGGGGTTCAGTAGTCAATATTCCGTCCGCATACCTGCGTGTGCACATCCCGGCCAAGGCTGCCGGAGCGGAAACAGAAAATCAGGCAAAGGTAGTTCAATTCATCAAAAAAAATTGGTATGAAACATATTAAGGTTTTCGCGCCGGGAACGGTCGCGAATCTGGGGTGCGGTTTCGATGTGATGGGCCTTACGCTCGACGGCGTGGGCGACGTGCTGGAAGTGGGCGTTGCGGAAAATGCCGAAGGATTCGAAATCCGTAACCGCAGCGGGATGGAACTCCCCGGAAATGTCGAAGAAAACGTCATCACGCCCGCCGTACGGGCCTTGCTCGAAGCTTATGGCCGTCCGGTGCGGATCGAGGTGGAGATCCTCGAAAAGATCGCTCCCGGCAGCGGCATCGGGTCGAGCGCCGCCTCGTCGGCCGCCGCCGTCTACGGGGTCAACGAACTGCTGGGCCGCCCGTTCTCGGGCAAGCAGCTGGTGGAGTTCGCCATGATGGGCGAGGCGTTGCTGGGCGGCACGCCCCATGCCGACAATGTAGGTCCCGCGTTGTTGGGCGGCGTGGTGCTGGTCCGCGGCTACCGGCCGTTCGACATCGTGCGGCTGCCCGTGCCCGACAACTTTTTCTACGCCGTGGCGCATCCCGGCATCGTGGTCAGCACCCGGGAGGCGCGCGAGGCGCTTCCGAAGCGGATTCCCCTGTCGGATGCCGTTGCGCAGTGGGGCAACGTCGGCGGACTGGTCGCCGGGTTCGCGCTGCGCGACGTGGCGCTGATCGGCCGTTCGATGCACGACGTCGTGGCGGAGCCGTACCGCAAGGGATTCATCCCCGGGTACGACGCGCTGAAGGAGCAGGTGCTGGCCGGAGGCGCGCTGGCCATGAACATCGCCGGATCGGGACCCTCGGTTTTCGCGCTGGCCTCCAATTACGAGGCTGCCGTGCGGATCTCCGGGGAGATGAAGCGGCATTTCGAAGGGCTGGGAATCGGTTGTAATAGCTATGCGGGCCGCGTGTCGAATGCCGGGGCGCGGGTTGTCGAATAACAAAAGCGAAGGACGATGAATTATTACAGTACGAGAGATCGGGAACGGGCGCACGGCTGTTCGCTGCGCGAGGCCGCGATGATGGGGCTGGCCCCCGACGGGGGGCTGTTCGTCCCCGAACGGATTCCGCAGGCCGACATGGCCCTTGCGGAGCGTCTGGCCGGCGAATCCTACGCCGCGTTGGCGGGTTATCTGGCGGGGTTGTTTTTCGGCGGCGATTTCGATTCGCAGGCCGTGCAGCGTGAACTGGACGGCCTTTACGACTTCCCCGTGCCCCTGCGCGTGGTCGGCCGGGGACGCTATACGCTGGAACTGTTCCACGGTCCGACCTGCGCCTTCAAGGATTTCGGCGCCGGGTTCATGGGCCGGATGACAGGCCTGCTGGGCGCCGCCGATGAAAAACTGGTGATTCTCACGGCCACCTCGGGCGATACGGGCAGCGCCGTGGCGCACGGGTTTCACAATGTGCCGGGCGTCGAGGTCGTGGTGCTCTATCCCGAAGGGAAGATCAGCCGCCTGCAGGAGTGCCAGATGACCGCCCTGGGCGGCAACATCCATCCGCTGCGCGTCGCCGGAACGTTCGACGATTGCCAGCGGCTCGTGAAGGAGCTGTTCGCCGACGCCCCGTTCCGCAAGCGGCGACGGGTGACGTCGGCCAATTCGATCAACCTGCTGCGCTGGATTCCGCAGGTGTTCTACTATTTCTACGGTTATTGCCAGTGGCGGCAGGCCACGGGCGGCGACCGTCCCGTCGTCGTCGTGCCGAGCGGCAATTACGGAAACCTCGCCGCCGGAATGCTGGCCCGGCGCATGGGACTGCCCCTCGGGGGCTTCGTCGCCGCCTCGAACGTCAACGATGTCGTGCCCGAGTTCATCCGCACGGGCGTCTACCGCCCGAGGCCGTCGGTGCGGACTCCGGCCAATGCGATGGATGTCGGCGCACCGAGCAATTTCGAACGGATGCTGTGGCTCTGCGACGGCGATCCGGAGATGCTGCGCGCCGAACTGGAGGGATTCCGCTGCGACGATGCCTCGATCCGCCGCACGATCGACGAGCTGTATGAGCGCCACGGCTATTTCTCCGATCCGCACAGCGCCGTCGGCTATGCGGCCTCGGCGGCCGTGGACAAGCCGGGTTTTTACCTCTCCACGGCGCATCCCGCCAAGTTCGGAGAGGTCATCGAATCGGTGACCGGATCGCGGGTGCCGCTTCCGGAGCGGCTCGAACGGCTGACGCGGCGGCCGCAATTCTCCGAACCGCTGGCGGTCGATCTTGCCGCCCTCGAAGAGTTCGTGGCGAACGTCTGAATGTGAAAATCCTCCGCCCGATCGGGCGGAGGATTCTTTCTTTTGTTGTGTTTTCGGTTGTGTTTTTGGTTGCTTTTGTTTATATTTGTTGCGGAAAAAGCAAATAAATCCGATACTAACGTAAAAAAACTTCCGATGAACCTCAAACGTCTGCTCCCTTTGCTGATCGTTCCGCTGCTGCTGACGGCCTGCCCGTCGGGCGCCAACCGGACGAAAAACGGTCCCGATCTGCGTAATCTGCCGCGCGAAATCCGCTCGGGCGAACAAGGTCCGTTCCACGTGCAGGGCATTGCCGTCGATCTCGAACGCGGCTACATCTATTTCTCCTTCACGACCAAACTGCTGAAGATGGACTTCGAAGGCAATCTGATAGGCAGCGTGGACGGCATGACGGGCCATCTGGGCTGCCTGACGATGAATCCTGCCGACGGCCGCGTTTACGGCTCGCTGGAATACAAGGACGATGCGATCGGCAAGGGCATCCGCCGGACGCTCGACGCCGGGCAGGTGGCGCCTGAAGACGAAAAGGACCGGACGGGATTCTACGTCGCCATTTTCGACGTGGACCGCATCACGCGTCCGGACATGGATGCCGAAAAGGATCGTGTGATGACCACGGTCTATATCAAGGAGGCCGTCGACGACTATTTCGCAACGGCGGAGAACGGCGGACGGACGGTCGAGCACCGGTTCGGCTGTTCGGGCATCGACGGCGTGACCTTCGCGCCCCGGTTCGGAGCGAAGGAGGGCGGCGATTATCTCTATGTGGCCTACGGCGTTTACGGCGACACCCTGCGCACGGACAACGATTACCAGGTGCTGCTCGCCTACGACACGAAGGGCTGGAAGCGTTTCGAGCAGCCGCTCTCGCAGGGAAGTCTGCATAAAAGCGGCCCTGCGGCGCCCGATCACAAGTATTTCGTCCGCACGGGCAACACCTCGTGGGGAATTCAGAACCTGGCCTATGATCCCGCGTCGGGAAACTGCTATGCCGCGGTTTACAAAGGTAAAAAATCCCAGTACCCCAATTATTCGCTCTTTGTGATCGACGGCGGCAAACCGGCTCGCAGGGAGCTTTTGCAGGGATTCGATACGCCCACCGAGGGCGAGGTGCTCTCGCTGGTTCCCGCCGGGAAATCGGCCGGCGGCATCTACGGCTGGGATTTCAAATGGGGAACGACGGGACTGTGTCCGCTCGGCGGCGGCTATTTCTACATTTCGCAGAACGCCCGTTCGAAGGAGACCAAACAGCAGAGCAGCACCGTTCGCCTCTATCGGTGGACCGGCGATGCGGATGCCCCCTTCCGGCCGGTCGAATAGCCCCTCTCCGGTTGTGCCATGCGCCCGGCCGCTCGCAGGAGCGGCCGGGCGTCTTCTTGTCGGCTGCATGAGGGGCAGCCGGCGAACGCTGCGGGGTAAGCCTGCATGTTGCCGGGTTATCCCCGGCTTTCCATGCTGTCGACCGACGGGTTGACCATCACCACGCCCTGTTCCAGCTGCCGTTCTGTGGGCGTCCCGTCCCCGGTTGCAGGTGTGATCGGACCTCCGTCGTTGAGAATGTCGTCGGGGGTGACTTGCGTTACGGTGATTTCCTGCGTCGGTTCCGGCTGCCGGGCGGCGGTTTGTTCCGCCCCTGTTCTATCGGTATGTTTCATGGCTCCCTTTTTGGACGGGAGCCTTGCAAAGGCCATACCGTTTCCGGTGATGGCGGGCGCCTTTACGGTTCCGGGTTCCCGAAGTCGAACCGCAGCTGCACGCACTCCGGGCAGGCCTCCGGCGAGTTGCCGACCGTAAGGCCGATCAGCCGGATTTTACGCCCGTGGAAATCCGCCGCGGCCAGCAGTTCTTCCGACACGCGCCGGAGGGTCTCTGCCGAATCGACGGGCGTGAATAGGGTTTTCGACCGGGTTATCTGCCGGAAGTTGTCGAACTTGAGCTTCAGGACGACGGTCTTGCCCCGAAATTCATGCCGCATCACCCGGTTCCAGACCTCCTCGCGCACGGCCGACAGTTCGAGCCGCAGCCGTTCCCGGTCGTCCGTGTCTTCGGCAAAGGTCGTTTCGGCTCCGAGCGACTTGCGGACCCGGTTCGGCGTGACCTCCCGTTCGTCGATGCCCCGGGCATAGCCGTAATAGCTGTGTCCGGCCTTCCCGAACTGCTGCACGAGTGCCGCTTCGTTCCAGAGCCGCAGGTCGGCTCCCGTACGGATGCCGAGGCGGTGCATCTTTTCGGCCGTCACTTCGCCGATGCCGAAAAAGCGTTCGACGGGCAGTCCGGCTACGAACTCCTCGATCCGCTCCGGCGGGATCGTGAACAGTCCGTCGGGTTTCCGATAGTCGGAGGCGATCTTTGCCAGCATCTTGTTGACCGAGATTCCGGCCGAGGCCGTCAGTCCGGTTTCGGCGAGGATGCGGGCTTTGATTTCGCGGGCGACCAGCGTCGCCGAACGGACGTGGCTCACGTCGAGAAACGCTTCGTCGAGCGAGAGAGGCTCCACGAGTTCGGTGTATTCGCCGAAGATGGCGCGGATCTGTCGGGAAACGGCTTTGTAGACATCGAACCGTGCCGGGACGAAGATCAGTTCCGGGCACAGCCTCTTCGCCAGCACGGACGGGAGGGCCGAATGAACCCCATAGGGGCGGGCTTCGTAGCTTGCCGTGGCGACGACCCCGCGCGGTCCGTCATATCCGACGGCGATCGGACGGCCCCGGTATTCGGGACGGTCGCGCTGCTCTACGGATGCGTAAAAAGCATCCATGTCGATATGGATAATCTTGCGTTGGGACATCGGGCGTTTGTCGGACGGACGCAAAGATAATGCAAATTATTTCTTTTTTGCCGGTCGAATCCGGCGTTTCATACCGGCAGGTTGAGGCCCGGTTGGCTGCCGGCGCGTATTGGCGGTTGAAAATCTCTTCCGGATTGAGGGAATGCGAACGGATTGCGTATCTTTGTCCTCGTTTATATATCCGATGAAAAATGGCAGATGATTATTTAGGCCGAAAAATGGAAGAGTACCTGGCCCGTTCGGCATCCGGCCAGGCCAGTCGCCGGCCGCTGGTAACATTGAGCCGGCTGTTGCTGAAAAACCGCAGCCATCGCGGCTACGATCCCCGCTTCATCGTGCGCGAAGACCAGCTTCGCCGCATTATCGGGGTCAATACCCGCATTCCCTCGGCGCGGAATCAGCAGGTCCTGCGATTCCGGCCCGTCCTGGCGGACGAAGCGCCCGGGGTCTTGGCCGAAATCCGCCTCGGAGGGGCCTTGCCCGAGCTTCATTTACCGCTTCCGGGAACCGGGCCGAACGCTTTCATCATCGTCTGCTCGACGGTTCCGGAAGATCGTTATGTCGATATTGATTTGGGTATTTCGGTTCAGAGCATGCTGCTCCAGGCGGCTGAAATCGGGCTGAACGGCATCTGTATCGGCGCGTTTGACAAAGAGCGGATCCGGCAGAAATTCCATCTGGAGTCCGAGCCGCTGCTGATCCTGGCCATCGGCAAAGGCATCGAGAAAATCGAATTGGTGGAGATTTCCGAAAACGACGATCACCGTTATTTCCGCAAGGACGGCATACACTATGTCCCTAAAGTCCGTGTGGAAGATCTGATTATCGGGTAAGTCGGATTTTACGCCGCCCGCTGCCCCTCCCCTCGGGGCGGCCCGCTGAACAGCGCAGGTTCCTTGTTGTGGGTGAACGGGGCGCTGGTTCCCCAAGACGGATAAACGCGCCGGAGACCTCCTCGGAGTCGTTCCCGCCGTGCTGTTATTCTTTTTCAGCCTGGATGTCGCGGCCTCCGATGCTCGAACCTCCTGCGTCAGCCGAGCTCGGCAAGGATTTGCCGCACGACGCTCTCGTCGGCATCGGTCAGGGTGTATTCGGGAACGCCGGCGCACCCGCCCATCGAGACCTGCGGATTGCGGAAGCGCATGCCGCTTTCGCGTTCCCGACGGGCGCTGAAATGCAGGGCGTCGACCCCTGTGGCGGCCAGCAGTCGGGCGTTCGACGGACCGACGCCGCTCCCCGCCATGACCTCGATGCGTCCGGCCGCCTGCGCCGCCAGCGCACGCAGCGTTCCGATGCCCTTCTGCGCCGTGTTGCGGCCTCCGGAGGTGAGCACCCGGCGGCATCCGGTGCGGATGACCGCTTCGAGCGCCTGCCGGGAATCGCGCGTCATGTCGAACGCCCGGTGGAACGTCACCTCCATCCCCTCGGCCTCGCGCACGAGCTGCGCCGTGCGCGTCTCGTCCACCTCTCCGTCGGGTGTCAGCAGTCCGAAAACCACCCCGTCGGCTCCGTATTCGCGGGCGAGGCGGATCTCTTCGGCCATCAGCGCCACCTCGTCGTCGGTGTAGAGAAAATCTCCGCCCCGGGGGCGTATCATCACGCTCAGCCGCAGGCCCGGCAGGCTCCGGGCATAGCGGATCAGTCCGGCGGAAGGGGTCGTGCCGCCTTCGAGGGGAGCGGTGCAGAGTTCGATGCGCTCAACGCCCGTCCGCCGGGCGATGTCGCACGCATTGCGGGTATAGGTGCAGAGTTCGGTCGTCATCATCCGGTTATAATTGGTGTATGGTGTGCAGGAAACGGTCGCCCAGGCCGATCGTGTAACCGTGCGATTCGAATACGACGCGGTTGAACGTGTCGCCGACGATAAACACCGGAAGCGGAACGTTCCCTGGCAGATGCATCGCGTCGAGGATCTGTCTGCGGACGGAGCCGTCGCGGTCGATGCCGAACGTGACGGTTTGCGGAAGCGGTGCGGCGGGTGACGCCGCGTATTTCGCGTATGCCGTTTCATCGGGGAAGAGCAGGATGATCGAACGGCCCCATTGCTCCAGTTCGGCGGCCTTGGCGGCGATGTCCTTCAGCGCATGATCGGTGGGTTCCTGCCCGACGCCGACCAGTCCGACCACGAAATAGCCGCGTCCCGCGGTGAGCAGCACCGAGGTCTCCCGACCGGTCCGGGCGTCGGTGAATTTCGATTCGGAGTTGAAACTGCCGATCACGCGGACCGCTTCCGAATTGTCGCGCATCGTCAGGTCCGTTTCGGTCGTGCTGTCCGGACGGACGTTGAAGAACGACACGTTCCCCAGCACGCTGCCGTCGGCCAGGCGGCTGCCCGTTGCGAGCATGTAGTAGCCGGTTTCCAGGTCGGTGGGTGTGTCGAAGCGCGCGCTCCATGGCTCGAAATCGGGGTAGTTCAGCAGCGCGAACGACTGCCCGTCGAAGCGCGAGAGCGTGAAGTGTCTGAAATATTCCGGATCGTCGAGACGCGGAATCGGCTCGTAGCGCAGTTTCAGCCGGCCGGTTTCCATCTGCCGGTCGTTCGCCGACTCGAAATCGACGGGCACATCCTTTCCGGCGTGGCGGTAGAAGAGGTTGCCGGTCACGGGGTCGATCCACGCCGGAATGCCGAGCGAGCGGGCTGCGGCAACGAAAAAGATCTTGCGCGAGGGCTTGTCGGCCGTCCGGCTGCGCCACACGCCTTCGGGCGAGATGGTCGTGGAGACGGTGCAGAGTTCGGGCCGCAGCGTCAGGCTGTCGCGGCACCACGCTGCGAGCAGCTGCGGATCGTTGCGGAATGCCGCGGCATCGGCCGCCGGGATTTCACGCCGGAGAAACGACCGGTAGGCGGTGAGCATCTCGTTGGCCGCACGCGGAGCCAGCACGGTCGCGGCGTCGGCATCCTTGTCCGTATTATAAAGATGGTCTGCGAGCACCGCCGACGGCGTGTCGCGCAGGTCCTTTTCCGACAGCGTGGCGAGCAGTTGCAGGGCACGTCCGGCATATTCTTTCCGGCTCGCTTCGCGCAGGAAATCCATGATCTCGCCGTGGTTGCCTCGCGATGCGGTTATGAACCGGGCGATCTGGCCGGGCTTCACTCCGATGGCGCGGGCGAACGAATCGACGGCCGGTTGTGCGGGGAACGTGGCGATATAGGCGTTGCGGATGGAGTCTTCGCGGTTGAAGCGGCGGTCGTTTTCCGCGCGCTGGGCCGCCGTCACCTCCGGCAAATTCGCGCTCTCGGCCGGGGGAACGATGTCGACGGGAAAGGAGAATTCGTCGCCGATCGCATGATCCAGCGCCACCGTCGCCTCCGTCTCCCGCCCGAAAGAGACCTTCCGGATGCCGAACCGCCCGTCGCGGACGGCCGTGACGAGCATGTCGCCCAGTCCTGCCGACAGCGACGCCTGTCCCCGGCCGTCGGTCGTTTTGCGCGACACGGTGAAGAACTCGGCGTAATTGTAAAGTTTGAACTCCACGGTCGCACCCTCCACGGGACTGCCCGCCGTGTCGGTGACCGTCACGGTGAGCGGAGCGCATGCGGCATAGTTCGAAATCACGTTGATTTTGGTGTAGTTGGCCGTGGTTTTCATCACCTCCTCCGGGCCGTCGTAATAACCGAAGACCTTGGTGTGCATCAGCATCCCGCGGCTGGCCGGGGCGTTGAACCACCCCAGGTCGAGCACCGGTTCCGGCTCGCAGGCCCCGAGGAAATGCCACCGTCCGTCGGCCCAGGCCTCGACCCAGGCGTGGTTGTCGTCGGTGTGCGCCCAGCGGGGCGTGTAGACCTGCCGGGCCGGGATGCCCACCGAGCGCAGCGCAGCGACGAGCAGCGTCGACTCCTCGCCGCAGCGGCCGTGGGCCGTGCGCACGGTGGCCAGCGGCGAACTGGTCCGCGCATCCGACGGCTGGTAGTTGGCCTTTTCGTGACACCAGTGGTTCACTTCGAGGATGGCGTCGTACATCGGCAACCCTTCGACGCGCGGCGCCAGCTGGTCGTGGAACACCCGGCGCGAATCGTCGAGGTTCTCGTTGTTCACCCGCACGGGCAGCACGAAATGCCGGAACAGTTCGTCGGAAACGATGTCTCCCCACGGCATTTTCCGGCGGGTGGCCAGCGCGCTGCGCACGTTTTCCAGATAAAAATCGCCCGGGTAGTCGGTCATGTCCCCCACGGGCATATAGGCATAAAGGAACATCATGGCCTCGCGCTCCTGCCGCGTCATCGGTTCGTCGAATATCCCGAACAGATCGCCCCGGGGAAGCAGTTCCTGTTTGTGGCGGAAATCGGTCTCCACGCGCCGCATGAAACCCTCGTTGCCGGCCGGGGAGCACGCCGACAACACGCCCGTGAGCATAAGCAGGCCGGCGAATAGCTGTGTCGTTTTTTTCATCGTAAAGTGAGTTCTATGATTCGGTCGGTATCCTCGGGAACATGCTCCAGATTCAGGACGATCCCTTTTCCCCGGAGCGTGTCGAACTTCACCCGCTCGCCGTTGTTCAGGCACCGGGCTTCCCCGACTTTTTCCGCAAGCGGCAGGTACAGCGCATCGTCCTGCAAATCGAGCACATGCACATAGAGTTTGTCGCCCTTGCGCGTCGTTACGCCCCAGTCGTGGGGCGGGATGTCGCCGCCGCGGGTTCCGTAGATGCTTTCGCCGTACCGGGCGAGCCATTCGCCCATCTCCCGCAGCCGTTCGACGGCCGTCGCAGGCAGTTTTCCGTCGGGTTGGGGACCGATGTTGAGCAGCAGGTTCCCGTTGCGGCCCGCAGCCCGCACGAGGTAGTGGATCAGCGTCTTCGACGATTTGTAATCGAGGTCGGTGATCTTGTAGCCCCACATGCCGTTCATCGTCTGGCACGTTTCGAGCGGCAGGCGGCTGATCTCCTGCCCCGAAAGCCCGGCGGTGTTCTCGCCCGGAAGGTCGCGCTCGAAAATCTGGATGTCCTCGCCTTCGAACGGAACGAGGTGGTGGTTGTTACCCACCAGACAGGCCGGCCGGATGGCATGTATATGGTCGTACAGCCCGCGGAGTTTCCAGTCGAAATCCGGGTTCCGGTCCTGGTCCCACACCCCGTCGAACCAGATGGCGCCGACCGGGCCGTAGTCCGTCAGCAGCTCCGTGAGCTGGCGTTTCATAAAGTCGTAGTAACGCTCGTAGCTGATCGCCGTGCCGGGACGGCCCGTTCCCAGTCCGGTCCTGCCGCGCGGGCAGTCGTCGCGGTACCAGTCGATCAGCGAATAATAGAGGTGCAGCCGGATGTCCTGGCGGGCGCACTCGTCGGAGAGCGCCTTTACAATATCCTGTTTATACGGCGTGGCGTCCACGATGTCGTAATCCGTCTGCGCGGTGTCCCACATCGAGAAGCCGTCGTGGTGGCGCGTCGTGAAGCAGACGTACCCTGCACCCGAGGATTTGATGGCCGAGACCCACTCCGCCGCGTCGAAATCGTGTGGATAGAACGCGTTGGCCAGCTTGGCGTACTCCTGATAATTGATATTGCGGTTGGTCATCGTCCATTCGCCCGAGCCGAGCATGGAGTAAAGTCCCCAATGGAGGAAAATGCCGAATTTGGCGTCCTGAAACGCCGTCCGGGCTTGCAGGTTTTCAGGCGCCGGGGCATAGGGCGCAGTCGTCTGCGCGGAGGCCGTCCAGCAAACGGCGGCGCAGGCCGCAACGATCCAGCGGTTTTTCATCGTATTTGGTTCGGATTATATACTTTATTCAAAAGTAATACAAATTCGCGACAATCATGCCGCTTTTTCCCGTTTTTTCTTTTCGTTTGTTACAATCGGAGCTTTTTAACGTCGAAAAAGTTACTTTTTATTGCGATGTTCGGGCGCAACTGTCGGGCTTACGATCTTCCTTCCGCCCTTCGCTCCCCCGGAAGCAAAATCGCAGGCTCGGATGCCTGTCAGCCGGAAAAAGCGGAAAACAGTTCACAAAAATAAGGTTCGGAACAAGTTACAAAAAAGCAAGTAATTCCAGTTTAGAGATTACATATTTAATGGTAAATATTGGTTTTTACAAACTTTTTATCGAAATTTACACCGGCAACAGCTTCAAATTAGAAGATAATACTTGCACGGTTCGAATATAATATTTATATTTGGGCGTCATTTTAAACACGGGAAGTGTAAGTTTATTCTCACGGTGGAATCTGGAAAATTCAATTGGGGAGAGAATAAGTGGTTATCTTCTTGCGTCATATCCATATTTCGTTGGGTATAGGCGTGGGGCTGTTGCTTATTTTAATAAATCAGTTGATAAATATATCAATCTGACAAACAGACTTTTAAGAAGATTTTACAGGGGTTTTAGTAACGATTTGGAGAATGTGCGAAATTCGCTACTTTGCGTAATCATCTTGTCAAATAACCCTTGTCAAAAACAAAGGTAGGAATTTTCTTTGAACTTGCAAAAATATTCGATTTAAGTGCTAAATACAAAACGAAGGCACGAGGTTATGAGCCTCGTACCTTCTTCCCTTTTATTTCTTGTTACCGTGTTAGATGGCTTTGATGACGAATGGGCAATAAGATTAAAATGGTTTTCTGCAAATTACGAAAAATAATTGATATATAGCCTATTTTCCGGTAATAAAAATGTAGCGACGGTGTTTCACAACTCTGTCGCTACCGCTACAACTAAAACAAGTTTTTAACCTTAATTTTTATCTTCATTACAAATGAATACAAAATAGTTGATATTTGCAAATCATCTGTCCGTTTCCGGTACGAGCCATTCGGGGGCATGAAAAAATGGTATGCCGCATGATAGTGGTCGGAAATGCGCCGGAGCCCGATTCGGATGTGTCGGATGGAAAAAAGGACTCCGTCGTTATACGACGGAGTCCCGGTTTATGAGTGAAACGGATCGGCGGGGTTAGAAATTGCCTTTGTCCTTGCGGTCCCACCACAGACGGGTGCCACCGGTGTCGCCGTCGCCTTTCACTTCGGAAGATTCAGCCTTCAGCAGCTGGATGGCATTGTTCACCTCGACGGTGTTGGAGCTCAGTTCCGTTTCGTTGTACAGCAGGCGGCGCGGGCCGAGCTGCGTGTCGATGATCGAGGGGGCCAGATTTTGCTTCGGACGGAAGAGTTTGGGGTAGCCCGTGCGGCGGTAATCGGCCCACGCTTCGGTCGAGAGCGGGAAGTTGGCGATCCATTTCTGGGTGATGATGCGTTCGAGCTTTTCTTCATTCGAAGCGCCTTCGTCCCACTTCACCGTGATACTGGTGGTCGGATCAGAGTTGTATTCCGGCTTCCACGGGTCCGTATAACCCTCAGGTGAGGAGGTATCGTCGTTGATGTAGCTGCTGATAGCCGCATCGTCGATAGCCGCCCAGTCGGGGGCCGTCAGTTTCTTCTCGGTCCATGCTGCCGCGGCGTCGGACTGTCGGTAGCTCTTCTGGTTGCGGATGGAAACCTCGATACCCTTTTCATAGAGTTCCTTTACGCTCTGCTGCCCGGCGTCGGTCCAGCGAAGTTTGGCTTCGGCGCGCAGGAACCAGCCTTCGGCGGCGAACATGATGGGCTGCGGCGTCGCATATCCGCCGGCCAGAAACGAGTAGTAGACGCGCTGGTTGTCGTTGCCGCCGTTCTTATTGCCCAATTCGCAGCCTACGGGAACTCCGATGTATTGCGCTCCCTTGCGGATCAGGATGTCGCTTTCGTTGTATATGTCCTCGTTGTTCTGGTCTTTCTCGCCTGTCGGTTCGGCGGTCTTCTTGACCAGATGGCGGACGTTGGTGGTGAAATAGAGCGGGCGGCGCGGGTCGTTGTAGCCGTTCATGAACGCTACGATCGACGAACCGATGCCCGAATCCAGCCAGTCCATCATGCGGCGCAGTTCGTTCGAGTAGGACTTGTTGATAAGGATGTCCTTGTCTTCGAGGACTCCGGCCTGAATGGCTTCCTTGGCGTATTTTTCAGCATCGACGGGGTTTACCTTGACGATGCGCAGCGCCATGCGCAGCTTGAGCTGGTTGGCGATCTTCTTCCAGAGCGTGCGGTCGCCGTTGCACCAGCAGTCGAACGATGCGAGACCTGCGGTCTCCGTATCCAGTCCTTCGAGCGCTTTGTCCAGCTGTGCGAATATCGCCTTGTAGATATCTTCCTGTTTGTCGTAGGCGTAGCTGCTGGGGCGTTCGGCCAGTTCGTCCGCTGCGAGGACCGACGAATAGGGAACCGGGCCGTAGGTGTCGGTATACTGGAGCAGGTTATACGCTTCGACGATGCGGGCTACGGCTGCGAAGTCATGCTGTCCGGCGGCGTCGCACTGTTTGATCAGCCGGCGGGTGTTGTTGAATATTTTCTGCATGAAGTTCTCGTGCATGCCGCCGCAGAACCCGCGGGCGAGGTCGTAACGCGCCATCGTCCAGTTGCTGTGCGGCACCTCGAAATAACCGCCGTAGTTGTCGATCGACAACGAGGTCCAGTACTGGAACAGGTTCTGGTTGGTGGGGTAACTGAACGAGAGGGGAGTGGAGAACTGCGCTTCGAACGGCAGTTCTTCGGGGTCGATCTCGTAGGGATTGGTGTTCAGCTCTTCGAAATCTCCCGTACAACTTCCCAACAGTGCGAGGGGAAGCGCCATTGCGGTAACGTTTCTAAGAATATTCTTGAGTTTCATAATGTGTAAACGCTTTTGATTAGAAATTCAGTTTCACGTTCAGACCGAAGCTGCGCGTGGTCGGCAGGTTGAAGACATCGAAGCCTTGCAGGCCGTTGCCCGTACCCATCGACACGTCGGGATCCATCGGGGCGTCTTTGTAGAAGAAGAAAAGGTTGCGGGCGATGAACGCAAGGGTCAGGTTTTTCGACTGGCCGAACAGGTTACGGAAAGTGTAGCCCAGCGAAATCTCGCGCATACGGACGTTGGTCGCGTCGTATACGTAATCCTCGACGTTGTAGACCGAGTTGAAGCTTGTCGCGCCCACCACGTCGTAGTAAGCCTTGACGTTCGAGAATTTGATGCCCTCGCGCATCACGTAGCCGCGGTCGCGCGCCCGGCCCGTGCGTTCCGATACGCCGTATCCGTCGAGTGTGGCCTCGGTCATCGAAACGACCTTGCCGCCGATGCGGAAGTCGATGAGCATGCTCAGTGTCAGGTCCTTGTAGCGGAACGTGTTGTTCCAGCCCATGTTCCACTTCGAGTTCATGTTGCCCATGTATTTCAGGTCGGAATTCTGCTCGCCGCCGTTTACGGGGATCTGGTAGTCGGCGCCTTCGGGGGTTTCCGTCACCAGTTTGCCGCTCTCGTCGCGTTTGAGCGTGCGGACGTAGAGGTCGCCATACTGGCCGCCTTCATAGAGGATCACTTTGGCGCCGCCCAAGTTGGAGACCGTTACGCCGTCTTGGATACCGTCGAAAAGCTCGATGATCTTGTTGTCGTTGTACGAGAGATTCAGATCGGTGGACCATGTGAATTCGTTGCCGAAGTCTTGGAACCAGCCGGCCGTCAGTTCGAAGCCTTGGTTCTGGACGTTGCCCGCATTGACGAACTGCGATTTGTAACCGCTCTCCCACGGCAGCGTCACCTCGAAGTACTGGTTCTTGGTGTTGGTCTTGTAATAGGTGGCGTTTACGTGCAGACGGTGCTGGAAGAACTCTCCGTCGAAACCGACCTCGAACGAGTGGGTCTTTTCGGGTTTCAGCGTGCGGAACGGCACCGATTCGGGCGGGTTGATGGCGCCTTGGTCGCCGTAGGTATAGCGCGGATTGGTCTTGTAGACGGGGACGTCGTTGCCGACGATGGAGTACGAACCGCGGAATTTGAACAGGTCGATATTCCGGCCCATGTCCACGAAACGGTTGAGCAGAAGGCTGGCGCCCACCGAAGGATAGAAGAACGAGTAGCCGTCGGTGTAAGCGAGGGCCGACGACCAGTCGTTACGGGCCGTCACGTCGAGGAAGAGCGCCTCTTTGAAGCCGAACGTGACAGCTCCGAAGACCGAGTTGAGCCGTTTGCGCTCCAGTCCCATGGTCGTGCCGTTCATGTAGAAATTCGACGGGTTGAAGATGTTGGGATAGTAGGCGCCGCCGTTGCCCGGAGCGACGAACTTGCTCTGCTCGTAGAGCAGGCTCACGTTGTTCGAACGTGTCTGCATCATGCTGGTGCCGAGGGTGGCGTTGAGCGAGAAATCGTCCCACGTATGGTTGTACTGGGCGAGCAGGTCCGCATAGAGCTGTTCGCTGAAGTAGCGGTTGTCGTCCATTTTGCCGTAGGTGTATTTATTGCCGTAGGACGACGCGTAGTGGTTGCGTACGTAGTGTTCGTCGGCGCGCTCGTAGCGCATGCGGCCCGTGAGCGAAAGTCCGTCGATGATCTGGTATTTGATCGATCCGCCGAATTCGTAGCGGTTGCGTTCGACGACGGGGCGTTCGCGGTTGAGCAGCCAGTAGGGGTTGCTGTTGGTCTCGTCGGTGGTAGTCACCCAGTTCTGGACGTTGGCGTTGAGCTCGCCGTTGTAGGTCTCGAAGTTGCTTTTGTAGCCGTTCCAGTCGCCGCCGCGCGGGAAGGTGTAGGTGCCGACGAGCGGGTTGAAGACGAAACCGCCGGCCGGCTGGTTCGAGATGTGCTGGTTCACGTATTTGGCGTTGAAATCGACCTTGATGTGGTCGTTGAAAAGGTCGAAACCGACTTTGGCGTTGAGCGTGTGTTGCGAGTAGTCGTTTTCAGGGGTGATGCCGCCGGATGTTACGTTGCCGTAGGAGAAGTAGGCTCGCAGGTCTTCGGCGCCGCCGTTGATCGAGATCGAGTTGTTGGTCGTCCAGCCCGTACGGAAGAACTTCTCGGCGTAATCGGGAGCCTTCGACGCGAGTTTGTCGCCCCAACTGTATTGGCCGTTCGCCCCGTATGTGTTCTGGAATTCGGGCAGCGAGAGCGGGGTGTCAATGGTCGTGTTGCTCGATACGTTCACCGCCAGACGCCCTGCCATGGCCGATTTGGTCGTGATCATGATGGCGCCGTTGGCGGCTACCGCACCGTAGAGGGCGGCGGCCGACGCGCCTTTCAGCAGGGAGATCGAGGCGATGTCGTCGGGGTTGATCGTAGACATGGCGTCGCCGCCGTCGCGCTGGGCGCCCCAGTTGCTGTTGACCTGTTCGGACGTGATGTTCATCATCAGGGGGACGCCGTCGACGACGACCAGCGGCTGGTTCGAGCCGTTGATCGACTTGTTACCGCGGAAGAGTATTTTCGACGATCCGCCCGCGCCCGTCGAGTTCGGGGTAATCTGCAGACCGGCGGCCTTGCCCTGCAGCGCGTTGATCATATTGACCGACTTGATGTCGGCCACGTCATCGCCGCCGACCGTTTCGGCAGCATAGGAGAGTGTTTTCGACTGACGTTCGATACCCATGGCAGTCACTACGACTGCGTTCAGCTGGTTGGCGGTCGTCGTCATCAGGATGTCCAGTGTCGTCTGACCTGTGTAGGTCACCTCGTAGGGGTCGTATCCTACGTAGGTTACTTGCAGTACGTCGCCGGGCTGCAACCCTTCCAGACGGAATTTGCCGTCCATGTCGGTTGTCGTTCCGCGCGTCGTGTTCTTCACAATCACCGTTGCTCCGAGAAGCGGCCCGGAGTCGTCTTTGATCAGGCCTTCAAGGGTGCTGCCCCCCCCCTCCTGCGCGTAGGAACGCAGAGCGGTAGCCGGCGCAATGAGGCAAAAGGACGTCATCAGAGCAAAGCAGATGAAAAGTGCTCGGTTGGTTAATTTCCTCATAAATAAGTGGGTTTTAGTTGAACAAGAGTAAAGATTCCGGAGTGACGCCGTATCTTTGGTTTGATAGAAAAAGCAGTGTTATAGCGGCATATTTTAATGTTAAAAAGTAGTGTTATGAAATCAAAGATAAATATATTTTAATTAAATGTCAAATTATATATTAAA
>ERZ780218.910-NODE-910-length-22916-cov-5.032501_pt1 | contig 22916 bp, 21 predicted proteins | sample MGYA00510975_ERZ780218 | MGnify/ENA primary metagenome ERZ780218 (study PRJEB29588, sample SAMEA2152063) | human gut metagenome | biome: human gut; feature: human-associated habitat; material: faeces | place: Denmark | collected 2008/2010 ... | reverse complement strand
GGTTGGCTTTTCATACCTCTGATGAATGCCAACATGGACGTTATTTTCCGCACAAAAATTCCAACGGAAATGTTAGGGCGTGTATATTCGGTAAGAAACACTCTGCAGTTTTTTACTATACCTTTTGGATATTTTTTAGGAGGGCTGCTTGTTGACAAGGTGTTTGAACCGATTATGGAAAATACGTCCAGCAGTTTTCTCAGAACGCTGTTCGGCGACGGAAAAGGATCCGGCGCAGCTTTTCTATTCTTCGTAATCGGAATATCCGGAGTGGTTATATGTCTTATTTTCCGGAATATTAAACATATTAAAAAACTTAAATAACCTGACTACAGCCAAGTATTAACGCTTGGCTGTAGCTTTATACCAAAAATTTCCCCCGTCTATTTTATGTGGATACGCTCTGGTTGCGTTTTTATGCATTTCATGATATACTGTAGAAAAAATCAAAGAGAGGCATCTGTGTATGAACTGTCAGCTTAGAAGATGGACTATGGAGGACGCCGAAAGCTTGGCGAAGATCATTTCAAATAAAAAGCTTCAGGACAATCTTCGCGACGGGATACCTTTTCCGTATACCGTACAGGACGGAAGAGATTTTATTTCGGAAATACTATCATCGGAGAAAAACAATACATTTGCGTTTGCTATAACTGTTGACGGCAAATTGGCGGGAAGCATCGGAGCGTTTCGACGGGAAAATATTCATTTCCGAACGGCCGAGCTGGGATACTATCTTGCAGAAGAATATTGGGGCAGAGGTGTTATGACTGCCGCCGTTTGTCAGATCTGCCGGTATATTTTTTCACACAGCAATATTATACGAATCTATGCAGAGCCGTTTGCATATAATATCGGATCCTGCCGGGTGCTTGAAAAAGCGGGATTTCAATATGAAGGTACGCTCCGATGCAATGCCGTAAAGAACGGAAAGGTACTGGATATGAAGATGTATTCCGTACTGAGGGACAACTACGCTTAATGCTGCAAAAACAGTGAGATCGAGTGTGCCGCCTTATTCCGGATAATTAGGCATGATCTGAAAACAGAACTATACGAACAGGACTGCTGCACTGATTTCAAACGGTGCAGCAGTCCATTAATTTTACCTATTTGAATTTTTCCTTAAGCTTGTCAAAAAAGCTTTCCCGTTTCTGATAATTCTTGTTTGATAAAGAATCGTCAAACTTTTTAAGCAAGTTCTTTTGTTCCTTAGTTAAATTTTTCGGTATTTCTACGTTTACACGAACATAATGATCTCCTCTGTCGGAACGGTAGAGTTTTTTGATACCCTTTCCTCTCAAACGGAATACCGTGTTGGTCTGCGTGCCTTCCGGAACGTTGTATTTAACCTTTCCGTCAACAGTCGGAACAACTATCTCCGCTCCGAGAGTCGCCTGAGTATAAGTAAGAGGAATATCCGTCCATACGTCGTAGCCGTCACGCTCGAAAATCGGATCGGGACGAACCGTTACGTGAACGTGCAGATCTCCGCTTTGCCCGCCGTTGATACCTGCGTGACCTCCGCCTTGCACTCTCAGCGTCTGACCGTCGTCGACTCCCGCCGGAATTTCAATTTCCCTAGTTGAAGATTTTCTTACCTGGCCCTTTCCGGAACAAGTGCGGCACGGAGTTTCAACAATCTTACCTGTTCCCGAACAGCGGCTGCACCTTGAAGTGGACGCGATGTTTCCGAAAGGCGTACGCTGAGAAACCCTGACCTGACCTGTTCCGTGACAGTCGGGACAGGTTTTCGGACTTGTTCCCGCCGCAGCGCCTGTTCCGTGGCACTCCGGACAGCTTTCAAGCCTGTTTATTCTAACGGTAGCCTTTTTGCCGGTACAGGCTTCCATAAAATCAATAGCAATGCTTGCTTCAATATCTCCTCCGCGTCTGGGAGCGTTAGGATTAGACGAGCGGTTTCCTCCGCCGAATCCGCCGAAGAATGAATTGAGAATATCGTCCATATCTCCGAATCCGCCGAAACCGCTGAATCCTCCGAAGCCGCCTCCCTGACCGGCGCCGTAGTTCGGATCTACTCCTGCATGACCGAACTGATCGTATTTCGCTTTCTTATCCGGATCGGACAAAACCTCGTAGGCTTCGTTGATTTCCTTAAATTTTGCCTCGCATTCCTTGTCGTCCGGATGCAGATCGGGATGATACTGCTTGGCAAGTTTTCGGAACGCTTTTTTTATTTCATCGTCTGACGCTCCCTTTGAAACGCCCAGTACCTCATAATAATCTCGTTTTTCTGCCATATAACATACTCCCTTATACAGGGCAAAAGCCCCTTCGTTTAACCAACCGCTTCACAGCGGATTTGCAGCCGGAAGCTCCGATGAAAAGCTTGCGGTTTTCATTTTTTATCTGATACCGGCCTGACAAGAAAATAATTTCCTAATTTATCTTACAGCGGATGCAAACTGCTGCGGTCATATACAGCCTAACCGCAGAGCAAAGCCAATCTGCGCCGATTGACCATAACTCTGCGGCCGGTTTATATTTATTTATTCGGCGTCTGTAAACTCTGCGTCGATTACATCATCGCCGCCGTTGCTTGCTGTACCGCCCTGTGCGGCTCCGCCTCCCATATTGTTCGGGTCAAATCCCTGACCGCCTGCAGCCTGCTGTGCCTGTGCAGCCTGCTGATAAACATTTGTTGCGATCTTCTGGAAAGTTTCCTCAAGCTCCTTGTGCTTAGCCTTGATATCGTCGATGTTTGTTCCCTTAAGTGCTTCCTTGAGAGCGTCGATCTTAGCCTGACACTGTGACTTTTCATCGGAGGGAACCTTATCGCCGAACTCACCGAGAGCCTTTTCAGCCTGGAAGGCAAGCTGGTCGGCCTGGTTTCTTGCGTCAACCTCATCCTTCTTCTTTGCGTCCTCAGCAGCAAAAGCTTCAGCTTCCTTTACAGCCTTATCTATATCTTCCTTGGACATATTTGTAGAAGAAGTTATAGTGATATTCTGCTCCTTGCCTGTGCCAAGATCCTTTGCGGAAACATGAACGATACCGTTTGCGTCGATATCAAAGGTTACTTCGATCTGAGGAATTCCTCTCGGTGCAGGAGCAATTCCGTCAAGTCTGAACATACCCAGCTGCTTATTATCCTTTGCAAACTCTCTTTCACCCTGCAGAACATTAATGTCAACAGCCGACTGATTATCAGCAGCAGTGGAGAATATCTGAGATTTCTTTGTAGGAATCGTGGTATTTCTCTCGATGATCTTTGTGCAGATACCGCCCATTGTTTCCAGTCCCAGCGACAGAGGAGTTACATCCAGCAGCAGCAGACCGTCCTTTACGTCGCCGCCGAGAACTCCGCCCTGGTAAGCCGCGCCGAGAGCGACACATTCGTCAGGGTTAATGCCCTTGAAAGGCTCCTTGCCCATGTGTTTCTTTACTGCTTCCTGAACAGCGGGGATTCTTGAAGAACCGCCTACCATAAGAACCTTCTGGAGGTCGGAAGGGGAAAGTCCTGAATCCGCAAGCGCCTGGCGAACAGGTCCCATTGTTGATTCTACAAGATCGGCTGTCATTTCATTGAACTTAGCCTGAGTAAGCGTCATTTCGAGATGTTTAGGGCCTGTTGCGTCAGCTGTAATAAACGGCAGGCTGATAGTAGAAGAAGGTGTGGACGAAAGCTCGATCTTTGCCTTTTCGGCAGCCTCCTTAAGCCTCTGCATTGCCATTTTATCAGCTGAGAGGTCAACGCCTTCGGATTTCTTGAATTCACTTACCATCCAATCGATAATTCTCTGGTCAAAGTCATCGCCGCCCAGACGGTTGTTTCCGGCGGTCGCAAGAACCTCAGTTACGCCGTCGCCCATTTCAATGATAGATACGTCGAACGTACCGCCTCCAAGGTCGTAAACCATTACCTTCTGATCTTCTTCCTTATCGATTCCGTAGGAAAGGGCTGCGGCCGTAGGCTCGTTGATAATTCTTCTTACGTTAAGTCCTGCGATCTGACCTGCGTCCTTTGTAGCCTGTCTCTGAGCGTCGGTAAAGTAAGCGGGAACCGTGATAACAGCTTCGGTTACTTTTTCACCGAGGTAAGCTTCAGCGTCCGCTTTGAGCTTCTGAAGGATCATAGCTGAAATCTCCTGTGGAGTATATTCCTTTCCGCCCATTTTAGCCTTGTAATCCGAGCCCATATGTCTCTTGATCGAGATTACCGTGTTATCAAAGTTTGTTACTGCCTGTCTTTTAGCTACCTGACCTATAAGTCTGTCGCCGTTTTTTGAAACACCTACAACTGACGGCGTTGTTCTTGCGCCTTCACTGTTGGGAATAACGACTGCTTCGCCGCCTTCCATAACCGCTACGCAGGAGTTTGTCGTACCTAAATCTATACCAATAATTTTGCTCATAATAATCTTCCTTTCAAATTAATTAATTTTTATACTGCCATGCAAACCGCTTTCTGTTTACATCAAAACGTTACATTATTCAGTCTAGGGATTCGCCACAACGACCATGGCGTATCTTATTACTTTGTCTCCGATTTTATAACCTTTCTGGAAAGTCTGCGCCACTACGTTTTCTCCAAGCTCAGGATCTTCGATCTGATTTACGGCGTTGGCAATATTGGGATCGAAGGTTTCTCCGGTCGGATCGATAATTTCAACGCCAAGTTTTTTAAGACATTCGCCGAACTGCTTAAAAATCATTTCGACGCCTTGCTTATAGGTTTCATCTGTGGTTTCGGCTTCAAGCGCTCTCTCAAAATTATCAAATACCGGGAGTATTTCGCCGATTGCGCTGCCTTTTGCGGTATCCGTAATTTCAAGCCTTTCCTTTGCCGAACGTTTTCTGAAGTTATCGTACTCCGCCATAAGCCTCAGATACTTGTCATTGGCGGCGTCCAGCTGTTCTTTCAGCTTTTCCTCCTCGCTTTTTTCAGGTTTTTCAGGCTCATCTTTTTTGTCTTTTTCAGCCTTATCCTCCTTTTCTGCCGTTTCCTTTTCGCTTTCGCTCGCTTCTTCTTTCTCTTTTTCTAAAATTTCCTTTTCTTCCGCCAATTTATCACGCCTGCCTTTCTTAATAGTTTTTTTCCTCATCGGACTCATCACCTTCTTCGGATATCAGATCGGTTATGCGCTGAGAAAAATATTCAAGATACGGAATAAACTTTGCGTAGTCTATTCTCATAGGTCCTATAAGTCCCAGAGCGCCTGCCTGTCTGCCATCCTTTCGGAAAGGAGCCGCAATAATGGACGAATTGTGTATCACAAATTCATCCTTTTCAGGAGAAAACATCACCTGCAAGCCGCTGAAGCTTTCATTGATAAAAGACATTATCTCCCGTTTATTGTCAAGGAAGCTTATGATCTCATTCTGGTTGAATTCCTTGCAGGTCAGCAGATTTGCCGCACCGGTAACTGAAATATCCTGCGCCACAAGCTCCTCCGAAAGCTTTACAAGTTCCGAAACCAGGGGAGCCAGAGTCATCATATAGGTTCCCATGGCTGTCTTTATGTTATCAAACATTTCTTCAGAAATATCGCCCAGCGGAACTCCCTGAAGATTCTGCTGAAGATAATTATCAAAAAATTCAAGCTGTTCATGAGAAAGGTCGAATTCAAGCCTGCAAACCTTATTTTTTATCGTTCCGTTGGAAGTTATCATCAGAATGACATACATTCTCTTACCGGTAGGTATGACCTCGACCTTGGAAATGATTGAAAATCTCGGCGTTGCGTTCGCCACTACGGTAGCGCATTTGGTAAGTTCCGCAAGAGCCATTGAAGCCGATTGAACCAGATCTTCCTCCGTGACCGCTCCTTTTGGAAGCATTGCGTCAAGTTTTTGCTTTTCCTCGTCGCTCAGCTGCTTATCATCCGCAAGATTATCAACATAAACGCGGTATCCGAGGTAAGTAGGAATCCTTCCGGCAGAAGTATGGGGCTGCTCAAGATACCCCTGTTTTTCAAGCTCTGCCATTTCGTTGCGTATCGTTGCAGATGAAGCCTTGACGTACGACATAATAGCTTTTGAGCCTACCGGCTCACCGGTTACAAGATATTCTTCTACGACCGCAGTCAGTATCTTTAGTTTTCGACCGTCCACCCTTTCTCACCTGCCTGTTTATTTAGCACTTGCTATTTTCGAGTGTTAGCACTCAATATCCCTGAGTGCTAATTATAGTTTATACCCTTTTTGCAACTTTGTCAAGTAGTTTTAAAATATTTTTTGACTAAATTTTATTTTTATTATCAGCAGGTTTTTGTGCAATCATACATACTGTGAAGAAACAAAGCTGTATAATGCAGCTTGGCTGATACATAAAAATATATTTTTTGATTTATATGGAATTTTATTTGTGCAATGGAGCTAAAAAGATTACAATGTGGTTACACAAGTTACAACAAGGATACAAAATTATTTCAGAAAAGTAGTAAAGTGATGCAAAATCTGATATAATTGAATATGCAGATGTAACCGCTGATTAAAATGCGTAAAAACGCAACTGAAAGGATGATATTTATTATACTAAAAAGAATTACAGCTGCTGCGCTTACAATTGCAATGCTTTTTACCGCATTGGTATCCTTGCCGGAGGGCAGTTCTGCAACAGACATTTTTGCAGTTACAGCCGCGGCCTCAGACTCCGGAATCGTTAAGCCGAAAATCAAAGTAAAAACTACATACGGAGATAAAATTGAAATTTCGCTGAGCAATGCTTCATCATATAAATCCGGTACGGTTTTTCATGTTTATGTAAGCAATAATCTCAGCAAAAAAGTGAAGCTTTCGGAAGTAAAGTCAGACAACAACACAATCTTTCTTTATCACAACGGAAAATATTTCAGACCCTCTACAGTTTACAGTATAAAGATCAAGGCAGTATACAAAAGCAAAAGCTCGGCTTTTTCGTCAACTGTAAAGGCTAAGACCAAATCCGAAACCTATTATTGCGTTGATAAGGGAGCGCAGCTTTATAATGTCAAGAACAAAAAAATGGTAAAAGCGACCAAAACAACGGAACGTCAGTCTGTGGTATGCAGGCTTTCAAATGCCAAGGGAACACTTGTTTCTAATCTTTCTGCCAAAGTATACAGCGGAACATACGTTAAAATAACCGAAGGCGCTTATAAAGGAAAATATGTTAAGCTTGACGGCGGCAAAAAGGTATACCGTATTTCCGAAAGCGAGGCAAAACGCCGCATTGTAAGCGATTATGCCGCAAGCATGGATGGAGGAAGATATGTGTGGGGAGGTTCAAGCTTTAAAGCAACCGACTGCTCCGGTCTTACGATGCAGGCTTATTCCAAAATAGGGGTAAATATCTCGCACAGCGTAAGGACGCAGGCGACAAAGGGAAAAGCCGTAAGCGTTAACAGCATGAAGCCGGGGGATATACTTGTACTCAATAACTACAGTCATGTTGCAATGTATATCGGCAATAACAAAATGGTCCATGCAATGAATTCGCGTGACGGCATAAAAATTCAGCCCGTATCTTATCTTAAGTATTACAGCGTCAATACGGTAAGACGACTTATCTGATCAGGAACACGCTATGGATAAATCAACTGAAAACGTGCCGCTTTTAGAATAGTACCATAAGCGGACTCGTTTTCTTTTTATGTTCGTCTATAAAATTATAAAATGAATAGTTTTTCTATATGCGGCAAAAACTAAATCCGGAAGGGAGGCGTCAATATGTCCGAAAAAAACGATAAAGCAAAAAAATCAGCAGGAAACAATCAGTGGGTAACCTCACATCAGAAGTCAAAACCGGATAAAAGGGAAAGAAAGGACGGTCCCGGAGGCAGCTGAATTTATATTAAGCAGTAAAGGATAACGGAATTCCGGAGGTAATACACAATAAATCCCCGATAAGGACAGTCAAGGTTCTTATCGGGGATTTTATATTGCCGCTCAGAATATGCGATTATAATCGATTGCTTTTATGCGGCAAACAGTCTGTCGCGGTCATCCGCTGAAGGCGGAGAAAAGACAGAAAATTTATCCTTGTCTATATCGGTGGAATTGATCCCGTCTCCGAAGCCTTCGTCGGTTTTATTTATCATGTCGTAATAAATGATAGCGTTTGAAATATTGATTCTTTCTTCAGCATAACCTGACCGTTCGGAAATATAGTTTTCATCAACTACGCCGTTATCAGTACGCATTTGAGCAGCTGTCTGACTGTAATTCTCATCAGAAACCGTTTTGTAAAGACCGTGAATCTCATACGAATATATGGGATTCGGGGTATCTTTATATATCTGGTTGCACGACGCATATTTTGCCACGTTTTCATAGCCGGTTATATCGAAATACTTATCCTTCTGACTGTCATAGTAAATAGTGTCCGTAAGGAAATTTCCATTGGGGAAAATTACTATGTTTTCTTCGTCCTCGCCGATCGAGAAAATATCATGACCGAGCGCATACTTATTTTCAAATCCAAGCATATTTCCCAGGGTTGGCTGTACGTCGTACATTCCCATGACCTGAGTGATCTCCGTAGGCTCGTAGCCCCCGTCTTTTGACCAGATAATAAACGGAACCTTCCTGTTAAGATTATAATAGAAGTCGTCAACAGGAATGTATCCTTCGTCGTCTTCTGTCAGGGTTTCCTCTGTAAAGGGATTGTAATTATAATAATATTCGTATTCTTCTTCCTTTATCTTTGCGTCATGATCTCCATAGATGACAATTACAGTATTATCAAGCAGTCCCTGCTCGTCAAGATCAGCCATAAGCTGACCTATTGCTTCATCTGCATAATGAACTGATTTAAAATAACTTCCCAGCTTTGTTCCTTCGAGGAAAGGAGCAGAAACCTCTTCATAAAGACCGGTCTCTTCATTATATCTCTTATATTTGAAATCTACCTCAAAATCGCTTACGCGCTCAATATCGGTAAAAGGCGTATGATTGGTAAGCATAATGAGCGTGCCGTAATAATTATCGTTCTGCTCGGCTATTTCCTTTATTTTAGGCACTGCCTGATTAAAAAACGATTTATCTGATAAACCAAGCCCGATCGTTTCATCAATATTGAAATCAGTGGAGTAATTATAAAATTTATCGTATCCGAGCGAGTTGTGCAGGTTCATTCTGTTCCAGTATGAACCGTTGTTTCCGTGCATACTGAAAGTATAATAGCCCATATCACGCAGCATGCTCTGGATCGAGGTATAATCTCTGTCCCAGTAATTTATGGCGACGGTTCCGCTTGAAGCCGGCATCAGGGAAGTAGAAAATGTAAACTCGCTGTCCGAGCTGGTTCCGACGCTTTCCTGAGCGTAGAAATTGGAAAAATACAGACCTTCACGGGCAAGCTTGTTTAAATTCGGAGTAAGCTCTTCGCCGTTGATATAGGTATCCAGAGCAAACTGCTGAATACTTTCCGCATGGATCGTCAGAACATTTTTTCCCTTGAAAATATCGGAATAATCATTGTCTTTGTCGGTCTTTTCAACTTCTTCCTTTTCGTCGTAAAAATCCTTAAAAGCCTGCTCGCTCTCATCAAAGCCCAGCATCATATTCAGCTTTGCATGGATACATGAAACCGTATCGCTTATCTGATATGTATAGAGTCCGAAGGTTCCGAGCACATATTCTCTGTTCCATTGCTTTGCAAGACGGGAAACATCGGTGCCGGTAAGAGTCGTGGCAAAAATTCCTGCTACGCTTACCGAAACCGCAAGGGTTCCCAGAGCGTATTTTTTGCCGAGCTTTTTCTCCTGAAGCTTAGTAAAATAATCCGGCTTTTTTTTGCGTATAAAAACGTATTCGGCAATCATCGCAATTATTGACCACAGGAAGATCAGATCCTTAGGTTCCATAATATTTTCCGTAACTGCGTCGATAACTCCGCCCAGCTGCGAAGCTGTGGAAATAAGCGAAACCGAAATAAACGACTTATAATTTGTATAGTATATGGAATTTCCGGCGCTCAGCAAAGCGAAAACGCAGGTCCATATCATATAATACACGAACCGTCTTTTAGGCTTGAAGCAATATGCAAACAAACCTATAAACAGAACCATAGCAATATCAGCCAGCAGAGGCTTTATCTGATTATAGCTGAATTTGACTGTAAAAGCCCTCAGCAAAAACGAATTTATCAGCGATGACAAAACAAACGTCAAAAAAAGCACATTATTGCAGACGTACTCTTTTATATGAGACGGCGCTGATTTAAGAATTCTTTTCATTTTATTCTCCTTTTCCGTGCAACGGCATTTTGGGATATGCTTTATCATCCCGGAGTATCGGGTGATATTCCCTGCAATTGTAATATACCGCGCACAAATTCAATACAGCGAATAAATATTGTTCAATTGATGTTGACCATAAAAACAATTGTAAATCTTTTTTAAAAAAAAGTCAAGTAACCATGTCGAGTAATCATTATGGGTAAATTCTATCGTCAATACAGGCAATACTGCCGGGTGATCGCCCGGCAGCCTTGCGGCAATCATTCGTGCTGAATTGCCAACAGTAAGCAAGCATTTTATAAATATATTTTCACCACATCTATTTTACTTTCAATTTTCTGTAATGTCAACACAAGAACTGAAATTTTCAGCCGATTTTCACAATTGATCATAAATTCAATTAAAGAGAAACTTTTGTTATAAAGAGTTTAGTCAAATCATTGAAAATTAATATTATTTTCATTTGATTTTTGTTTAAAAATACAGTCGCATTGTTTTTCCTTGCATTGACATAAATATAGTTTTTCAACTATACGGTATAAATTTTATACAAAACGACAGCATACGTAAGGTTATACCGTTGACAGCAGCAGATTATGGACATATTTTACATTTGATTTTTTTCAAAAAATAATATATAATAGCTTTGAATGCAAGTCGGCATTAATGGCGCGAAAGGAATTGATATACTATGATAAAGCTTATCGCAACCGATATTGACGGAACGCTGGTCAACGACGAAAAGCTGCTTCCGCCGGATTTTGAAAACATCATAGAACTCCTTGACAAAAAAAGAATAGCATTTGCCGTTTCCAGCGGCAGAAGTTATGCCGCCCTTATAGATCAGTTTGATTTTATTGCTGACAAAATATGCTTTATATGCGACAACGGCTCCTACATAGTTGATAAAGGCAAGGTGGTAAGCCGTTCGGTAATTCCCGTAAAGGCAGTAAACGAAATAATAAAAGTATGCTTGGAAAACGATCTGTGTCCGCTTCTCTGCGGTGAAAACGGCACCTATTACAGCACTAAAAGCGTGGAATACGAGAGGGAAGTTGCCAGGTATTATAATAACACAGTTTATCTGGAAAGCCTGTACGACTGCACTGACAATATATTTAAAATAGCGATTTACGGCAAGGACGGGATAGAAAAAAAGGGGCTTTCAGTTCTGGAGAACAGCTTCGGCGACAGGCTTACCGTTTCCCTGTCAGGATATTATTGGGTAGATATAATGAATCCGGGTATTAACAAAGGCAGGGGGATCCAGATACTTCAGAATAAGCTTGGCGCATCGTATGAAGAAACTATGGCGTTCGGAGATTATCTGAACGATATTGAAATGCTTGAACACGCTTACTACAGCTTTGCAATGGAGAATGCTCATCCTCTGGTAAAGAAAACTGCGAACTTCTCGACGGGGACGAACAATGAATTTTCAGTTACAAAGGAAATTAAGCGCCTGATCAAATAATATGTAATATGCAAGGGATTTTCTTAATAATTTCATATAACCAGCGGGCGGTCACAGACTGTCTCTACGATAAATGTAATACGTAGGGACAATCTTATGACCGCCTGCTTTTTTCGTGCGACAGTATTGCTTTCTACAGCCTTGATTTAAAGTCCTCATATCCGAAGCTTTTTACAAGCTTAAGTCCGCCGTCCGCAGTATTCAGATAAATCGACGGAAGCGGCATACCGTTAAAGGTGTTGTTCTTTACCATAGAATAAATCGCCATATCGCAGAACACCAGTCTGTCGCCCTCCATGAGAGGCTTATTAAAGGAATAGTCACCTATTATATCTCCGGCAAGGCAGGTAGGACCGCCTAAACGGTAAGTATGCTCTTTTTCTCCCGGCTCTCCTGAACCGATTATATTCGGCCGGTACGGCATTTCCAGAACGTCAGGCATATGACAGGCGGCGGAGGTGTCCAGGATAGCATAATTCATGCCGTTTATGCCGATATCAAGCACCTGCGAGACCAGATAGCCGGCGTTAAGAGCCACCGCCTCGCCCGGTTCAAGGTAAACCTGAACGTTATATTTTTCTGAAATATACCTGATGCATTCTTCCAGCAGACCGATATTATAATCTTTGCGGGTAATATGATGACCGCCGCCGAAGTTAACCCATTTCATGTTGTAAAGATATTTGCCGAACCGTTCCTCAAAATAAGGAAGGGTCCTTTTCAGGGTTTCTGCTCCCTGTTCGCACATCGTATGAAAATGCAGTCCGTCGATCCCGTCAAGCTTTGATTCGTCAAACTGCTCCGCGGTCACGCCTAATCTGGAATTAACGGCGCAGGGATTGTATATCTCGGTTTCTATTTCCGAGTATTCGGGATTTACGCGTATTCCGCAGGATATGCTTCTGCCGCAGCTTTTTACTGATTCCCTGTATTTATCCCATTGACGGAAGCTGTTGAAAACAATATGATCCGCAATTTTTACAAGCTGATCTATTTCCTCATCCTTATAAGCGGGGGAAAAAACGTGAACCTCTTTCCCAAAATTCTCTCGGCCCAGTCTTGCTTCGAAAAGGCCGCTGGCTGTGGTTCCGTCAAGATACCGTGAGAGCAGAGGATATACTGAATACATTGAGAAAGCCTTCTGAGCAAGCAGGATCCTGCACCCTGTCCTATCTATAACGCCCTTCAATATTTCAAGATTATCAAGCAGCTTTTTCTCATCTACAACATAGCATGGCGTTTTCACTGTACTTATATCAAACATAGACACCTCTACATAATTGTAAGCTTTATATTATTGTTATGAGTTCTTGCGTCAAGCAGTATCCTCATGATTTTATTGGCGAAAGTTCTGCTGACATCTCTGACTTCATCAAAATCGTTTACTATAAATTCCAGCTTTTCATTTGTTTCAGTCAGATAATCATACAGCGCGTCCTCGTCAAGAATTTCTTTATCCTTAAAAAAGCGGTTGATATAAAGAAAAAAATCATTTTCGTTGTTGAGCTTTACGTCGTCAAGTAAAATAAGCATTCAAAACGTCCTTTCTAGTCAAAAACAATTTTCTTTTTTCCGTTTTTATTACGGGGATACTCACGGATCCTGACTATATTGCTTATATTTACAATACTTTCCGTCTTATCTTCCTGCTCCGCCCTGAGCCAGCCCTCTCCTATTTCAGTGACAGTACATTCGATAACCGATCCGGACGCCGCATTGCTGCAAACATAAATAAGACATTCCTGTCCGACAAAACGCAATAATGCTTCTTCTATCTTCATGCAGACACTTCCTTTTGCATTCGGCTCAGTCTACCAATACAGGGTCGAAATTTTCGATCCAGGGCAGACCCCATTTATTGAGCGCGTCCATAAACGGATCGGGATCAAACTCCTCGACATTGAACACTCCGGGTCTTTTCCACTTTCCGGTCAGAACCATCATGGCTCCGATCATTGCTGGTACCCCTGTGGTATAGGAAATTGCCTGAGAACCGACTTCCTTATAGCACTCCTGATGATCGCACACATTATAAACATAGTAATTGCGCGGCTTTCCGTCTTTTTTGCCCTGGAATATACAGCCGATATTGGTCTTGCCTACGGTTCTGGGACCAAGACTTGCAGGATCCGGCAGAACAGCCTTTAAAAACTGAAGGGGAACGATCTTTTTTCCTTCAAACTCAATAGGCTCAATCGAAGTCATACCCACATTTTCCAGGCATTTAAGGTGAGTAAGATAACTCTGTCCGAATGTCATAAAGAAGCGTATTCTCTTGACTCCTTTTATATTCAGCGCAAGGGATTCAAGCTCCTCATGATGAAGCAGGTACATATCCTTTTCTCCGACCTGGTCAAAGTTATACACCCTCTTGATCTCCATAGGCTCGGTCTCTACCCACTTGCCGTCCTGAATATAAGATCCCTTAGCGGATACCTCGCGGATATTTATTTCAGGATTAAAGTTGGTTGCAAAGGGATAGCCGTGATCGCCGCCGTTGCAGTCGAGAATATCAATATAATTTATCTCGTCAAAATAGTGCTTCTGTGCGTAGGCGCAGAAAACTCCGGTTACGCCCGGGTCAAAGCCGCATCCCAGCACCGCGGTAATTCCCGCCTTTTCAAAGCGTTCCCTGTAAGCCCACTGCCATGAATACTCAAATTTAGCCGTATCCTCCGGCTCATAGTTTGCGGTATCCAGATAATCGACCTTACATTCAAGACATGCGTCCATTATATGCAGATCCTGATATGGCAGGGCAACATTTATCACAATGTCCGGCTTATATTCTTTTATCAGAGCAACCAGCTCCGGGACGTTGTCGGCGTCGACCTGAGCTGTGGTAATTTTTGTCGAAGTCTTGTCCTGAAGCTCTTCCTTGAATTTGTCGCACTTGGATTTAGTACGGCTGGCAATGCAGATATCGGTAAAAACCTCGCTATTCTGACAGCATTTATGGATAACAACTCCCGCAACGCCGCCGGCTCCTATAATTAACGCTCTTGACATTTTAAATCAACTTCCTTTCTGAAATATAATTGAGGCAAGATGACCTCTGCCTGAAATAAGGCGAAGCCATCAAAACTTTTGTATGATTTTTCGGCTGCTTAAAGACGCCGATCGTATTGCTTTTGTTTGTTCAGCTAATCCTTTCAGCGGTAAAAGCTAAGCAGAATTTCGCGCAGAAGCTTACAGGCAAGTGCGGTCGAACGGCCGGTCTGGTCGTAAACCGGAGAAAGCTCGTTTACGTCAAAGCCTACGATATTGAGCTTTGAAATCTCTCTGACTGCGTTTAAAAGCTGTATAAAGCTTACTCCGCCTGCTTCCGGAGTACCGGTTCCGGGGAATTCCGACGGATCGAGAACGTCTAGATCCAGTGTAAAATAAACCGGGTTCTGTCCGATTTTCTGTACTATTTCAGAAAGTCCGTCAAAATTGAATTTGCGCATAAAGGTGTGTTTTTCTGCAAATCTGAATTCTTCTCTGTCGCCGCTGCGTATGCCGAACTGAAAGATACGTCCGTCGCCTAGAATATCGTGACATCTGCGCAGGACGCAGGCGTGGGATTCCTTAACGCCCAGATAATCGTCGCGCAGGTCGGCGTGAGCATCGAAATGAACGATGTGCAGATCACTGTATTGTTTAGCGGCGGCTCTTACCGCTCCCAGCGTTACAAGATGCTCGCCGCCTATCATGCAGGGGACCTTTCCGTCTGAAAGAATAATACCCGTTCTTTCCTCGATATCCGCCAAAGCCCTGTCGGGATTACCGAATGGAAGCTCCAGATCGCCGCTGTCGAATACGCTGATATCAAGCATATCCCTGTCCTGATAGGGAGAATAGGTTTCAATTCCGAAGCTTTCGTTTCTCATAGCCGATGAAGCGAATCTCGTACCGGGTCTGAAAGACGTGGTGCTGTCATATGGAGCGCCGAATATTACTATCCCTGCGTCCTCATACTCGCAGTCGCAGCCTATAAAGGTATGAACGTTCTTATTCATCGGCAAGCACCTCCTTTACATAGTTTGGCAAAGCAAAGCAGCCCTTATGCAGCTCGGTGTTGTAATATCGGGTTTTTAAGCCGAGGCTTTCCCATTCCTTCGCCTTAAGATCGTAAACAGGATGCAGGTTCTTGGCGGCAAAGCCGAAAAGCCAGTGTCCCGACGGATAAGTAGGTATATGTGACTGATAAACCATGCATACCGGAAAAGCGCTGCCTATTCTCTTGTGGATCCGCTTCACCATATCCACATAGCTGTCGTAGTAGGTGCTTTCATGCTGATTGATAAGAATTCCGCTGTCTGTCAGCGCCTTGAAGCAGTTACCGTAAAATTCCTTGGTGAACAGACCTTCTCCCGGTCCGAAAGGATCGGTGGAATCTACTATGATAAGATCGTATTCGCCGCTTTTTCTTCTGACGAATTTAAGCCCGTCCTCAATGTGAAGATGAACTCTCGGGTCGCCGAATTTACAGGCTGTCTGGGGAAGATATTCTTTGCAGACCTCCACGACCTGTCCGTCTATCTCTACCATGTCTATATTTTCAATAGTATCGTATCTTGTAAGCTCACGTATCGTTCCGCCGTCGCCGGCTCCGATTACCAATACGCTTTTTATATGAGGATTTACCGCCATGGGAACGTGAGTGACCATTTCATGATAAATATACTCGTCCTTTTCGGTAAGCATAATAAAGCCGTCAAGCACAAGCACTCTGCCGAACTCGTAGGTATCAAGAACGTCTATCTGCTGATAGTAGCTTTTGGCCGAATACAGCTGCTTTTTTACCTTGATAGTAAAATTCACATCATCCGTATGCTTTTCGGTAAACCATAACTCCATTTGATTTTCCGCCTTTCTACACAACAACGTTTATATAATTTATCTCCATGTCCTCAGTACCCGTCATAAAGCATCCCTTTTCCTTGCAGTAAGCGATATAATCGAGTATCTCTGAGGTTATTCTCTCTCCCGGCGCAAGAATAGGAATTCCCGGAGGATAGCACATTACAAACTCTCCGCATATCATTCCGCAGGATTCGTTTATAGGCACCGATTTTTTCTTGCTGTAAAACGCCTGCTGCGGAGCGAGGACTACCGTCGGATTTATATACTCGTGATCGAACATACCCGAAGGGTCCTTTCCATACAGCCGTTTGATTTCGGACAAGGCGGAAATAAATCTTTCGATCTCAAGCTCCCTGTCGCCGGCGGAAACAATGGCAAGTATATTTCCTATATCTCCGAACTCGATCTGGATATCATAATCGTCTCTGAGAATATCGTAAACCTCAACTCCCGCAAGACCCATGGCTCTGGTGTGAACTGAGAGCTTGGTAGTATCAAAAGCGTATATATCGTTATGATTGACAAGCTCTTCTCCGAAAGCGTAATAACCGCCTATCTTATTGATCTCCTCTCTGGCATAGGAGGCGTAATCAACGGTTTTCTTAAACATCTCCCTGCCGTTGAGAGAAAGGTTTTTTCTTGCCAGATCAAGGGATACCATAAGAAGATATGAGCCGCTTGTGGTCTGAGTAAGATTTATGACCTGCCTTACATAGCCCTCCGAAATATTATTGGAGCACAGCAAAAAGGAGGACTGCGTTAAGGATCCTCCGGTTTTATGGATGCTTACAGCAGCCATATCGGCTCCCGCTTCCATTGCAGAGCAGGGAAGACCTTCTCCGAAATAAAAATGGGTTCCGTGGGCTTCGTCTGCGAGCACCAGCATATTATTGGAATGGGCAAGCTCTACAATCCGCCTGATATCAGAGCATATTCCGTAATAAGTGGGATTATTGACAAGCACCGCCTTTGCATCGGGATTTTGCCTTATCGCTTTTTCCACGTCCTCTACCGACATGCCTAACGGTATTCCAAGCTGCTTGTTTGTACCGGGATTTACGTAAACCGGTATTGCTCCGCATACTACAAGAGCATTTATAGCGCTTCTGTGGACGTTTCTGGGCATGATTATCTTATCTCCCGCTTTACAGGAAGAAAAGATCATAGCCTGGACCGCAGCGGTAGTTCCGTTTACAATAAAAAAGGTATGCTTAGCCCCGAAAGCCTCGCTGGCAAGCTCCTCAGCTTCCTTTATTACGGAAACCGGATGACAAAGGTTGTCCAGAGGCTTCATTGAATTAACATCCACCTTAAGACAGTTTTCACCCAAAAAATTGCGCAGCTCCTTATTCATGCGGCCGCCCTTATGTCCCGGAACGTCAAGTCTTACGACTCTGTTTTTAAGATGCTTCTGCAAAGCCTCGTAAATGGGTGCGCAGTTCTGTGTTGATTTCAAATCCATAACCACCTTTAAAAGCAGTAATAAATTTCAGAACCTGTCGCCATAGGATCTGTACACAGTATCTCTTTGCGATTTTAAATTTCAGTGATCGGCAGAATTGCCTGAAAGACCTGTGAGATATCCAGCAAAGACAGGTTCCTGCTGTAATTATAAAGATAATGCCGCAGCAGAGCCGCCTGACGGTATTGTGCTGTCAGTATATATTCATGCCGCTGAAAATTTCGATCATTTCTCTTCTCAGACTGTCGGTTATATCCAGACGCTGCTTGGGAGTCAGCTCATATACGTCTTTTTTGAAAAGATAATTCTGAAGCTCGATATCCTTGATAAGCATCTTGGTGTGGAAAATATTCGACTGATAAACGTTTACGTCTATCGCATCATATTTGTTCAGCGTATTTTTATCTATATACTCCTGTATAGAGTTTATTTTATGATCTATAAAAAACTTTTTGCCCAGTACGTCTCTTGTAAAACCTCTGACTCTGTAGTCGATGGTAATAATATCGGAATCAAAGCTTCCGATAAGATAATTAAGAGCGTTAAGAGGCGAAATAGTTCCGCAGGTGGAAACGTCTATGTCCACTCTGAATGTGGAGATCGAATTGTCTGGATGATATTCCGGGAAGGTGTGAACGGTAACATGGCTTTTATCCAGATGAGCATGGACCGTTCTGTGCTCAGCCGTATAATTTCCCATATTGCAGGAAATGTCTATAGAATCCTCATCCAGTTCCTTTTCAGCGATAAGAACGTTCACCGACGCTCCCTGAGGCTCGTAATCCTGCTTGGATATATTAAGAATACGCGCTCCTATCATCTCCGTAACGTCGCAGAGTATCTTTGTAAGACGCTCAGAATTGTACTGTTCATCTATATATGCAATATAGTCTTTTTGTTCTCTTTCACTTTTAGCGTAGCAAACATCATAGATGTTAAAGCTAAGGGTCTTTGTAAGGTTATTAAAACCGTACAACGTAAGCTTCTGCTCCAACCCTAACATCCCTTCCTTTCAGGCAAAATCTGCTTTGCAGCGCAAAAAATAAAAACGCACTGCAAAAACAGCTGTAATATACAGTGTCATTATAACATATATTTTTGGCGTTGTATATAGTTTTTAAATATTTTTTCTTATAAATTTTACATACCGAGGGTACATTTATGATCATACGGCTAAAGCTTGTGAGCGGATTGTTGTCCGGCATTTCGTCATCAGGCATGACTCACGCTGATTTATAAAAAAATACTGCACGGATATTTATATATACCCGTGCAGAACAAACTCAGTATTTATCTGGATTTATGACATACAGACGAACCCGGACAGTTTGAACATCCGCAGCCGCAGGACGTTTTACCTTTCTTTTTATCCTTAACAAGTTTTGCTATTATCAGAATGACAATCGCTAAAACAACTGCAGCAACAAAATAAGTCCCCATATTCAGCCTCCTATTCGCAGTTAAGTTGAAACTTTAACCTTTCCTTCAAATTTTGTGCTTTCCTTATAAGGTTTTACGAGCATGTATACGATCAGTGCGATTATTGCAAGAGCAACGATAAGACCTATAACGTTTACGTTGCCTGTGAACAGATTTCCGAGCTGATTTACCACAAGAGCGATTGCATATGCAAATCCGCACTCATAGCCGATTGCAAACCAGAACCACTTGCGGCTGTTCATCTCACGCTTGATAGCTCCCATCGCCGCAAAGCACGGAGCGCAGAGCAGGTTGAAGATAAGGAATGACATTCCCGTTACACCTGTGAATGCAGCTGCAAGGCTTGTATATACGTCTGCCGAGCCACCGTAAAGAATACCCATAGTTCCTACAATGTTTTCCTTGGCTACAAGTCCTGTAATTGCGGCTACTGTAGCCTGCCAATTTCCCCAGCCGAGAGGAGCGAAGATCCAGCATATAGCCTCTCCGATTTTTGCAAGAATACTGTACTCCATCTGATCCTCTGAAAGCATCTGGAACGAACCGTCCACAACGCCGAAGTAAGATGTGAACCAGATTACTATTGTAGAAAGCAGAATGATCGTACCTGCTTTTTTGATAAACGACCAGCCGCGCTCCCACATTGACCTGAGAACGTTGCTTACCGTAGGCAGGTGGTATGCGGGAAGCTCCATTACGAAAGGAGCGGGATCGCCGGCAAACATTTTGGTTTTCTTAAGCATAATGCCTGAAATTATGATAGCGGCTATTCCGATAAAGTAAGCCGATGTCGCAACCCATGCGGAGCCTCCGAAGATCGCTCCTGCGATCATTGCAATGAAAGGAGTTTTTGCGCCGCAGGGGATAAATGTCGTGGTCATGATCGTCATACGGCGGTCGCGCTCGTTTTCAATAGTTCTGGAAGCCATGATTCCCGGGATTCCGCATCCGGTGCCGATAAGGATAGGAATAAATGATTTTCCGGAAAGTCCGAACTTTCTGAAAATTCTGTCCATCACAAATGCGATACGAGCCATGTATCCGCATGCCTCAAGTATAGCAAGGAGAATAAAGAGCACCAGCATCTGAGGTACGAAGCCAAGGACCGCACCCACACCTGCTACAATACCGTCAAGAATAAGTCCTTTGAGCCAGTCGGTGCAGTTTACGGCGTCCAGACCGCTTTCAATAAGTACCGGAATGCCCGGAACCCAGACTCCGTATTCGGCAGGATCGGGATCTGTGCACTCGTACTTTTCAAATACGGCAACGGCAGCAGTCAGATCGTCATATGTTGCCGTCTCCTCCGTGGTTTCAAGAGTTTCTTCATCTTCCAGTGTATAAGTCGCCGTGTCTCCGGCAGAGAACATTGCAGTAAGCGAAGCAAGTTCTGTTTTAGCCGTATCAAGACTGAAGCCTTCGCTTTCAGAATCAATAGCGTTTTCGATAGCTTCGGTATCGGCGCCGTTTTCAGCCGCCTTCGCAATAAAACCTTCTATAATAGCCGGAGCGTCGCCGTATTCTTCAGCCGCTTCCTCATAAGCTCCGGTTCCTATTCCGAACAGGTGCCAGCCGTCGCCGAAAAGTCCGTCGTTCGCCCAGTCAGTGGCTGCACTTCCTACGGTAACCATTGAAACGTAATAAACGATAAACATTACAGCCGCAAATATAGGCAGTCCCAGCCAGCGGTTTGTAACGATCTTATCTATTTTATCCGACGTCGTAAGCGCACCCTTGTTTTTCTTTTTATAGCAATCCTTTATTATAGACGCTATATATATGTAACGCTCGTTTGTAATAATGCTTTCTGCGTCGTCGTCCATTTCCTTTTCAGCGGCGACGATATCCGATTCGATATGCTCTCTGACGCTTTTGGAAATATTGATGCTTTCAAGAACCTTTTCGTCGCGCTCAAAAATTTTAATGGCATACCATCTTTGTTGTTCCTCAGGAATGTCGTGAAGCACCGCTTCTTCGATATGTGCAAGAGCGTGCTCTACGCAGCCGCCGAAGCCGTGCTGCGGAATAGCAGGTTCAGCTCTTTTAGCTGCCTCAACTGCCTTGTCAGCGGCTTCCTCTATGCCTGTACCTTTAAGAGCGGAGATCTCCACAACATCGCAGCCAAGCTCCTTTGCAAGCTGTTCAGTATTTATTTTGTCGCCGTTTTTGCGGACAACGTCCATCATATTTACCGCAACGATAACCGGGATGCCAAGTTCTACAAGCTGAGTTGTAAGATAAAGGTTTCTTTCAAGGTTTGTTCCGTCGATAATGTTAAGAATAGCCTGCGGGCGCTCGCTTATAAGATAATTTCTTGCGACTACCTCTTCAAGCGTATACGGCGAAAGAGAGTAAATACCCGGAAGGTCGGTTATTATTACCTCCTTATTCCATTTAAGCTTTCCTTCTTTTTTTTCTACCGTTACGCCGGGCCAGTTTCCGACAAACTGATTTGAACCGGTAAGAGCGTTGAATAGCGTAGTTTTTCCGCAGTTCGGGTTACCGGCAAGAGCTATTTTTATACTCATTATTTTTCCTCCTGATAGTCATATATTAATTAGTCATTGCTAACCTTTCGACAAAAGATAAAACAGATCACTCTGTTTCAATCATTTCCGCGTCGGCTTTTCTCAGAGAAAGCTCATAGCCTCTCACTGTTACTTCGATCGGATCTCCCAGCGGCGCAACCTTGCGGACAAATATCTCAATTCCTTTGGTGATTCCCATATCCATTATCCGCCGCTTAACAGCTCCTTCGCCGTTAAGCTTCTTGACCCTGACCGTCTGACCGATCTTTGCTTCCTTCAATGTCATACATTTTCCTCCGTTCATATAATATACCCTCTCTTTAACCGCCGAAACACCGCTGGCGTGAGCCTATACTGTCATATCGTAAAAAATGCGCATAACTGCAAGACTTTCCTTACGGTATACGCCAGTTAGCGATCAGGCCTCTTAAATCATTATTTTGCTTGCCATTTCCTTTGAAACTGCAACTCTGGATTCCTTGACGCTGACTATCACATTTCCGCCTATCTCGTTGATAACTGTAACACTTCCGCCGGCTACGAATCCGAGGCTTTCAAGAAACTTTCTTGTTTCAGGATTTCCGCCGACTTTCTTTATCATGTTTTCTTCGCCCACATTTGCAAAAGTCAGAGGCATCATAATCATACTCCTTTTTTATAAGCTTGGTTAGCTCTACCTAACTCCACTTTATAAGATTAGCACAAGGTAACTGAAATGTCAAGCATAATAAATAAAATTCTTATTAACAAAGGTATTTTCAGCTATGATGACAACAACACAGTTACCATTGTGCAACCTCTTTGTGCAAATTGACCTATTGTATGATAAAAGCAACCGAACGATTACGGCAGATATTTTACAGCAGCAGAGAAGCAGATATAAAAAATCCGTTATCACAATGTGATAACGGATTACTCAAGCGGCTTCCCACTTCTTATGACTGCGGCAACAAACTTACCCTAATCACAAAACGAAGTGA
>ERZ780218.907-NODE-907-length-22945-cov-5.520577_pt1 | contig 22945 bp, 25 predicted proteins | sample MGYA00510975_ERZ780218 | MGnify/ENA primary metagenome ERZ780218 (study PRJEB29588, sample SAMEA2152063) | human gut metagenome | biome: human gut; feature: human-associated habitat; material: faeces | place: Denmark | collected 2008/2010 ... | reverse complement strand
AACCCCGCCGCTCGCCTCCGGCTTGCAGTCGGCGTAGGGGAGGTACGGCTTGATGTCATAGATGGGCGTGCCGTCCATCAGGTCCGCGCCGGAGACGAGCAGCACGCTCCCCTCCGCCGTCTGCTCCACGCCATCGAGCCGCACGCAGGAAAGGCCGATGGCGTTCGGGCGGAACGGCGAGCGCGTGGCGAACACGCCCATGCGCTCGTTGCCGCCGAGCCGGGGCGGACGCACGGTGGGCGACCAGTCCTCGCGCACGGCCTCGGAGAACTGCCAGATGAGCCACAGATGGGAAAAGCCCTCGATGCCGCGCAGGGCGTCGGCATTGCGGTATTCCGGCTCGAACACGATGCGCGCACGCAGGGCCTCCACCAGCCCGCTCTGGCGCGGCACGCCGAACTTCGTTTTGAAATCGCTGCGGATGCGCGCGATGACCTTGATGCTGTGCTGCTCCATAGGACCTACCTCGTCGGTGACCGCGCCCGCGGGCGCGGTGAAATAAAAAGGCTCGCTGCGGCTATTGTATCAGCCGCAGCGGCCTTTTGCAATTTTATTTCAGCTTCATCGGGGTGAGGGCGAGGTAATCGTCCAGCGTGCCGTCGTGCAGGCAGCAGTCGATGATCTCCTTCCCCAGCGGGTCGAGATCGTCGCAGACGAACTGCGCGACCTGCTCCTTGATGAAATCGGTGAGGATCTTCGCGCCGGCGTCGTAGCCCTCGGTGCCGAGCTTGGACTGCGTCTCAGGGCGCAGGAAGGTCTGACGGACGAACTGGCCGTCGAGCTTCATCTCGTCGAGCGCGTAGCCGAACAGCGCGCAGCGCGCGGGCACCAGATGCTTCGCGCGCACCGTGCCGAGGTGGCGGGCAAGGTACTCACGGCTGAGCCATTCGCCCATGAAGCCGACGTGGTAAGCGCCGATGTGCTGGTTCGGGATGAGCACGTTCGTGGTGTTGGGGCTATTCATGATCTGCTCGAGCAGCAGATTCGCCTGCGTGACCTTGAGCCCCGTGGCGAACGGCCAGTAGGAGCCAACGCCCTCGGCCTTCAGACCGCTGCCGGCGTTCGTGTCCGCGATGGACGGGTTCTTGAAGCCGCGCGGCGAGACTAGGCGCCACAGCCAAGCGATGCTCTGCGGCACGACCTGCAGCATACCCATCACGCCGTAGTTCGGGTTCTTCGCGGTGCTCGGCGGCATCCGCACGCCGAAGCTGCGCACATCGACCTCCACCGGCTCGGTGTCGGGCACGATGTTGTCGAGCATCTTGCGCGGCAGGATGACACGCGGGTTCGAGCAGGGCTTGCCGTTCGACTCGATGACGTGCTCCCAGATCAGGCAGGTCGAGCCGGGGATGCCGTCCATGTTGAAGAACACCAGCGGCTCGCTCGGATGGATGCAGATGCGCTCGTAGAGCGGGTTGTTGCCGTAGGCGTTCATGCCGTCCATGCGCAAAAACCAGCCGTTCTCGGCGTCGAGGATGCGCAGCTTGCCGCTCGTGGGGTCCTGAATGGACTTGAGCGCGCAGGCCATGTCGTCGGCAATGGGATGGATCTTGCAGCTCTCGCCGAGCGTCATATAATATTTTTCACCCGTGACCGTGTGCGTGCCGATGAGCAAGCGGTCGTCGTCCTCGCGGTGGAAGTCCTCGAGCATCTCGCTCTTACCGCCGCCGCTCGCGCCCTCGTGCATGAACACGATCTCGTTTTCATACGGCGTCTCGACCATCGCGGCGCTCGTATGGCAGCAGACCCAGCCCTCGTGCTCGCCGATGTCGAGCAGCAGCGAGAAGACGCCCTTCTTGGCGCTCGGGCCCGGATAGAGGTTGTAGGCCCAGACCTCGTGCAGCTCCGCGCTGCGGTTGTGGACGACGACCTGCTTGCCGTCGAAGTGCGTATGGCGGAACGGGGGCGCGACATAGATGATGGCGCGCGGCTTATAGTGCTCGGGCACGTCCGCGATGCTCACGAAGCCCTGCATGTTGGCGAGCGAGAGCGCAAAGAACGCCGCGTTCATCGGGCAGATCATCAGGCTCGGGTAGCCGTGGCCGTTGGGGCCCGCGTAGAACGGCAGCATCACGATCTGCTGATTGCTCAGCCAGTCGAGCGTCTCCTGCCGGAGCTTGGAGAACTCATAGCCAAAGCGGTCCTTGAAGCGGGGCTTGTCGGTCGGCAGCTCGTCGCCGATGGCCATGCTGTTCGGATCGCGGCGGCGCATATAGTCCTCCATGAAGTTGACCACGCAGCCGTTCTTGCAGCGCACCACCTCGGCCTCCTTGACCGTGCCGAGCCCTTCGATGGGATACACCACGTCATAGCGGGAGGTGTGCGTGGGGCCGTAGGCCATTTCCTGCAGCTCCTCCTTCGTCTCGGCGTAGGCGATGCATTTGCACTTCTTCAGCGCCTCCGCCACCTCGGGCGCAAGCTCAAATCGGTTGAAATAGTTGTCGGTATACATGCAGCAAGCCGCCTCCTTCAAAAATAAAAGATTAGGTCGTACATTATCACACTTTTCCCAAAAATGCAATAAAATTATTCCGAATCACTCCATCAAATTATCCGATATGCACAAATTCCGTCGTTTTTCCGACTTTTTGCAGGAAATCATGCAAAAGGGAGATGCCGTGCGGCATCTCCCCTGCTTCAGGACAGCTTGCGGATGAAGTTTCCGTGGATGGTCACACCCTCCTGCGTGATGAAAAAGGCGTTCGGGTCCAGCTCGTGGACCACGCCGTAGAGGTCGGCCTCCTCGAATTTGGAGACGCACACGCACAGCACGCGCAGGTCCTCACCGGTGTAGGCGCCCTTGCCCTCCCAGTAGGTCACGCCGCGCCCGAGCCGTGCCATGATGTTCCTCGGCAGCTCGGGGTCCTCGTCCTTGGTGAAGATGAGCACCTGCTCGGTGATGTTCTGCTGGTGTCCGCGGTCGATGAAGAGCGCGCAGAACACCGTATAAATGATAGAATAGATCGCCGCGCGCAGACCGAAGAGGACCGCGCAGAGCGTGTAGAGCAGCGCGTTGAAGCTCAGGCTGAAGCGCCCCACGCTGAAGCCCTTGCCCTTCTTGGCGAGCCACAGTCCGAGGATGTCCAGCCCGCCGGTCGAGCAGCCGCAGGTGAGCACGATGCCGAGCGAGAAGCCGACGAGGATGCCGCCGAGCACGCAGTTCGTCAGCGTCTCCTCCACCAGCGGCGCCGCCGGCGGCGGCACAAGGCTCAGAAACAGCGACGAGGTGACGGTACACACCGCGGTGCGCACAAGGAAACCCCTTCCCAGCGCCTGCCACGCCAGCAGCAGGATGGGCACGTTCGCCGCCAGATATAAAACGCCCGAAAAGTCCACGTTCGGCGACAGCCCCAGCGCCTCCACGATCAGCGTGCGGGCGACCTGGCAGAAGCCCAGCAGGCCGCCGGTGTAAAGTCCCATCGGGACAATGAACCAGTTCACGCCGATGGCGTAGAGCAGCGTCGCGGCCACGGCCAGAGCCTGACGGCACCACCGGTTCTGTATCGCTTTGTGCAGCATAGACATTCCCTCCGCTCCTGTTTTCCCTGTGCTTTTTATTGTATGCGCACCGCGTGCCGAAGTCAAGCGCGGACTACAGCGCGTAGCGCAGGCATTGATAGAGCCGCCGTTTGGCGCGCAGCAGCGTGCGGGACACCGTGGACTTGTTGACGCCCAGCTCCTGCGCGATCTCGGTCACGGTCTTATTCTGCTCAAAATTCATCCGGAGCAGCTGCCGCTGCCGCGCGGTCAGCGCCTCCTGCCTTGCCAGGCGCAGGTTTCGCTTGAGCCGGAGCAGCTCACCGTCGTTGTCCTGCGCGTTGGCGCGCAGCCACGCCGCCATGTCGCCGTAGAACTCATTGTTGCGGATGCTATAGGGTGTACCTTTCATCGCGGTGATAGTTCCTTTCGTAATAGCGTTTCGTCAGTTCGGCCAGCTCGCTCGACTGACGGCGCAGCACCTGAAGCTCGGCAATGCGCCGCTTGAGCCGCTCGGCCTCCTCGCGGTCCTGCGCGGCCCGGGCCGCGGCGCGCAGCTCCGAAATGCGCGTGCGCAGCACCGCCGCGTCCGCGCGGTATGTAAAGGATATCTGGTATAGTGTCACGCTTCCCCCTCCATTCCGAACACGGTCTCACAGGGCGCAAGCTCCGCGCGAGCGAAGGCCGGAAAGCAATCCGCGCAGACGCTCTGCCCGTTGAGATACCAGCCGCGCTCCCCGCGCAGCAGCTCGCACCCGCACAGCGAGCATCGGCCGCAGGGACGGCCGTAGGGCCTGCGTTTTTCCGCAGGCGAACAGATTTTAAAGTGCAAAAGCCCTTCCTCCCGAAAAATGAAAAATTCAGGCTTGACAAACGGCGCGGCATCTGCTAAAATCCATTCTGTTGCTGAAATGCTGGTATAGCTCAGTTGGTAGAGCAGCTGATTTGTAATCAGCAGGTCGGGGGTTCGAGTCCGTCTACCAGCTCCAAGCTTCCGCTTCAGCGCACAAGTGAATATGGGGGAATTCCCGAGTGGCCAAAGGGGGCAGACTGTAAATCTGTTGTCAGTGACTTCGGTGGTTCGAATCCACCTTCCCCCACCAAGAAAATCGTTACGCCTTATGGCGTGACGATTTTTCTTTTTGAAAGGCGGGCGGATCCGCCTTCCCTGCCGAAGCCCCCGGCGGTTTTCCGCATCCATCCTTTCCCGCCGAACAGCATACCGAAAAGCATCTCGATCACAAGTTAATGGAAATTGCCGCTTTGTTTTGTCAAGTTTCTTGTGAGCATCCTTACCATATCACAAGAAACTTGTTATGTCAAGAATAAACTTACAAGTTTCTTGTTAAAATGTTTGACAGAACCAAGCTTTTGCGTTATGATGGTGTCGAAATTGCTCGAACCCTTTATAGGAGGTGCTTTCCATGAGCTTCCGCGATCAACTCAAGGCGTGCCGCGAGGCCTGCGGCCTGACGCGCGCGGCGCTGGCCGAGCAGCTCGGCGTTTCCGCCAGCGCCGTCGGCAACTATGAGACCGGCGTCAGCTTCCCCAAGGAGGACGTGCTGCTGCGGTTGTTCGACGCGCTGCGCACTGACCCCAACCAGCTCTTCTGCGGCAGCTACCGCAGCGGCGGCTTCGATCTCTCCGGGGCCGAGCGCACGCTGCTGGAAAAATACCGCTCGCTCTCTCCCATCGGACGCGACACCGTGCGCAGCGTGACCGACGCGCTGTGCGACTACCGCGACGAACTGACGGAGGAGCGCGGCGGCAAGCGCGAGCCGCGCCTGATCCCGCTCTACAATTCCCCCGCCGCCGCGGGCTATGCCGCGCCGGTGCTCGACGAGGACTTTACCTATATCCCCGCGGACGAGAGCGTGCCGCGCGGCGCGGACTTCGCCGTGCGCATTCAGGGCGACTCCATGGAGCCGTACATTCACGACGAGAGCGTGGTCTACGTCAACCGCGACCCGCTCGCAGACGGCGACGTAGGCATCTTCTGCGTGGACGGCGCAATGCTCTGCAAGCAGTACCACCGCGATGCGCTGGGCATGACCTACCTTTTCTCCCTCAACCGCGCCCGCGCCGACGCGGACGTCGTGCTCACCTCCACCGGCACGCGCAGCCTTGCCTGCTTCGGCCGCGTGATGCTGCCGCACCGCCTCGCGGTTCCGCAGCTGTAGCATCGCTCATTTTTTGCGCAAAAAATGAGCTTTTTGCCCGCGAGGGACTTGAATCGTTCACAACTCGGGCATATAATAGCAATTCAGTAAAATCAAGAAAAAGGAAGCGTATCCCACCATGACAAAAATTGACATTTTCTCCGGTTTTCTCGGCGCCGGCAAAACGACGCTCATCAAAAAGCTCATTGCCGAAGCCTACGCGGGCGAAAAGCTCGTGCTGATCGAAAACGAATTCGGTGAGATCAACATCGACGGCGGCTTTCTCAAGGAATCCGGCATCGAGATCTCCGAGATGTCCGCCGGCTGCATCTGCTGCTCGCTCGTGGGCGATTTCAACAAGGCGCTGCGCGAGGTCGTGGAGCAGTTCCACCCTGACCGCATCCTCATCGAGCCGAGCGGCGTGGGCAAGCTCTCCGACGTCATCGTGGCGGTCGAGCGCACCGTGGACGAGTGCCCGGAGCTCAAGCTCAACAGCTACGTCACCGTCGCCGACGCCAGCAAGGTCAAGGTCTATATGAAGAACTTCGGAGAGTTCTACAACAACCAGATCGAGGCCGCCGGCACCATCATCCTCTCCCGCACGCAGAAGCTCTCGCAGGAGAAGTTAGAGGCCGCCGCCGCGCTGCTGCGCGAGAAGAACCCCGACGCTGCCATCCTTACGACTCCGTGGGACGAGCTGGACGGCAAGACCATCCTCTCCGCCATCGAGAAGGTGTCGCTGAGCGACGAGCTGCTTGAAAAGATGCGCCGCGAGCACGAGCTCGAGGAGGCCGAGCACGAGCATGAGCATCACCATGACCATGATGAGCATGACGAGCACGACCATGAGCACGAGCATCATCACGACCACGACGAGGATGATGACCACGACGAGCATGAGCATCATCACGAGCATGACCACGACGACCACGAGCACCATCACCATCATCACGACGGCGAGGAGTGCGACGATCCCGCGTGCGAGTGCCATCACCATCATCACCACGCCGACGACGTGTTCTCCTCCTGGGGCAAGGAAACGCCCAAGCTCTACTCCAAGGCAGCGCTCGACGACATCCTCGCGAAACTCGACAGCGGCGACTACGGTCGCATTCTGCGCGCCAAGGGCATCGTGAACGGCGAGGGCGGCTGGCTCGAATTTGACTACGTTCCCGAGGAGCACGAGGTCCGCGCGGGCCATCCCGACTACACGGGCCGCCTGTGCGTCATCGGCGCGGAGCTCAAGGAAGACAAGCTCGCCGAGCTTTTCGGTCTGTAAGGAAGGACATTCATGGATATTCCTGTCTATCTGGTCGCCGGCTTTCTCGACGCCGGCAAGACCAATTTTATCAACGGCATCCTGGAGGACGGCTTCGCCCGCGAGGATAAGACCCTCCTGCTCTGCTGCGAGGAGGGCGAGGAGGAGTACGAGAAGAAGGCGCTTGACAACGTCACCGTCGTCACCGTGGACGACGAGGACGAGCTGACCGCCGACTTCTGCCGCGAGCTGGAGAAGAAGTACCGTCCCAAACAGGTGCTCATCGAGTACAACGGCATGTGGCGGATGGAAAAGCTCTATCGCGACGTGCTGCCCGCCAACTGGGTGCTCTACCAGATCATGACCTTCGTGCAGGCGCCGACGTTCGAGCTGTTCGTGAAGAACATGGGTCAGCTCATGATGGAGAAGATCACCAACGCGGATATGCTGGTCTTCAACCGCTGCACGCCCGAGCTGAAGGAGGCGCTCCGCGCCCGCAATCTCCGCATGGTCAACCGCCGCGCGGACATCTATCTGGAGGACAACGACGGCAACAGCGAGGATTACCTCACCGGCAACGAGTGCCCGTTCGATATGACACCCGACCTCATCGACATTCCCGACGACGATTACGGCGTGTGGTATGTGGACGTGATGGACCACCTCGACCGCTGGGACGGCAAGTGTGTTCACATGAAGCTCCTCATGTGCCACTCCAAGAAGTTTCCCGGCGTCCACTGCCCGGGCCGCTTCGTGATGACCTGCTGCGAAAACGACATCCAGTTCGTCGGCGTAGTCGCCAAGGGCAAGAACCTCAAGGCGTACAAGAACCGCGACTGGGTGGAGGTCACCGCCACCGTCCGCAAGGAGTATATCGAAGCGTATCAGGGCGAAGGCCCCGTGCTGTATGTGGACAAGATCACCACCTGCGCCAAGCCCGCGCAGGAGGTCGTTTCGTTCTGAGAGCAAAAAGGAAGCCATGCGGTGCATGGCTTCCTCGGCAAACGAAAAGCTCCCGCCTTCTGCAAGGCGGGGGCTTTTCCCGTTTTATTCTTCCTCCGGAAAGGGAACAATGAGCCTGCGGCACGGGCGGCAGCAGTATGCCTCCGGCCATTCCCGCCGCGTCAGAGCCGGGTTCCACGCCAGCCCGACCGCGCCGACCTTTTCCATGCTCTCGCGCGTGAACCACGCCGGGAGCTTTGCGCCGTCCGGCAGAAAATACTCGCCCCCTCGGCTGTGAAGCGTCCCCTTTTCCAGCGCGCCACCGCAGTACGGACAGTTCATCTTTTCTCCTCCTTCCTTTTTATTTCTCTTTTTCGATCACTTCCTGCAATTTTTTCCAGCAGGATTCCTCATCGTATTCAAAATTCTTCTGAAATTCGAGCCAGTCCGCCCCCTCGCCGGTCTGCGTAAAGCCCCATTCCTGCGCGCAGCGCAGGCCGAGCGCGTTGCCCTTGGCAATGCGTCCGGTCGAAAGCCGCTCGCACCCGTGCGCGCGGGCGTAGGAAAGCGCCTGCCCGACGAGCTGCTGCCCGAAGCCAAGCCCCTGCACATCGTTCTCCAGCCAGAATTCACCAATGGTCGCAAGGCCGTTCTCACACTTGTCCACGCTCACCGCGCCGACGGTCTCGCCCGCGCGGCAGACATCAAAATGTCCCTCTGCGCCGGAGGGCACATAGTAGATGCCACCCTCGAAGCCGCGCGCGTTCTTCAGCCACGCCTGCCGCTTGAGGCTCATCAGCTCGTCGCTCAGGTGGCTCGCGTCGTCGCGGTACACGACGCGGAACGCGCCGTTTTCGTATTCGAGCCTGCTCACCGCGGTGTTCTCCGCGTGGCCCGTGCCGTCGATCTCGTGAAGCGAAAGTCCTTGCAGCGTGCCGACCGTCAGTCGGATGGCCATGCCGTGTGAAAAAACGGCGACCGTTCCGTTCGGGTGCGCCTCGGCGATCTCGCGCAGCGCGCCGATCATGCGCTCGCGCACGTCGGGCAGATACTCGCCGCCCGCAACGTGCCAGTGCGCGGCATCCGTATTGAAGCGCTCCAGCTGTTCACCATCCGTGCGCTCCAACTCCGCCCACGGATGATCCTCCCACACGCCGATGCCGATCTCACGCACGCGCGGCGTGGTCACGAGCGGCAGGCCATGTGTTTTGTAAACGGAAAGCGCCGTCGTCATCGTGCGGCGGCGGTCGCTCGAATACACCGCGTCAAAGTGTGTTGAGGCAAAGCGCTTTGCAAGCGCGGCGATCTGGCGGTAGCCGCGGTCGGTGATCACGCTGTCGTACCAGCCGTGCGCGCGGCGGTAGAGATTGCCGTCCGCCTCGGCGTGGCGGATCAAATAGATGGTGGTCATGAGACTTCCTCGCTTTTTGTCTGATTTTAAGAATATTATAACGGCAATGGCGGATTTTAGCAATGCGCTTTCCGACTTTTTTGCCGCGCACGGGGCATACTGTCGCTGTGCGAAAAGGAGTGTGAGTGAAATGGAAAATACCGCGTTCTGGTGCGGTATCGGCGCCGGCATGGTGCTCGGCGCAGCGGTGGGCATGGCCGTCTCACCCCGGCAAAGGTCCATGAAGACCTGCGTGGGCCGCACCATGCAGCACATGGGTAACGCCGTGGACAACGCCTGGGAGGACTTCCTGCACGCCATCGAGTAAAGCAGGGCCCAAAAATAAGACCATCTGCCTTTGGCAGATGGCCTTATTTTTTCATGGCGTATCCGTATGGATGCCGGGCGGACTGGGGCCCAAGCCCAAGATGTCCGCCTACTACTGTGGCATTGTCAAGGACAAGGACTGACCGCGTCTGCAAATCCGTCTGTAAAATGGCGTCTTAAATCTGGCGCACAGCGCACAGGAACGCGCATAACACACAAATTTGTGCAGACGCAAAAACACGCAAACCCCTTGAAAACAAATGGAATCCCGCAAACTCACCGGTTTGCGGGATTCCATTTTTTTGGTGGAGGCGGCGGGAGTCGAACCCGCGTCCGAAAGCGCTTGAACAGGACTTTCTCCGGGCGCAGTCAGGATCTAAGCATTCCCTCCGCGTAAGGACACCTGACAGACCTTACGCTTCAGTAGAGTCATGATGCGTGGGCGGGTCAACTCTTTCCCGCCTCACGGACGCCGCGTTCACGACGCCTTCCCCGGCCCGCGGCCGCTCCGGTTCAGACGGCTGCCTTAATTAGGCAGCGACAGCAACAGTGTTGTTGTTCTTTAATTTATAAGTTGCCCGTTTTATGGAGGTCAGGCGCCTCCGCCCGCTTATCCTGCCTCCACACCCCCGTCGAAACCGGTACGCCCCCGTGTGAGCGGTGTGAACGGCGTTCCCTTCACACCGCGAACGGGATGCTTGCTTCTTTAGGTCTGCGAAAGCAGATGAAAATACTTAGTGCTTCTCCGGCGCGGGATACTCCACGCCCTGCGTGTCCACGCGAATGGACTTGATGGTCTGCGGCTTCTTCGGCTTATCCGTGAACATATCACGGTTGACGCGGGAGATGTCCACCGCGGCCTGCGCGTTGTCCGTGATCTTGCCGAACGCGGCATACTGCCCGTCGAGGTGCGGCGCGTCCGCGACCATGATGAAGAACTGGCTGCCGGCGCTGTTGGGCGCCATCGTGCGCGCCATGGACAGCACGCCCAGCGTATGCTTGAGGTCGTTCTTGTGACCGTTGGCGGAAAATTCGCCGTCGATCTCATAGCCCGGGCCGCCCATGCCGTTGCCCTGCGGGCAGCCGCCCTGGATCATGAAGCCGGGGATGACGCGGTGGAAAATAAGGCCGTCGTAAAAGCCGGAGTTTGCCAGCGCGATGAAGTTGTCGACGGTGTTGGGGGCCAGCTCGGGATAGAGCTCGCCGGTCATCACCGCACCGCTCTCCATCTCGATGGTCACAATGGGATTGGACATATTCGTTCTCCTTGTCTCGCGCCGCGGCGCGTTCGGTTTTTTATTTCACGAGCAGGCCGACGCCGTGCTCGCTGAGATACTGCAATAGGATGGCGCTGTTTTCCTGATTGTCCTCAAAGCGGGCAAGCGTCCGGCCATCCTGTCCGACCAGCCTGCGGCCGTTCGTCCCGATGGTCATGCCCGCAATGTCCGCCAGGCGGAAGGCGCGGGACCTGCCGAAGGTCGGCAGGTAGCTGAACACGCCGCCCTCGACCACCAGCCTGCGCCGGACATGAAAGATTAGGAACACGCCGAACACCGCAAAAACGAGCGCGAAAGCGGAAAAGCCCACCGTCTCGGCAAGCGACCAGCCCTCTGGCTCGTCGATCGAGCTGCCGATCACACCGGCAAGCAGGGCGGTAAAGAAAACGGCGATCAGCACACCCACGATACGCACCGTCACCCTGACCCACTTCTTATCCCGCACGGTGAAGCTCTGCGGCACGGCAAAGCCCGCCGCGGCGTTCGCCTGCGCCGTCTGCGCGGTGTGCGCGGCCATCTGCGCCGCGCGCTCCGGGTCGGTGTAGGCGAGGACCTTCTGCTTCACGCACACCACGCCCAGCACGCCGATGACCATGCCCATGAGCATGGACGGCGCCATGATGCCCCAGTTCTCCGGCATGAGAATGGATTCCCACGCCAGCTGCGCGACCGGGATGCCGTACCACGCAGCGTCCGCCTGCCATTCGGGATCGGAGCAGAGGACGTACATCCACGAGGCGATCTCCGCGGCAAAGAGCGCGAGGAGCGAGCAGACGATCACCGTCGCCATGGCAAAGCGTGTGGAGCGGCGGCCCTTGAACAGGCGGTAGCCCCAGCAGGCTGCGACGCCCACCAGGAAGCCCAGCCAGCCGACGAAGAAGTCGGCAAAGGTGCTCGCCAGGAACCAGGGGACCACGCCCACGAGCGCGCCGAACAGCGCGCCGAGGATGCCGGTCAGGGCGCTGCCGCGCGGCGGCTCCTCGAGCTCGCAGGACACGGCAGCCTTCGGCTGCGCGTCCGCTGGAATAAAATCGGCGGGGTCAAAGCGGCCGTTTTCTCTCTCTTCGTTCATCGCTTCGCTTCTCCTTTTTCAGCGGTAGTTTTTCATATGGCGGTCGATCTCGCGCTTCGCGTCGCGCTGCGCGGATGCCTCGCGCTTGTCGTAGTTCTTCTTGCCCTTGCACACGCCCAGCTCGACCTTCACGCGCGCGTCCTTGAAATAGACCGAGAGTGGGATGAGGGCGTAGCCGTCCTGCTTGACGAGCGCGTGGAGCTTGTTGATCTCACGCTTGTGCAGCAGCAGCCTCTTGGGGCGGTCGGGATCGTGGTTGAAGATGTTGCCCTTGTCGTAGGGCGAGATGTGCATGGAGTAGACCATGGCCTCGCCGTTTTTTACGACGCAGTAGCTGTCCTTGAGGTTGAGCGTTCCCGCGCGGATGGACTTGACCTCCGTCCCGCGAAGCTCGATACCGGCCTCGAGACGGTCCTCCACAAAGTAGTCGTGATAGGCCTTGCGGTTCTGCGCCGCGATCTTGATTCCCTTTTTCTCCACGGCACAGTGCCCCCTCTCCTTCAAAGCGGATTTCAGTATACCATGATTCTGCCCAACGTACAAGGGCTGTAATCAAAATGTAATAATTTTGATTTCTCTGTTGAAATTCTCGGTGCTTTATGGTGTAATATAAGGTGGTTTTTTACCTGTTTTAAGAGGTGATCCGTCATCGGCGATTTTGTCCATATCCGCGTCAGCGCGCCGCTGCTGCGTGCACTGATGCTGCTTCTGATAAGCTTTGCCTGCCTTTCCGTGCTGACAGCCCCGACCGCTCCGCCGGTCACCGAAGAGAAGGCCCGGCCCGCGGGCGAGCTGAGCGCGGAGGAGATCCTGGCCTCCTCCCGCACCGTCATGCACGGGCTCGGCCAGCTGAGCGGGACCTCCGTGCTCAACTGCCGCGAAGGCTTCGATCGCTACTACGCGCGCGGGGCGCGGGTATTCGAGGTCGATCTGCGCATGACGAGCGACGGGCAGGTCGTCCTGCGGCACGACTGGCGCGGCGGCTGGCAGGAGGGGATCAGCGAGCTGTCGATCCCCACGCGCGATGCGTTTCTCGCCGCGCCCCTTCTGGAAAGGTACACGCCCATGAGCTTCCGCGACCTGCTGCTCCTGATGGAGGAGTATCCGGATATCTGTATCGTCACCGACACCAAATTTACGGACGCCGAGGTCGTGACCGCGCAGTTCACCGCCATGCTGAACGACGCGCACGAGCTGGGGCTCTCGTATCTCTTTGACCGTATGGTCATTCAGGTCTATAGCCCGCTGATGTTCCGTGTGGTCGATCATCTCGGGCATTTCCCGCATTACATCTATACGTTCTACGCCGAGGGCTTCAACGGCACCGAGGAGGCCCTCCGCGAGCGGCTGACCTTCTGCCGGAAAAACGGCATCGAAGGCGTGACCATGTGGAGCTGGCTGTGGCGGCCGTCCTACGCCGTCACCGCGGAGAACAGCGGCGTGCGCTGCTATGTCCATACAGTAAACGACAGAGAAACGGCCGAAGCCCTGCTGCAAAGTGGAGTAAGCGCTGTTTACACCGACTATCTGGTGCTTCATGAGGATTAAGGAGTGATATCCATGGAATTAAAAGAAACCTTTGTCAGCCGTCAGGAAATTTTCCACGGGCGCATCGTTGACCTGCGCGTGGACACCGTGCGGCTGCCCAACGGCCATCTCACCACGCGCGAGGTGATCGACCATCCCGGCGGCGTCGCCGTCGTCGCCATCGACGAGAACGACAACGTGCTGACCGTGAAGCAGTACCGCTATGCGTTCCAGACCGTGCTCGAGGAGATCCCCGCCGGCAAGCTCGAGCGCGGGGAGGACCCCGCCGCCGCCGCGCGGCGCGAGCTGAGCGAGGAAACGGGCGCGAGCTGCGAGACGCTCACCCCCCTCGGCGAGATCCTCGCCTCCCCCGGCGGCTTCACGGAGGTACTGCACCTTTACATGGCCACGGGCCTGACCTTCGGCTCCCAGCACCCGGATGAGGACGAGTTCATCAACTTCGAGCGCGTCCCCTTCGATGCGCTGCTCGACCGCTGCCTCTCCGGCGACCTCCGCGACGGCAAGACGGTCGCGGGCGTGCTGAAGGTCTACGCCCTGCGCACACGCAAAAAGGAGGAGAAATGAGCATGGAGCCGAAAAAAACCGTCCTCATCGTCGAGGACGAGATGAACATCGTGGACATCGTCCGCTTCAACCTCCAGCGCGAGGGCTACGCCACGCTCGAGGCCTACGACGGCGAGGCAGGTCTCGCGCTCGCGCGCGAGAAAAAGCCCGACCTCATCCTGCTCGACGTGATGATGCCGAAGATGATGGGCTTTGACGTCTGCCGCGCCCTGCGCGCCGAGGGCGACAACGTGCCCGTCATCATCCTCACCGCCCGCGAGGAGGAGGAGGACAAGATCCTCGGTCTGGAGATCGGCGCGGACGACTACATCACCAAGCCCTTTTCCATGCGCGAGCTGATGGCCCGCGTGAAGGCGAACATCCGCCGCACGGCGATGGTCTCCGGCGCAGCCGCCGAGAGCGGCATGAGCGCCGGCGGCGCCCTGACGATCAATACGGACAGCTTTCAGGTCTTCAAGAACGGTAAGCCCATCGAGCTGACGCAGCGCGAGTACGAGCTGCTCACCTTCCTCGCCAGCCACCCCGACAAGGTCTTTTCCCGCGTCGATCTGATGGAGCAGGTGTGGAACTACGGCTACGTCGGCGACGATGTGCGCACGGTGGACGTCACCGTCCGCCGCCTGCGCGAGAAGATCGAGGACGATCCCGCCTCGCCCCGCTACATCCTCACCCGCCGCGGCGTGGGCTACTATTATTCCACGCTGTGATCTTCCCCGTCCGGACAGAAGGGAGGCTTTGCCGTGTTCCGCTCGCTGCACATGAAATTAGTGCTCATCATGCTGCTGCTCATCACCTCGCTCATGGCGGTGGTGGGCGCGTTCCTGATGACCAGCGTGACCAACTTCTACATTGACGACTTCTACTCACAGATGGGCGAGACCTTCGGCGAGAGCAACGTCGACTTCGTCAACTCCCTGCGCGCCGAGGCCGCGCAGGAGGGCGGCGTGGCGGTCATGCAGTCCATGCTCGAGACCTATTCCGGCCCGCTCGGCATCGACTCGCGCAGCCGCAACTACTACATTCTCGACGCCGCGAGCGGCGAATGCCTCGCTGCGAGCGACGAGCTCGGCGGCGAAAAGCTCGAGCAGACCGCGAATCTCCTCACCGCCCGCAACGGACAGGTCGGCGACGAGAGCGACATCGCGGCCGGCTACATGGACGTTGCCATCCCTATCTCCGGCGGCGACAACAGCTATATCATCTACATCCGCGACAACCGCAGCACGGTCTCCAGCCTCAACAGCGAGCTGCTCATCATCATTCTGCAGGCGCTGCTCGTGGGTCTTCTGATCTCCGTGCTGCTGAGCTTCCTGCTGAGCAAAACGATGATCAACCCCATCGAAAAGCTGACCGAGGGCGCCGAGCGCGTGGCAAGCGGCGACTTCAGCGAAAAGCTCGAGGTCGACTCCACCGACGAGATCGGCATCCTCACCACCACGTTCAACGACATGGCAAGCGTGCTGCACTCCACGCTCGAGGCGGTGGAGGACGAGCGCAACAAGCTCGACACGCTCTTTCTCCACATGACCGACGGCGTGGTCGCCTACGACCGCGACGGCGCGCTCATCCACTGCAACCCCGCCGCGAGCGAGCTTTTGGAGCGCAGCGCGGACGAGTGCGTCTACGCCGACCTCTTCGAGCCGCTGTGCCCCTTTGAAAAGGTGATGGCCATGCAGCGCAGCGACTTCGTCGCCTCCGAGCTGACGGTCGGCGAGCGCACGGTCGAGCTGTACTTCGCGCCCTTTTCCGATGAAGAGCGCGGCGGCGTGCTCGTCGTGCTCCATGACGTCACGCAGCAGCGCAAGGCCGAGGAGCGCCGCCGCGAGTTCGTAGCGAACGTCTCCCACGAGCTGCGCACCCCGCTCACGAATATCCGCTCCTACGCCGAGACCATCCGCGACGCGGGCGACGAGCTGCCGCGCGAGCTGGAAAACAGCTTCCTCGACATCGTCATCAACGAGTCCGACCGCATGACCCACATCGTGCAGGACCTGCTCACGCTCTCGCGGCTCGACAGCGGGCGAAGCGAGATGAACATGGCGCGCTTCGACTTCGGCGCGGCCATCGACTCCGTGCTGCGCTCCATCGAGCTGGAGGCGCGCCGCCACGGCCACGAGCTGACGCACGACTACCATGATCTCCCCATGATCATGGGCGACCGCGGGCGCATCGAGCAGGTCATGCTCAACGTGCTCGGCAACGCCGTGAAGTACACGCCCGACGGCGGCCACATCCGCGTCACCGCCGGCACCGTGGGCGAGAGGGTCTGGATGGAGGTCGCGGACGACGGCATCGGCATCCCGAAGGCCGACCGCAGCCGCATCTTCGAGCGCTTTTACCGCGTCGATAAGGCGCGCTCGCGCGAATCCGGCGGCACGGGTCTCGGCCTGTCCATCGCCACCGAGATCGTCCAGCGCCATAACGGCACCCTCTCCCTCGTGGACCGCGAGGGCCCCGGCACGACCGTACGGCTCGAGCTGCCCATCCGCCAGAGCGAGGTGGGCGGCGCGCAGGAGGGCGGCAATGGATAAGAAAGCCAAGCTCCTCGACCGGCTGCAAAACCTCGCCATCGCCGTGTTCTCGCTCTCCTTTCTTTTTCTGCTCGTGCAGACGCCGCTGTTCGGCGACGCGGGCGATACGACGATCGCCTCGACCGTGCGCGGCTGGTTCACCGACCGGCAGACCTCCGCCGCGGAGGAGCCGGACTCCCTCGCCGCGCTCGCGGTGCCGGTGCGCATCGTGCAGAGCAACGACTTCATCCGCAGCGGGCTGGACGCGCTGACGACCGCGGATGACGCCTTTGAGACCGTCGGCTCGTTTCTCGGCGAGGCCATCGGTTCGGCCCGCGGCATCTCGTCCGTTTCTGAGAACACCTTCCTCTCGGCGCTGGACGGCTCCGGTCTTTACTTCGCCTTCGCCTGCGACCTGCCGCTTGAGGTCCTCTCGGCTCGGCTGGGCGTGCAGTCCCCCACCGCGCGGCAGCTCGACGTGCGCCGCTGCCTTCTGAGCCTCGGCGGCGAGGACACCGCCACGCTGTACCTGCAGGACACGAAGCAGGGCGTCTACCGCTTTTCGACCGCGGTGAGCGCCGCGTCAGTCAGGGATTACCTTGAATCGCAGGACGGCGGCAACGCCGACTTTGCCCGCTCGCTCGGCGAGGAATACGCCTCTCTTTCGCCCTACACGCTCGTATTCGACAGCGTGAGCGCGCGCCGTGAGCTTTCCGCCGCGAACGCCCTGAGCGATTACCCCTCGGAGGAGCTGCTGCGCCGCGCCGAATTCAACCCCCACACGAAGGACCGCTACGTCGAATCCTCCGGCACGGAGGTCGTCATCGAGGGCCAGCGCAAGCTCTACCTTCATCCGGACGGTATGCTCTCCTACAGCGGCGGAGCGGCAGCGGACGGCTCCCTCTTTGCCGTCGCCGCGGCGGACGCCGCGCACATCTCCCGCGCCGAGCTCTGCGCCGCCGCGCGCGGTCTGATCGGCGCGCTCACACAGGGCCGCATCGGCGATGCCGCGCTTTTCCTCAGCGGCATCGAGTCCGACGACGACGGCGCGACTGTTTTCTTCGACTATATGGCCGGCGGCACGCCCATCCGCTTTTCCGACGGCTCCCACGCTGCCGAGGTCCGCATCGAGGGGCAGAGCATCACCGCCTTCTCCCTGCGCCTGCGGCGCTACACGCTCACCGAGCGCGATTCCCTGCTGCTGCCGCTCGCGCTCTCGCGCGCCATCGCGCAGCGCTACCCCGGCTGCGAGCTGACCGTCGCCTACATCGATTCCTACGGCGAAAGCGTCGGCGCGAGCTGGATCGCCGACTGATCTCTTTCGGAAAGGAGGACGCCATGAATACCGCACGGCTCAAGAACATCGTCATTCTCATTCTGCTGCTCGCCAACGCCTTCCTGCTCGTTCTCCTGTTCTCCCGCCGCGCGGAGGAAAACGCCGCGCACGAGCGCTCCGTCACGCAGCTCACCGCGCTCTTTAACGCCGACGGCATCGCCTTCGACAGCGCGCTGCTCGACGATCTGCCCGACACGGTGCTGAGCGTTCAGCCCGCGCGCGACCTCGCTGCCGAGCAGGCGCTTGCCGAGGGCATCATCGGCTCCGTCACCTCCATCGACTCCGGCGGCGGCATCTACCGCTACTACAGCTCCGACGGACTCAACAGCGGCTCCATTGAGGTGGACGGCGCGCTGGAGGCCGCCGTCAGCCGCGCGGTGGACGATCCCGCAGAATTCTGCGCCGACCTCTGCGTCCCCCTCGGCTACCGCACCTTTGATGTCCTCAGCGACGGCGCGCGCACGGTCGTCACCGCCTCGCGCTTCGTCGGCGAGCTGGAGGTCTGCAACGCCTCGCTCATCTTCACCTTCTCCGGCAGCACCCTCACCACGGTCACCGGCACCTTTCTCCCGCCCATCGACACGAGCGAGAGCGGCGAAACGGCGCTCGACGCCGTGACCGCCCTGGTCCGCTTTCTCGACTACCGCAACGCCTCCGGCGCGGTGTGCACCGGGATCACCTGGCTCTCCGCAGGCTACCTAGTGCAGAGCACGACCTCCTCGCCTCTCCAGCTCGTGCCCGTGCTGCGCGTGGACACCGACGTTTATAGTTATTATGTCAACATCGTTTCCGGCGAGGTCTCCCGCGTTTCGGCATAAAAATGCGTTTGTTCTGCAAGATAAATCAAAAAGAAAAGGGATTGCTTTTTCCGGATTTTCTGGTATACTGTAGCTGTATTATGTGAATACTATCGGCGTATGGCATCCGGAGCGCATCGCGCCCGCGCCGCACGGCCGCTTTTCTTCCTGTGAAATATTGAAGCAATGAGGTGTCCTCATGACCAAGTATATCGTTCAGGGCGGCTCTCCGCTCTTCGGCGAAGTCCATATCAGCGGCGCGAAAAACGCCGCTGTTGCTATCCTGCCCGCCGCCCTTCTGGTGGACGGCGTGTGCCGCATCGAGAATATCCCCCAGATCAGCGACGTGACCGTGCTGCTGAAGATCCTCGAGCAGCTCGGTGCGAAGGTCCGCGTGCTCAACCGCAGCGACGTGGAGCTTGACTGCCGCCACATCGTCACCACCCGCGCCCCGCAGGAGCTGGCGCACAAGCTGCGCGCGAGCTACTATCTCATCGGCGCGCTGCTCGGCCGCTTCGGCGAGGCCGAGGTCTCTATGCCCGGCGGCTGCAACTTCGGCGGCACCCGCCCCATCGACCAGCACGTCAAGGGCTTTGCCGCCATGGGTGCGACCGTGCGCGAGGGCGACTACATCTGCGCCGCCGCCGAGGGCGGGCGCATGAGGGGCGCGAACATTTATCTCGACGTGGTCTCCGTCGGCGCGACCATGAACATCATGATGGCCGCGGCTCTGGCGGACGGCACGACCGTCATCGAAAACGCGGCGAAGGAGCCGCACATCGTCGATCTCGCCAACTTCCTCAACTCCATGGGCGCGGACGTCAAGGGCGCCGGCACCGACACCATCCGCGTCGCGGGCGTGGAGCGCCTGCACGGCGGCACCTACGCCATCATCCCCGACCAGATCGAGGCAGGCACCTACATGGCGGCCGTTGCCGCCACCGGCGGACAGATCCTGGTGAAAAACATCATCCCCAAGCACATGGACTGCATCACCGCAAAGCTGCAGGAGATGGGCGTGGAGGTCGAGGAGCAGGACGACGATCTGATCGTCCGCCGCAGCGGCGAGCTGCGCCACGCCAATGTCAAAACGCTGCCCTACCCCGGCTTCCCGACGGATATGCAGCCGCAGATCACCACCGTGCTCGCGCTGGCGAGCGGCACCAGCACCGTCACCGAGGGCGTGTGGGACAGCCGCTACCGCTACGTCGGCGAGCTCACGCGCATGGGCGCGCAGATCCGCGTCGAGGGCCGTACCGCCATCGTCGAGGGCGTGGAAAGGCTCACCCCCGCCAACATTCAAGCCTACGACCTGCGCGCGGGAGCCGCCATGCTCATCGCCGCGCTCGCTGCGGACGGCGTGAGCGAGATCACGAACGTGCAGTATATCGAGCGCGGGTATGAGGACATCATCGGCAAGCTCCGCGCCCTCGGCGCGAAGATCGACTGCGTGGAGGAAAACGACGAGCCGCCCATCCGCCAGATCAGCTGAACTATAAAAGGAAAAGCACCGACCTTCGTCGGTGCTTTTTTGTCGGCAGATCGTCTCAGCCCACCAGATAGCCCACACCCATAATGAGGTAGAGCGGGCCGAAGCAGTAGGGCATGAACAGCTCGCTGTGCGGGATCTTGACCTTGAAGCAGTCCGTCAACACCATGATCTCGCAAATGTAGGCGATGGCGCCGAAGAGATAGCCCACCGCGCGGAGGATCGGGTAGCGGTTGGAGGCAAAGGACAGCAGGAACAATATCGCCGCCAGCAGGACCATCGCATTGCGGAAACGCAGCGCGATCTGCGCAGGCGTACTCTTTCCTTTGCCGACCAGCAGATCCTCTTCGCCCCAGAATTTCTCCAGCGCGGATTCGACTTCCCGGTACTTATCCTGTGGTTCCATCATAATGGCCCCGCCCCCTTTCCAAAATTTAGTCAACAGCTCATTCCGTTTTGTTATTTTTAGTATACCGAAAAACGATGTTGTTGTAAAGAAGTTGTTAAGAATTAATATGTAAAAAATTTGCGGCGTCTTTACGCAGGATATGTGCAACTTGCACTACTTTTTCTTTTGACTATTCCCCTGCGCTGTGGTATTCTTGGGAGTAGATCAGATAAAGGACCGTTTCCCATGGAATTTTACACGCTTGCCAGCGGTTCGAGCGGCAACTGCTCGCTCGTGTGCGCGGGCGACACGCTGCTGCTCATCGACGCGGGCATCTCCTGCCGCCGCATTGAGCAGTCCCTCCGCGCGCTGGGGCGGACGCTCGGCGACCTGACCGCCGTATTCATCACGCACGAGCACGCCGACCACGTCGGCGGCCTCGCCACACTCAGCAAAAAAAGCGCTGCCCCGGTCTATGTCACGCGCGGCGTATCCCATCTCCTCACCTGTCCCGTCGTCGCCTTCACCGCGGGCGACACGCTTGAATTCGCGGGCTGCACCGTGCGCTCGTTCTCCACCTCGCACGACGCCGTGGATCCCGTCGGCTACCGCGTCGACGCTCCCGACGGCTCGCTCGGCATCCTGACCGACACCGGCTTCGTCACCGACGCGGCGCGCGAATCGCTCGCAGGCGTGGATACGCTCCTGCTCGAAGCCAATCACGACGTGGAAACGCTGCAATACGGCCCCTACCCCTATTTCCTCAAGCGCCGCATCCTCGGCGACGAGGGGCATCTGTCCAACGACGCGGCGGCGGAATTTGCGCGGCTTGCCGTGCAAAGCGGCACGCGCGACATCCTGCTCGCGCACCTTTCCAAGGAGAACAACACGCCCGAGCTGGCGGAGTACGCCGTCGCCCGCGCGCTGCAGTCCGCGGGACTTTCCGTGCGGCTCGGCGTCGCGCCGCGCGACACCATGAGCGAGGTACATCTATGCAGAAGGTCACCGTCCTTTGCGTCGGCAAACTGAAGGAAGCGTTCTACGCGGCAGCCGTCGCGGAGTATCAAAAACGTCTCCAACGCCACTGCAAGCTGGAGATCGTGGAGCTGCCGGAGCAGAAGCTCCCCGAGTCGCCCGCCCCCGCCGAGATCGAGCAGGCGCTCGCCAGGGAGGCCGCGCTCATCGAGGAAAAGCTCCCCAAGGGCGGCGCGGTCATCGCCCTGTGCATCGAGGGCACGGAGCTGAGCAGCGAAGCCCTCTCGAAAAAGCTGGCGCAGCTCGCCTCCGCGGGCGCCTCGCAGCTGACCTTTCTCATCGGCGGCAGCTTCGGCCTGCACCCGCGCGTGAAGCAGCGCGCCGACCTGCGCCTTTCCATGTCGCCCATGACCTTCCCGCACCATCTGGCGCGGGTGATGCTGCTCGAGCAGCTCTACCGCGCGTACCAGATCGACGCCGGCACGCGCTATCATAAGTAAGGAGGAAGCACCATGTCCTTTCCCAAGCTGAGCTGGGGCCGTGAAAAGCACGACCTCGCCGACCGCTGGCCCAAGGGGCCGGACGGCACGCCCGAAAAACCCGCCTTCCTTGCCGACTCGACCGAGGAGGACAACGCCGCGGGCATGACCGTTGAAATGCTGCGCGCCTACGGCATCCCCGTGATGAAGAAGTACGACGAAAAGGACGGCACGCTCGGCAAGGTCCTGTTCGGCACGCCGAGCGGCGGCGTGGGGCTGTATGTACCCGAAAGTATGCTCGAGGACGCGAGGAATCTTCTCGCGCCCGTGGAGGAATCAACTCGGAATGAGGAGGAATCGTAATGGATTATCGCAAAGAATATGAAAAGTGGCTCGCCTCCCCCGCGCTGAGCGAGGACGAGCGCGCTGAGCTTAAAGCGCTCGAGGGCAATGACAAGGAGATCAAGGCCCGCTTCTACGGCCCGCTCGAGTTCGGCACCGCGGGTCTGCGCGGCACGATGTACACGGGCCTGCACAACATGAACCGCCACGTCATCCGCTGGGCGACGCAGGGCTTTGCCAACGTCATCCGCGCCGAGGGTACGGAGGCGATGAAAAAGGGTGTCGCCGTGTGCATGGACTGCCGCAACCACTCCGCTGAATTTGCCCGCGAGACCGCCTGCGTCATGGCTGCCAACGGCATCCATGTGCGGCTCTTTGAATCCCTGCGCCCCACGCCCGAGCTTTCCTTCGCCGTGCGCGAGTACGGCTGTCAGGCGGGCGTGAACGTCACCGCCAGCCACAACCCCAAGGAGTACAACGGCTACAAGGTCTACTGGGAGGACGGCGCCCAGCTGCCCCCCAAGCACGCCGACGAGGTGGCCAAGAAGATGAAGGAGCTGGACGTGTTCGGCTGCGTCAAGACCATGGACTACGACGAGGCCGTCTCCAAGGGGC
>ERZ780218.906-NODE-906-length-22945-cov-5.803320_pt1 | contig 22945 bp, 19 predicted proteins | sample MGYA00510975_ERZ780218 | MGnify/ENA primary metagenome ERZ780218 (study PRJEB29588, sample SAMEA2152063) | human gut metagenome | biome: human gut; feature: human-associated habitat; material: faeces | place: Denmark | collected 2008/2010 ... | reverse complement strand
AACCCTAGACCCACTGATTAAGAGTCAGTTGCTCTACCAACTGAGCTAAGGATGCTCATTTTGGAATTTGCATTTGTACATCCTTAGGGATTCGAACCCTAGACCCACTGATTAAGAGTCAGTTGCTCTACCAACTGAGCTAAGGATGCTCATTTTGGAATTTGCATTTGTACATCCTTAGGGATTCGAACCCTAGACCCACTGATTAAGAGTCAGTTGCTCTACCAACTGAGCTAAGGATGCAGCATAAATATTACTTTTATTTGCTCATTTCCAAAATGCGAGTGCAAAGGTACTTCCTTTTGGGTAAATAACCAAATATTTTCGACTTTTTTTTGAAAAATATTGTGATTGGATAAAATTTATATTGTTATAGGCAATATAACAGGATTATATTCGTTTCATTTTTAATGAAGGCAGAATATATATATATACTTATAGTACTTATAGTATCACATGTCATTTGCAGTTGTGACGATGAGGATTCGTTCAGTATGTCCACGTCAGACACTCTTACTTTTTCTACGGATACTATTAAATTAGATACTGTATTTTCAACAGTACCGTCATCAACGCGTTCTTTCTGGGTCTACAATAAGTCCGGTAGCGGATTGCGCAATATAAATGTCCGTTTGGAAAACGGCAATCAAGCCGGGTTTCGTGTGAATGTCGATGGAACATACCTGAGTCCGTCGTCAGGTTTCCAGGCAAATGGCATAGAAGTAAGAAATAAAGACAGCATACGCGTATTTGTCGAGCTTACATCTCCAGTTAACAATGGAGATAAGCCATTGAAAATAGAAGACAACATTGTATTCACACTTGAAAGCGGAATCCGGCAAAAAGTGAATTTGACGGCATATTCATGGGATGCTACAATAATGAAAAATGTTGTTATAGACAATGATTCAATATTTGACAGTGTTTCCAAACCTATTGTCGTTTATGGTGGCATAACTGTAACCGACGGCTCAACTTTGACAATATCCCCCGGCACAACTATATATTTTCACGGTGACGCAGGCATGAATGTTTACGGTAAACTGAATTGTCAGGGGGAGGCAGGACGTGAAATAACTTTAAGGGGCGATCGTCTTGACAATATGTTCGACTATCTTCCTTACGACTATGTTAGCGGACAGTGGCTTGGTATAAGATTTTACGAGACTTCATACGATAACGAAATCAGATACACAGATATACATGGTACGTTTGATGGCATAAGGGTGGATTCTGCTGATGTTTCAAGACCGAAACTCGTTATTGAAAACAGCACCATACACAATTGTCAGGGATATGCTCTTACAGCAGAGAGCTCAAACTTAATTATAAAAAATTGCGAGTTCACCAATACACTGCATAATTGCATAGCAATAAAAGGTGGGAAAACAGATATAAATAACTGCACATTCGCTCAGTTTTATCCGTTCGATTCGAACAGGGGCAGCGCATTCTATTTTTCTGAGGACAAGTATCCTCAAAGCTCTCTCATATGTGCAAACTCCATTATTACCGGATATGCTGATGATGAAATGATGATACAGACAGCAAGTGATGAGGAGGAAAAAACGGCAGCATATCTGTTTGACCATTGCATAATACGCACACCCAAGATAACAACTGAGGACAGTGTGCGGTTTGCCAATGTCATATTTGAGGAATATGAGGACACTGTTAAAACCGGAGTGAAACATTTCCGTAAGATCGATTCACAGAATCTCAGATACGACTTCCGGTTGGATAGTATCTCACCTGCCATAAACGCCGCAGACCCGGCTACCGCAACGTTATATGACAGATATGGCACGAAAAGGGATGAGAGACCTGACATTGGAGCATATGAGTATTTTATGAAATCTGAACATAAAAGATACCGCAATGAAAGAAAAAGAAATCAAAATTACAATCAGAAGTTGCGACGTCTCTGAATTGACAGAAGATGAACAAAGATTGATTGAGGAAGCAAAAAAGGCGACAGCACACGCGTTTTCTCCATACAGTCATTTCTCTGTGGGGGCTGCACTTCTGTTGGAGAACGGCAAGACCGTCATAGGAGCGAACCAGGAGAACGCGGCGTTCCCATCGGGGACATGCGCAGAAAGGTCCGCTATATTTGCCGCACAGTCGCAATTCCCGGACAGTCCGGTAAGAATTATCGCAATAGCTGCGCAGAACAGCAATGGCTTCCTGCCGGAACCTGTAACTCCATGCGGCGCATGTCGGCAGGTGATATTAGGAATAGAGGACCGTTACGGAAAGGAAATACGCATCTTGCTGTATGGGACAAAGATGACGTATGTGATAGAGAGAGCTTCGGATCTTTTGCCTTTGTCGTTTGTGGATTCAAGTATGAGCCAATTATGATTTTGAAGAAAACAGGCTGCGCAAGGCAATATGAAAGCGGGTTCTCGTTGCTCTCGCTTGCACTGTTTTTAAATAAAACAGGCTGCGCTCGGCAATTTGATAGCAAGCTTTCATTGCTCTCGCTTGCACTGTTTTTGCCAAAAAACATATGATAACATCTGTTTTTTAGATTTCAACGTCTCTGATTGTATTTTTTTTAGTACATTTGCAATCCACTAAAAAGATGAGAAATAAATTTAAATTATGAGTAAACAAATAGAGAAAATCAAGGAGCTGGTCGCCAAGCGCGAGAAAGCCCGTCTTGGAGGTGGCGAAGCTGCCATAGAGAAACAGCATGCTCGTGGAAAATATACTGCACGTGAGCGTATCGAGATGCTTGTTGATAAAGGTTCGTTCGAAGAATATGACATGTTCAAACTCCATCGTTGCCATAACTTCGGTATGGAGAAGAAACAGTTTCTGGGAGACGGTGTGGTTGCCGGTTCGGCAACTATTGACGGACGTCTGGTATATCTTTATGCCCAGGACTTTACCGTTAACGGAGGCTCATTGTCTGAAACAATGTCGCAGAAGATTTGCAAAATCATGGATATGGCAATGACCATGGGTGCGCCTGTAATCTGTATGAATGACTCCGGAGGTGCTCGCATTCAGGAAGGAATATGTGCTCTTGCCGGATACGGAGAGATATTTGAACGCAACATTCTTGCAAGCGGTGTCATCCCGCAGATTTCCGGCATCTTCGGGCCATGCGCGGGAGGTGCTGTCTATTCACCAGCCTTGACAGACTTTATTCTCATGATGGAAAACACATCATACATGTTCCTTACCGGTCCGAAGGTTGTAAAGACCGTAACAGGTGAGGATATCGATTCCGAACATCTGGGTGGAGCGTCCGTTCATGCCACAAAGAGCGGAGTGACTCATTTCACAGCCAAGACAGAAGAGGACGCGATGGCTCTTATAAGGAAACTTCTCAGCTACATCCCTTCAAACAACACAGAGGAGGCTCCTCGTGTGGAATGCACTGACCCCATTGACCGTAAGGAGGATTCTCTCAATGAACTTCTGCCGGATAATCCAAACATGGCATACGACATGTACAAGGTTATCAATGCCATTACAGACAATGGTGAGTTCTTTGAGGTTCAGGCAAACTTCGCAAAGAACATTATAGTAGGTTTCGCACGCTTCAATGGTCAGAGTGTCGGCATTGTGGCAAACCAGCCGTCATGCTATGCCGGTGTGCTGGATGTAAATGCAAGCCGCAAGGGAGCACGCTTCGTACGTTTCTGCGATGCATTCAATATTCCGATAGTCTCATTGGTTGATGTTCCCGGATTCCTGCCTGGAACAGGTCAGGAATACAATGCGGTTATCCTGCACGGTGCCCAGTTGCTGTATGCTTATGGAGAAGCCACTGTTCCGAAAATCACCGTGACACTACGTAAAAGTTATGGTGGAAGTCATATCGTTATGGGTTGCAAGCAGCTGCGTGCAGACTTGAACTTTGCATGGCCTACTTCTGAGATTGCTGTGATGGGTGCAAGCGGTGCGGTTGCAGTTCTTTGTGCAAAAGAAGCTAAGACCAAGGAAGATCCCAAAGCTTTCCTTGCTGAAAAGGAAGACGAATATACGGAAATGTTCGCAAATCCTTATCAGGCAGCTCAGTATGGATATATTGATGACGTTATAGAACCGCGCAACACCCGTTTCCGCATCTGTCGTGGTCTTGCCCAGTTGGCGACAAAGCGTCAGAATCTGCCGGCAAAGAAACACGGATGTATGCCAATGTAATATAAAACATTATTAATCATGACAAAATCAGACAATGCGGTATTCGCCGCGATAGCTCTTGCCCTGCATGATTTCCGTGGAAACAACGTGCATGATGAGGAGCCCGGAATAATAACAATAAAAAGAAACTCGTCTGAGACATTATGGAACGCCCATATACTTCAGATGACACAACATCCTTAAAGAGAGAGTCCTGATATGAAAAAATACAAATATACAATAGACGGAAAGAACTACGAAGTTGAGATAGGCGAAGTAGTGGAGAATGTTGTCACTGTCAATGTAAACGGAGTTGACTACAACGTTGAGATGGAAGAAGAGCCGAAACCTGAAAAGAAAATCGTACTCAAGCAGGTTGCAAGTGCAGAGGCTGAAAATAATGAGCAGGCATCATCGGGTGCTAACGTAAACACAGCCAATGCCCTGAAGGCTCCGCTGCCGGGTGTTATAACAGAGATATGTGTTGCAGTCGGCGATGAAGTGAAGGAAGGTGATACTGTAATAGTTCTCGAAGCCATGAAGATGGCAAACAATCTGCAGGCAGAGAAGAGTGGAAAGATAACGGCTATATGTGTGAAACAAGGAGAGAATGTCATGGAAGACACTCCTCTTGTTGTAATAGAATAACTATTCCGCAGGCATAACACAATTTGCCGCAAATCATGAATGTGAGGGAGGTGAGAATATGCAGACAGCATAATTTCACCTCTTTTCTATGTTACAATAGGGCATAGGTCTGCAGTTTGCCCATTATTACCTGCCATATCATAAATCCTTTGCAAGTGCATTCCAATGTTTTTTATAAGTTATCCTAATACCGTATCAGTCATCACATTTCATCCATATCCGGTCTTTTGTCAGGCATATTTGTTTTTTACTTCTATCGGAAATGTTCTGTAATATGTCCGGATAGAACGTAGAACAGTTTGAGCGCAGCATTACTGAAGAGAGAAGAAGTGCTGCCGGTCAATTCTGAATTTATTTTTTTCGTTCAGAATTACGACTGATGCTGAATGACTTTTATGCATCGGGCTTCCTTTTTCTTTAATTATTGTCTTTATTCACACAGCCGTGTCTTCCGCATTATATAAAAACGGCATGTCACAATCCGGTAAAATACATATCAATTGTAATACCAGACGCCTGATATATACAAGTTTTGCCACGTGGATGCAGATAATATAGGTCTGCGTTTTTTATTATCCTAAAGTAAAATTTTTTGACAGTTGAAATTTACAAAACAGAAAATAAGAGTCTGCCAAAAGTCGTTTTAAGAGGACAATTTTACCATAATATTGTATGCATAACATATGCCTGTTGTGCAGAAAAGCCTTTTTGACTATACGGAACAGGCATATCCGGCATGCCTTTAAGCGTGTTTGACATCACGAAACGGGCTTTATTGATGTGTGAAATGGGCTCTATCGCGATGAATTAAAAGCTTCCTGATATGGCAGTTGTGTATAATGTGTTGATTGTCAGTGATATGTACTACGTTGTTAAATTACTGATTTATAAAGCGGAAATCAGTTCTTGTTGCAGATATACGGTTCTCGTGAGGTTGTGCTTTTTCTGAAATTCTTATTTATTGTCAGCTTTATACATATATGCGAATAACGGTATCAGTCATTGATTCTAATTTTTTTGTTATTATGAACATATTTCATATTATTAATGTAACTTTGCACTCTCATTATGAATATCGCTTTATAGAAGTATAATATTAAAGGTTTATCCGAGATAAATAGGAATGGTTTTTTCTGATTTGTTTTTTCTTTTTGTATTCATTCCGGCTTTCATGCTTATGTATTTTGCAGCGGAAATTGCCGACCGCAATATATATGAAGCATCAGACAGCTCGCGGAATAGATTCAAGAATCTGGCACTTGTGTTTTTCTCGCTGATTTTTTACGCATGGGGAGAGCCGGTATACGTGTTTCTGATGCTCATCAGCGTTTTTTTCAATTTTCATTTTGGTCTGTTGATAGGCAAGAACCGTCGTCACAGACGTGCGGCACTTGTTGGCGGACTGATTTTCAATGTACTTGTAATATGCACATTCAAATATCTCGGATTCTTCGCGCAGATACTCAATGAATGCGGACTCGGTGTTCCGGTACCTCATATAGCGTTGCCGATAGGTATCAGTTTTTACACGTTCCAGTCAATTTCCTATCTTATGGACGTATACCGCGGAGTGTCGTACGCACAACGCCGCTTCTCGGATTTGCTGCTATATATATCGATGTTCCCGCAACTTGTCGCAGGTCCTATAGTGCGCTACCAGACTGTAGCGGAGGAAATACAAGACCGACGTGTGTCTGCTCAGGATTTTGCCGACGGCTCTTACCGTTTCCTGATAGGACTTGGCAAAAAGGTGATTATAGCAAACCAGTTGTCTGAGATATCCGGACAGTTCCTCGCAGACGGACTGAACTCACTCTCAACAGCCGGCGCATGGGTAGGAATAATAGCATTCACCCTGCAGATTTATTTTGACTTCTCAGGATATTCCGACATGGCAATCGGAATGGGACGGTGTCTCGGTTTCCATTTCAACGAGAACTTCCGTCATCCTTATTGTTGTACTTCCATCACTGATTTCTGGCGGAGGTGGCATATCTCGCTTGGCAGTTTCTTCCGGGATTACGTGTATATTCCCATGGGGGGAAACAGGCGCCATCAGGCTTTAAACATTCTTGCTGTGTGGTTTCTCACAGGAATGTGGCATGGGGCAAGCTGGAATTTCATTATATGGGGACTTTATTTCGGTGTGATAGTGATGCTCGAGAAGTACACTTTGTTGCGAGTACATGACAGGATTCCACGTATCGTATTGCATGTATACAGTCTGCTGCTTGTCGTGACAGGCTGGGGTATATTCTATTTTGACGATTTCGGTTCAATGCAAACGTTCTTCAAGGCATTCACCGGTAACGGACAGTCATTGACGGATTTTGTGTCTCTGGCAGCCATTACGGATAATTTCTGGCTGTGGATTGTCGCCGTTATGTTTTGCATGCCGCTGCGTCATGTGGCTTCTAAATTTCTTGGACGCATGCTCGGACACGGTACAGCCATACATGGCAGTGCTGTGTTATGCGCACGTGTAAGCATTTCTGTTGTCCTGCTTCTACTGAGTGTGGCACTGCTTGTCGGAGCTACGAATAATGCATTCATTTACACACGGTTCTGAAACACAGGTTAAAGACATATATAACATATGAGACATATATTTGTATACATATATATAATTGGGATTACTGCCATTATGCCGTTATCAGCAGCAGGACATGTAGGTTATGATTCGGATGTGAACGACAACTCACCCGCTGGCGGTTCGCCGTCGTCAAGCCTCTCACTGGCTCGCAAGACTCGCTCAGGCATTATAGTTCTTGGCAGCGGAAAGGACGTCAGGGCATTCGAGCCTTATGGAGGCGGACATGACAATGGGGAGAAATATGCCAATGCGGTAAACAAGTATAAGCAGACTTTTGGAAGTGACGTAAATGTATACTGCATGGTCATTCCTACAGCAGTGGAGTATTATTGTCCTGACAGCATAAGAAGCTGGACTCACGATGAGAGGAGTGCCATAGACGGTATATTTTCCCATTTGTCTGACTCTGTTGTGAAGGTTGACATATACGATGTGCTGGCTGCCCACAAAACGGAGAACATTTATTCCCGTACAGACCACCATTGGGCACCACTGGGCGCATATTACGCGGCAGGATGTTTTGCCGGTAAGGCAGGTTTGGCGTTCCGCGATTTATCTTCGTATGACAGCGTTGTAGTGAGAAATTACGTCGGAACGATGTATACGTTCTCAAAAGACATGGCTGTGAAGAACGCACCCGAGGATTTCGTATATTATGTTCCGCGCGGAGTGGATTACAAAACTACTTATATCAAGTACAGACTTGGACGTAACCGCCGCGTTACAGGTGAAAGCAAGCCTGTTGACGATTCGTTTTTCTTACGCTATAACGACGGCAGTCCAAGCGCGTACTGCACGTTTATGGGCGGCGACTCACGTACGGTGAAAGTCTGTACGTCAACAAAAAACGGCAGACGCTTGCTGATAATGAAAGACAGTTATGGTAATGCCTTGCCCGGGTATCTGTTCTATTCGTTTGAGGAAATACACATTATAGACTTCCGCTATTTCAGAAACAGTGTGACTGAGTATGTCCGCAGAAACGGGATAAGCGACATGCTGTTTGCCAACAATATATTTCATGCAAGTCTGGAGTCAACGAGCAACGCTTATCTGAGAATAATGTGATGAAATGTATCGGTTCATGATTTTGAACAGATAGGGTTCATGCGTGTGACAGACTTTTAATATGTTGTCGGCAGATGTAATATATTTAATGTAGGAATATGAGATTTTCAAGAGTTTACATATTTTTCATCGTTTTGGTGTTCGGTTCGCTTACAATTGTATTCGCAACTTTTCCAAGAAGCAGATATTCGGAACTGGAGAAACGTGAGCTTGCCGTTTTTCCGGAATTTTCTATTGATAAATTGAAAAGCGGAGCCTATACAAAGGCTGTTTCTTCATGGTTCAGCGACAGCGAACCGTTCAGGGATGTTTTTATGACGGCAAGCATGCATGTGAAAGACGCTCAGGCTCTTGTCATGTCTGACGATAATATAAAGTTTCATGCATCAGAACCTGCTCCTTCATCAGCACAAAAGACTATCGGCGCTGATATGGCAGCCGCGCCGGAAGAGGAAGAGTTTGTGAATGGTACGACGGATAATGAAAACGCCAAGATTGCAAATGCCGGAATAATAATTGTCGGTACCGGTGATAAGACAAGGGCGTTGATGGCTTTCGGAGGTACGGCGAAAGGCGGTACAGGTTATGCCAATGCGGCAAATAAATATAAGGAGGTGTTCGGTGACAAGGTGAACGTGTACTGCATGGTCATACCTACGGCTGTGGAATATTATTGTCCTCCGAGGGCAAGAAAGGTGACAACAGCCCAGCGTCCGGTCATAAACAACATATTCTCTCATCTGTCTGACGGAGTGAAACCGGTGGATATATATAATGTTTTGGGCAAGCATGTTTCGGAAGACATATTTCTACGTACTGACCATCACTGGGCACCGCTCGGAGCATATTATGCCGCCGGACGCTTTGCACAGGTGGCTGGAGTGCCTTTCAAGGATTTGTCACACTATGACCGTAAGGTAGTGAGAGGCTATGTGGGTAGTATGTACGGATATTCAAAGGACATATCAATTAAGAATGCGCCTGAGGATTTTGTATACTATGAACCGCGTGATGTCAAATACACAACGACATACACCAACTATACTATTGACAAGAATTATCGGGTGATAGGAGAGGGCAAGCCTTTCAAGAGCAGATTCTTCTTCCGATACCGCGACGGAAACGGTGGGGCATACTGTACATTTATGGGCGGAGATACAAAAATAACTGTGGTGAGGACGTCTGTTCATAATGGTCGCAGGCTTATTATACTTAAAGACAGTTTCGGAAATGCCCTGCCTGGATTCCTGTTCTTCTCGTTTGAGGAGATACATGTCATTGACTCAAGATATTTCACTAAGAATATGAGGAAATACGTGTCGGAAAACAAAATAACCGATATATTGTTCGCAAACAATATATTCAAGGCTTATTCGAGCCATATTTACCGGTCTTATCTCAGATTCCTTGAACAAAGCGACCATAGCATTTTCAAGGCTGTAACAGACAGCACGATAACCGACTCTGTTATGCATGGCAAGAAGCACGGGCACTTTAAAAAAGACACAACTGTTGTTGTAAAACGAAAATCATCCGGTGATACTGTTAAATCATCCGGTGACAGCTTGACTGTAAATTAAATATTGAACTATATGCAGATAATGATAGGTTCGGCGAAAGAGATGAGAGCGGAATGCAATTATGCGCCGAAAGAAAACACATCACTGCTTTTCAAGGATGAGGCGTTGGCAAACGCCATGCAGATGTCGGCTTATAGTGAGGATGAGCTGGCAGGAATATTGAAATGCAATGCGGCTATTGCGGGTGAGAACAAACTCCGTTTTATGCGTTTTACAGAACATGACAATGAGTTGCAGGCGATTCTTGCATATAACGGAGTCGTCTATAAACACCTCGGAACATCAGATTTTACAAAAGAAGATTTCAAGTTTGCGGGAGGTCATCTGTGGATTACGTCTTTTCTTTACGGATTGCTCAGACCTCTTGATATGATAAAATGTTATCGTCTGGAAGGAGATGTTGTTTTGCCTGACAACGGATGTTCAATGTTCGACTATTGGAAGGCAAGGTTGACTGATGTGTTTATAGAGTCAGTAAAAAATGACGACGGTGTCTTGCTCGACCTCGCAAGCTCGGAGATGCACAGACTTTTCAATTGGAGTAAGGTGAAACGTGAGATTACAGTTGTCAGACCGGAGTTTTACGTTTGTAAGGGAGGAAAGCTTAAAACAGTTGTGGTATACGCGAAAATGTGTCGTGGGGAAATGACTCGTTTTGCCATTAAAAACAGGTTGGATGATGCTGATGCTCTGCGCGGATTCACGTATGAGGGATTCCGTTTTATACCGCAGGAGAGCACACAGACATCACCTGTTTTTGCACTTGAATGACTGTGTTTAAGCTATGATATGTCTACCACTGTTATGCCGGAGCCTCCGAACTGTACATGCTCGTCATGATAGTCTGATACGTTAGGTACAGTTGCAAGATATTGGCGTATAAGCTGTCGAAGTATTCCGTTGCCTTTCCCGTGTAATATCCTTACACGTGACATCCCTACAAGTATGGCATCATCAATGAAATAAGTAACGGCATTGAGTGCCTCGTCACCACGCATACCTCTGACGTCAAGATCCTGATGGAAATTCAGTTTCCGGTTGTCTATCGCATCTCTGGTTTCTCTGCTTATGTTAAGTGATGGTTTGCTGTTGTTTTCCGGCTTGGAGGCATGTTCAATTCTGTCGACAGGCATCTTTGTACGCATGTCGCCAAATATTATTGTTGCTGTCTTGTTGTCTGTTGTTTCTATTGTTCCAATAGAAGTGAGTCCTTTTATTTTTACAGTGTCGCCTTTTCTGAATGCATTCAGAATCTCTTCGGTTGCGTCTGTGCGTTTTGCCGCATCACGCAATTTCTTCGCGGCTTGTGCTTCTTTGTCGCTTTTCTCCTGTTTGTGTTTCTTGTGCCGTTCTTTCCTTTCCTGTATCTGTTTTATCTTTCTGGCGATGAATTCGTCATTTTTTTGCGTGTCTATAGAACTGATTTCTTCCTTAAATGAATTCAGCTCTTCTCTGATGCGACGCGTTTCTTCTTTATCTGCCTGACACTCTTTTATTTCTCGTATTGTGTTTTCTATGTTTTTATTACTTTGTCTTAGCAACTCTTCCGCCTCTTCTTTGGCTTTCTTGAGAATTTGTTTCCGGCTTTTCTCAATTTCAGTTATGTCATTCTCGTATTTGACAGTCAGTTTGTCCAACTCTTTTTCACGTTGATGGATTGCCTGACGTTTATTTTCCCAGTATCGTTTGTCGCGTACAATATCCTGCAGGTACTTGTCGCTTTGTATGTAGTCGCTTCCTACTATCTCACTCGCATCATGTATAACTTCCTCCGGGAGACCTATTTTACGGGCTATCTCTATTGCAAACGAACTTCCTGGATTGCCGATTGACAACTGGAAAAGTGCCTTCATCTGATGTCTGTCATATAGCATTGCGCCATTCACCACGCCCTCATGTTCTTTTGCAAAATGCTTCAGATTCTGATAGTGGGTTGTTATTATTCCGTAGGCTTGCTTCTTACAGAATTGTTTAAGCACAGCTTCTGCGATGGCTCCTCCTATCTGTGGTTCTGTTCCGGTGCCGAACTCATCAATCAGAAGCAGAGTGTTTCCGTCAGCATATTTCATCATGTTCTTCATATTGGTCAGATGGCTGGAATACGTACTCAAATCGTCTTCTATGCTTTGTTCATCACCTATGTCGATAAGAATATTTTTGAATATTCCTGTATGCGAACGTTCTCCGACAGGAATGGAAAGTCCGCATTGCAGCATATACTGCAATAAACCTACTGTTTTCAGACAGACGGATTTGCCGCCGGCATTAGGACCTGAAATTATAAGTATACGCTTGTCATTTGTTATTGTAATGTCTAAAGGTACAACCTTTTTATCTTGTTTTTCCAAAGATATTTTTAATAAAGGATGAATTGCCCGTATCCAGTCTATCTCCGGCTTTGATCCAACTACAGGCTCGAATCCGTTGATTTTTCTCGCAAGCTCTGCTTTCGCATGAATCATATCAATTGTTGCAAGAAATTTGTATGATTCGAGCATTGACTTTACGTGTGGGCGTATTTCTTTTGAAAACTCTGTCAGTATGCGTATTATTTCGCGGTGTTCTTCCGATTCAAGTTCTCTTATCCGGTTATTCGCTTCTACGACTTCTGTAGGTTCGATAAAGACCGTCTTACCGGATGCGGACTCATCGTGAACGATGCCTTTTATTTTACGTTTGAGCCCTTGTGTTACAGGTATTACGAGTCTTCCGTCACGCATGGTAGGTGTGACGTCTTTGTCAACAACTCCATCGCTTTGCGCAGAACGTAATATTCTGTTTAATGTTTTTGATATTCCACCTTCTGTGCGTACAAGTTCTTGACGGATGTTTTGCAGTTCGGCAGACGCGCTGTCCTTTATTCTGCCAAATTTATCAAGTATGTTATCTATGCGCTTTATAAGTTGCGGAAATGTTATTACATCAGTGGCAAGCCTGTGTAATGCAGGATATAAATATGTATTGGGCTCATTGTCATTGTTGTCTTCACCTCGGTTGAGATAGTTGACAATGTTGTATATTGTTTCCAGAGAGCGTTTGAGGTCGAATAATTCATCCTCGTTCAGATGGGTCCCTTCAAGGCGTAAGCGTGCGACAGACTCCCTTACGTCAAAGAAAAATTGCATAGGAAAATCATCAGCCTGTTCTTGAAGAAGACGGAATTCTTTCACTTGCTGTAACCATTCGTTTATTATCGTAGGATTTGTAGAAACACTCATGTCGTCAATCTTTTCTTTTCCAAGAGTGCTCAGACAACGTTCACGTAGAAGTGTACGTATTTCATCAAATCCAATTTTGTGTTCAAATGTCTTGGGATAAATCATGCTGCAAAGTTAGTGTAAGTTATATATAATACAAAATAAAGCCTTTTATTTTTGTACAAGAATAAATGTTTCCGCTCGGCATGAAACCTGCTGGCTTTATATAACGTTATTATGTGTAAAAGGAAATGAATCCGTTAATGAAAAAAATAAACGCCCAGTAAAGTCAACCGGGCGTTTATTTTAAATTGATAGGAATCAGATCTTTTCAGACCAGTCTTCTTTTGACTTGCGTACATAGCTCTGATAACGCAGTTTTGCCATGCGTTCAGCCTCGCTGAAGAGTTCGTCTGCCTCATTCGGATATGCTTTCTGTACAGAAAGATAACGAACCTCTCCAAGGAGGAAGTCACGGAATTTGCTCCAGTCCGGTTCTTTTGAATCAAGTGTGAACGGATTCTTTCCTTCCTCTGCAAGCTGTGGGTTGTAACGCCAGAGATGCCAGTAGCCGCATTCTACAGCACGTCCTTCCTCTGCCTGTGAACGTCCCATACCACCTTTAATCTTGAGTCCGTGGTTTATACATGGTGCATATGCAATCACAAGTGACGGACCCGGATATGCCTCTGCCTCACGTATTGCTTTGAGACACTGTGCGTTGTCTGCGCCCATAGCAACCTGAGCCACGTATACATAACCGTAAGTTGTCGCAATAAGTCCAAGGTCTTTCTTGCGTATACGCTTTCCTTGTGCTGCAAACTGTGCGATAGCGCCAAGCGGAGTTGCCTTTGATGACTGACCGCCGGTGTTTGAATAAACCTCCGTGTCAAGTACAAGCAGATTTACATCCTCGCCACTTGCTATCACATGGTCGAGACCGCCATAACCGATGTCATAAGAAGCACCGTCACCACCGATAATCCACTGACTGCGTTTTACAAGATAATGCTCAAGTGTCTTAAGCTCTTTGCATATCGGACATCCTGCCTCAACACCCTGTGCTATGTATGGTTTGATAAGTTCTGCAAGACGTTTTGTCTCATCTGCATTCTCCTTCTGTTCAATCCACTGCTCTGCAAGAGCCTTGAATTCCTCTGGAGTGTTTTCCTGAGAAATAACATCTTTGAACAGCATTGACACGCGTTCTTTCATCTTTTTGTTTCCGAGAACCATACCCATTCCGAATTCGCAGAAATCCTCGAAGAGCGAGTTGTCGAATGCAGGACCCTGACCTTTCTCGTTTGTACAATAAGGTGTAGACGGTATAGACGCAGAGTAGATGGAAGAACATCCTGTTGCGTTGGCTATCATTTCACGGTCTCCGAAGAGCTGCGAAACAAGTTTTACGTAAGGAGTCTCACCACATCCGGCGCATGCACCAGAGAATTCAAACAACGGTTGTGCGAACTGAGAGTTCTTGACATTTGACTTGATGTCAACCAAATGTTGTTTGGAAGTTACGTTCTTTACGAGATAATTCCAGTCGGAGGCAGCCTTCTTCATATCCTCTGCATCCGGATTGAACGGAACCATTGTAAGAGCCTTGCCGAGCTTCGGATTTCCAGGACAAACGTCAGCACAGTTTCCGCAGCCAAGACAATCGAGAACAGACGGCTCGATAGCGAAGTGCATGCCTGCCATAGGCTTTGGAACCTTCATCGTAATTGTCGGGATGTCAACACCTTTCAGTTCTTCGTCGGTGAGAACGAACGGACGTATTGCAGCGTGCGGACATACATATGCACATTTGTTACACTGTATACAATTATCAGGATTCCATGTCGGTACGAAAGCCTCAACACCGCGTTTTTCATATGCGGCTGTACCTGTAGCCCATGTTCCGTCAACAGTACCGTGTTTAACAAAATCTGAAACCTTAAGCAAATCACCTGCCTGTGCATTGATAGGATGTACCAGTTCTTTTATGAATGCCGGAGCGTCGCTTTCTTTTACATCATCATCAGCAAGATTTGCCCATGCGGCTTCAACCGTCAGCTGTTTGTATTCGTTACCGCGATCAACAGCCGCATAATTCTTATCTACAATATCCTGACCTTTCTTTCCGTATGATTTAACAATGAATTTCTTCATCTGCTCAACGGCAAGGTCTATTGGAATAACCTCTGTTATGCGGAAGAATGCACTCTGAAGGATTGTGTTTGTTCTGTTACCCAGTCCGATTTCCTGCGCGATTTTTGTAGCGTTGATGTAGTAAACCGTGATATTGTTCTGGGCGAAATACCTCTTTACTTTGTTTGGAATGAAGTTAACAAGTTCCTGTCCGTCAAAGATTGTGTTCAGAAGGAATGTTCCGTTTTTGCGAAGTCCGCGTGTTACGTCGTACATGTGCAGGTATGCCTGAACATGACATGCCACGAAATTGGGGGTGTTCACCAGATAAGTGGAATGTATCGGCGCATCACCGAAACGCAGGTGAGAGCATGTGAATCCACCTGATTTCTTTGAGTCGTAAGAGAAGTAAGCCTGACAGTGCTTGTCTGTGTTGTCACCGATGATCTTCACAGAGTTCTTGTTAGCACCTACAGTTCCGTCTGCTCCAAGACCGTAGAACTTGGCTTCAAACATACCGTCGCCACCCATAGGAATCTCTTCTACTTCAGGTAGTGAGGTGAAGGTGACATCGTCTACGATACCAACAGTGAAATGGTTCTTCGGTGTATCCATTTTCAGATTGTTGAACACGGCTATAATCTTTGCCGGAGTGGTGTCGCTTGAGCCGAGTCCATAGCGTCCGCCGACAATAACAGGACGGTCTTCAACATCGTAGAACGCACTCTTCACATCGAGATAAAGCGGTTCGCCTTCAGCTCCGGGCTCCTTTGTGCGGTCGAGTACGGCTATCTTCTTAGCTGTCTTAGGCACTGCTGCAAGCAGGTGCTTTACACTGAACGGACGATACAGGTGTACGCTTACCATACCCACCTTCTCGCCATTCCTGTTCAGATAGTCGATTGCCTCGCGTGCTGCCTCTGTAGCAGAACCCATGAGGATTATTACGCGGTCGGCTTCTTTGTCTCCATAATAAGAGAAGAGGTGATATTCGCGTCCTGTAATCTTGCTTATTTCACCAAGATAGTATTCCACCACTTCCGGAACCTTGTCATAAGCCATGTTGCATGCTTCACGATGAGTGAAGAATGTCTCCGGATTCTCTGCTGTACCACGTGTCACCGGACGTTCCGGAGAAAGGGCGCGGTCGCGGAAGCGTTTTATTTCAGCCGGGTCTACAAGCTTTGCAATCTCATCCTGATCGATGACTTCAATCTTCTGGTATTCATGAGATGTACGGAATCCGTCAAAGAAGTTGATGAAAGGAACATCGGTCTTGAGTGTTGCCAGATGAGGAACGGCAGACAGATCCATAACCTCCTGTACGGAACCGGAGCAGAACATGGCAAATCCTGTCTGACGACAAGCCATCACGTCCTGATGGTCACCGAAGATACATAATGAGTGTGAAGCCAGCGTACGCGCCGATACGTTGAATACGCACGGCAGCATCTCTCCGGCAATTTTGTACATATTGGGAATCATTAGCAGCAATCCCTGTGAGGCAGTGAATGTGGTTGTAAGTGCACCTGCCTGCAGTGAACCGTGTACGGCACCGGCGGCACCGCCTTCCGACTGCATTTCCTGTACGCTTACTGTTTGTCCCCAGAGGTTCTTGCGGCCCCTTGCAGCCCATTCGTCCACATGTTCTGCCATGGGTGACGACGGAGTGATGGGGTAGATGGCAGCCACTTCACTGAACATATAGCTCACGTGAGCGGCAGCTTCATTACCATCACATGTGATAAACTTTTTTTCTTTAGCCATTTTGTTTTATAGATAAAATGTTAATGTATATTTAATATTTAGTACAGGAAACCAAACAGCCATAATGGTATCTGGTTTTCTTTTCCTATTTCTGTGTTATATCTTGCGTAGAAAATATTCGATTTATAACGTATTCTGCTGTCGCTTGTAGCATCGCAGACTCTGAATCTCAGCTTGTCGTCTATGTGATATATTTGTTCTTTACTGCTCTGGCTGACCGTATGGCTTTTCCATAGCGAGTTCACAAAGAATGTCTCCATAAGATCCTGCATTTCAGCTTTTATTGGGTATATGGCATGCATGAGATTCGTATTATATATCATCACCTTTGCCGGTTTCTGCGGGAACATACCTCCAGGAGGATATATTATGTTTATGAGACGTGCGTCTGCCAGATATTTTATGTAGTTCATCACTGTGGCGCGGCTTGTCTCTATCTCATTTGCAAGATTGCTAATATTAGGCGTTTTGGGTCCCTCCATCGCCAGCAGATAGAACAGTTTCTTTATTTTGGTGAGATATTTCAGGTCTATCTGTTTTATCAGCAGAATGTCCACTTCGGTCATCATGTTCATCGTTTTGAGCAGATTCTCCGAATAGTTGCGATGCTCGAGAAAGAAAGGATAGAATCCGTGGTGAATATAGTCCGGAAAGAATTTCATCGGACTTACCTGTGAGAGTATTGTTTTCTCTATCTGTTCGTGACTGTGCAGAATGTCCTCAAGGCTGTATATCGGCAGGTTCAGCCCCGTCATAAGATTTATGAACTCCCTGAAGGAGAATCCTCTCAGATTGTAGCTTTTCACAATCCCGTTCAGTTCTGGGTTCTCTTCTTTCAGTCTCATTACGCTCGAGCCGGTAAACACAATCTTCAGTCCCGGATAATTGTCGTAGCATTTGCGCAGTTCGCTGCTCCAGTCAGGCTGTTTGAACACCTGGTCTATCAGCAGTACTCTGCCGCCTCCATGATAGAAGTCGCCTGCGAAGTCTGATATTCCACGGCTCTGGAAATAGAAGTTATTCATATTCACGTACAGACACTGGCGGTCTTTCGTGTCAAAGTTTTCCTTTGCATATTGTAGCAGGAATGTTGTCTTCCCGACGCCGCGCGTCCCTTTGATACCAATCATACGGCTGTTCCAGTCAATCTCGTCCATCAGCGAACGGCGTACCGGAGCGTTTGTATGTTCGATGAGATATGCGTGTGTTTTGAAGAATTCTTCCATTTCGCGTTTTTATAGTGTTTCCATGTCGCCATGCAATGTTGTACTTTATTGCCGACGACGCTCATATGCCGCGTTCGCGGATGCCTGAAATGTGGTTTTTGCGTCCTTCATTTGAGTTCTTCCGCATCGCTCGCATTATCTTTGCAAAGATAATATATATTTCTATAATTTGCAAACTCTATATTACAAATTATGTCATTTTTTATTTATTATTTATTATTTGCCGTCCTCATTATTATATATGTGTGTATGAATGCCGCCAAGTTGCACATATTGTAATATTTGTGCAACATTCATATTCGTATCTGATTGAACCATGATTGTTTACGCCAAGTTGTTTAAAGTGTTTTCAGGGCGTGTTTATGTTAGGATTATATGCCGTCTGATTATGTGTATTAAATGCGGTACGTAATTTAGATTTGTCACTGTTATCGCATAATCCCATATTTCCACTTTCTTCTTTATGACAATTGTATAAATGATATTCAACAACACTGATTGGCGGTATTATATTTTCGTGCCACAAAAAATTGCATTAATTTTGCAGTCGGGAAAAGATCTTGTAAGAATGAACAGGCAGGAGTGGGCATACATTTTGGCATAGCGTATTTTCGAGAAGGAGGTAAAGACACGGTAAGAACTTCATACGGATTGCCGGTTTTGCGGGCATGTACTGTATGTTTGTGACAGCTTTTCCTGTAACATTTAGAATTGTATTTGTATATGAAATTGCATGTTTTTAATCCGGAACACGATATTGTGATGGCTTATGGTGACGGAATGTTCACGTCACCTCATGCTGCACGCGGGCTTCGGCGTGATCTTGGTTTCATTCCTGCGTTCACGGCGGAAGACGGAGATTTTGTGCTTGTAGATGATATTGAATCGGCACTTGAGTCTTTGAGGCATGTCAGGAAGTATGCGTCGGATGTTGTATTTATCACACCCGACGATCTCCGTAACATGCGTTTTGACGGTTCTCACAGTTTATCGATAGAACCGTGGGGGTGGGACAGTACCCTTAAAAGACAATTGGTTGCCTCAAATCCTGACTTACTTCCATTTCTGCCAGATGACAAGGCGTTGGAAAGTATACGTAATATGAGTAACCGCAAATTTGCGTCGGAACATCTGTTGCCGTGGCTTTGTGAGACAGACAGCATTTTTGTGGGAAAAAGCCGCTATTTCACAACGGTGGAGGAAATGAACGTGGAACTTGTCCGTAATGGCAGAAGTGTGCTTAAAGCACCGTGGAGCAGTAGCGGACGAGGTGTGAGATATGTTGAAGGCATGGATGAGTGTCCGCTTTCCGGATGGTGCCGCAATGTGATTTCCAGGCAGGGAGGCATAATGGTAGAGCCGTATTATGACAAAGTGATGGACTTCGGCATGGAGTTCAGCATTGGTGAGAACGGTATGGCGGTATATCGCGGACTGTCCTTGTTTCGCACCGTTAATGGCGCATACGCAGGCAGCATACTCGCCACAGAGAATGAAAAACGTAAAATGATGGGACGTTACGTCGGATTAGAGGTTATAGACAGGCTTGCCGATATGGTAATTTCTCGTATGGGTGATTTGACCGGAGGGTCTTATAAGGGTCCTTTTGGCATAGACATGATGATTGTGGCAGACAAGGCAGGTGACGGTTTTAAGATACATCCTTGCGTGGAACTTAATTTGAGATGCACAATGGGACATGTGGCTCTTGGCATATCTCCAAACGAACATGAGGCTCAGAAACTGATGCGTATATCCTATAACGGCAAATACAGACTGCGTATATTAAGTACGAATGAGAACCTGCTCAACACGAGCCTTGCTGTGTAAGCTCCTCGCATGACGGCAGCTCAGAACGGTTTGCGCGTGTTACGGACGAGCCGTTCTGCTGTTTTGCATTATGTATGGACTGTCATGTTCGGATAAACGTGTGGATAAGGGCTTGACATCATTTATGTACAATAGCATTAACATTTGTATTTATTTTAGTTGTCATATTGATAATTAAAATCCGTTCATATGTATTTTTCATGTAGCCAAAACTCTCGGAATTACACATAAAATACATTTGGAAGATTCTGACGTGAAAATTCATAACTTGTTATCATTCATGATTATCAGTCGGTTATATTATACTACGGCTTAATCTTCATCGGCTGACGTTGCCGAAAAGGCTTTTCCGCAGACCGAAAAAGCCTTTCCTGTATGCTGATACAGCCTTTCCTGAGACATCAAATAGCGTATTTCATAATGTGATAAAGGCTTTATCATGCATATTCATATGGTATATGATGGTTTAAAACAGTATTATGAGTGATGCAAAACGGCTGCTGACAGGAATTTATACCTTAAATAAGAAAGTCCAGTATGTTAAATTTCTCATGTTGTTTAACTTAAAATCAAAATCTTAGTATTAAGAATATTTATTGTGTTTTCTATCGAAGTTTGTATAAGTTATTGTTAATCGACCGCATTACTGTATTCTTTCTTTTATCATTTAAAATATATACATGCCAGCATAACTGTAAGGTAAATGCAAGGGAGAAATACGGAGTATTGCCTGCTTTGCCTAATTAAGTCCTTCCATAAGCATGACCATCGTGCCTGATGTTGTCTGATATACAAGCCGATTGTTTTTTCGCATCTTATCATATATCGTTCTATTTCTTCCCAATACTATACTTACATGCATCCCGACGTGTTATCGTGGATTTGTTTTCTGTTTATCAATAAAATATGCTATCTTTGCAGAAGATATGCTGCACTCGGGAAATTAAGAGCGATCTCTCTTTCCTCTCGTTTGCATTATCTTTGCAGAAGCTAAGCTGCACTCGGGAAATTAAGAGCGAGCTCTTTTTCCTCTCGTTTGCATTATCTTTGTATAAGATAAGCTTCGATTCGGCAATGTCAAGACTGGTAAAACTCAGTTTTCCCGTCTTCCCGTTGCACTCGCCTTGCATTATCTTTGCCGCCGATAAGATTAAAGTACTCACTTTGTGAGGTATCAGTATAAATCAAAAATGCATTGCTTATGGTATAAACTTACAACATCGGTTACGATGTAATATTTTTGAGGATAAAAAGAAGCGTTGTGTCTATGTCTTGCTGTAATAAAGCGTAGGAAACTTTGACCAGATAACAAGATTGGCATGATGGTTCTCCGCGTATATGCGTGGGGCTACCGTCTCCATTCCGTTATCAGGGGCTTTCCTACCGCCTTTTACAGAGGAGTGTACGATGTGTAGTTCCACGTTTCTGTTTCTCTGTGTCTAATCCCCTTAATCACGTGATAAAAATGTAAAGAACGAACATTATATAGTTATTCAAAGAAACGTTGTGTCTTCATCTTTCTGTAATAAAGCGTAGGAAACTTTAAAACTGACAACAAGATTCTGGCATGATAGTTCTCCATGGGTTTGCACGGAGCTGCTGTCTCCATTTTCGAGTTAAGACATATTGTCTCTACAAGAGGATGTTGGCATATGGTTCCACGTTTCAGTACCAACCTAATATTAAGCCGAGCAGGAACTGGTGAGGCTAAGCAAATTTCATGGATGTCAAAAATTTAATTCTGGCAGTTACTATGACAGTAATTCTGCCAATGAACGCGTACGGGCAACAGGCTGTTTGTGATTCATTGTCCGTAAAAAACAGAGGTCTTGGAAACTATGAGTTTAAATGGCGGCAAACAATCCTTCCCGCATCTTTAATAGGTGCCGGTGCGGTTGCGCTCGCCCCTGGTTTCATCAGAAACGGTAGCCGTGACATCACAAACAACGTGATAGATATACGGGGAAGCAACAAACGGCTCGAGTTTGACGATTACATACAGTATCTTCCGGTTGCCGGTTCTTTAATGCTGGGCTGTGCTGGCATAAAGGCAAAACATTCATTCCGTGACAGATTTTTTATTATTGCTACTTCCTATGCGACATTGGCAGTTCTTACAAATGTTCCGAAATTCTGCATTGATGAGAAAAGGCCGGAGTTTGCAGGTCACAACTCTTTCCCTTCAGGACATACTGCAACAGCTTTCATGGGCGCTGAACTTGTGCGGATGGAATACGGTGGTTGGTATGGAATCGGTGCTTATACCATCGCAGTTGGGGTAGGGTTCATGCGGATGTATAACGGAAGGCACTGGCTGCATGATGTTGTGGCTGGTGCGGGAGTCGGTATATTGAGCGCACGTGTCGGTGAATGGAGTTGCCGCTTGTGGCAAAAAATCTTTCAAACAAATGGAAAGAAAGAAAACGACCTTGTTTTTACGCCCGTTGCAATACCTGTTAACGGTGGATATTATGGTTTCACTATGGGGTGTTTCTTTTGAGTCACTGTATTATCGTAAGAACCGGTTTATGGCATGGTTTGGATATCAAGTCCACCATGCCATCGGTTTTTCAGTCCGATGTTATCTTGGTTTCATTTCTTTCGCAGGTGGATGTCAATCGTTGTCCCAGCTGTCCCAGTCACTGTCATTTTTCTTTGCTCGTCCCTCACCTGCTGACGACTCCTCATCACTTATGTCGAGAAAAAGTCCTCCTTCCATCTTTGCAGAACTGCCGGAACCGCTTAGAAGCACTGCCGGGATGT
>ERZ780218.899-NODE-899-length-23072-cov-4.771517_pt1 | contig 23072 bp, 21 predicted proteins | sample MGYA00510975_ERZ780218 | MGnify/ENA primary metagenome ERZ780218 (study PRJEB29588, sample SAMEA2152063) | human gut metagenome | biome: human gut; feature: human-associated habitat; material: faeces | place: Denmark | collected 2008/2010 ... | reverse complement strand
AGCCTGCCGCTTCCGATACAGGTTCCCGGCTCGAAGGAAGGTCTTTTCTGTATTACGCGCACGACCGTTTCCGCTCCGGCAGTCCGGGCAAGCTCCTCCAGCTCGTCCAGAGAACGGTCAATGTCGTACGCTCCCGTATCCACCGCGCAAAGCATGACTCTCGGAATCTTGATTTCGTTTTCTATCATAATACTCCTTTATAACAAAAACTTTGGTTTTTTAATCTTTTAAAGCCGTGAAGAAAAATCTGGGAAAGCGGAAGATTATCTGTCCGTTTTTTTGTACAGGATAAGCCGCCGTTAATTTTTCACGTATCTCGTTTTCAAAATCTTCTTTGTCGGAACCGTCAAGCTGTTCAAGATAAGGCTTCAAGCCTGTGCTTTTATACCACTCTACAATATCGTCATGACTGCTCATAACATGAAAGTATGTCGTGCTCCAAAGGCTGAAATCACTGCAAAACAAGCCCAACAGATCAAAATACTCAGATTGTGACAGATTATAAAAAATCCTGGATCGGCTGAAAAGCTTTTTCCATCTTTCCTCGCAGATAGTCTCGCTGATGATCCTGTGAACAGGCTCTTCCTGATTCATAGGTGTCTGGACCGCCAGTATTCCGCCGCTTTTAAGACATTTCAGCATATTGGGTATAAGCCTTTTATGGTCGGGTATCCACTGGATACAAGCATTGGAGAAAACAAGATCAAAGTCAGTTCCCAGCACAGATAGGTCTCCGCTTGCGTCAAACAGACGGAAATCTATGTCCTTATAGGACTTTTCCGCCTCAGCTATCATATTTTCGGAGCTGTCCACGCCAATTATATAAGCGGACGGAAATGCTTTCTTCAGCTGCGCCGAAGAATTTCCGGGACCGCAGCCGATATCAAGTATTTTTTCAGGTTCAACCGACAGTCTGATCCTGTTTATAAGATCGATCGATGGAAGAGTTCTCTCTTTTTTAAATTTCAGATACTGCAATGAATTCCAATCAGCCATAATATACCGCCCCTTTACAAACAGATTATAACGTATATCAGTTATTTTGTCAATATTTCAAACTGCCTGCTCACAGTTAAATAAGCGTTTAGTAAAGCTTCCCTGACGGCAGCCGGATAAATACGGAAGCTGAGAAAGCAATGGTATTTTAAGCGGTCTTGCCGCATATATTGTACAAACTGTAAGTTGTACGATTATTAAAAGGAGTGTCTATTTATGAAAAGAAAACAGCTATGGACTATTATTACCTTTATCCTCATACTTGGAATTTCAATTGCCGGAAGTAACCTGACAGAAAAACGCATCGCGGTTGAAACCGCAGCCGAAAGAATAGGAACAGCGCTGGACCGTCCCGTCGTAGTTATAGACGCCGGTCACGGCGGTATGGACGGCGGCTGCGTATCTATAGACGGAGTAGCGGAAAAGGGTATCAATCTTAATATTGCCCTGTCGCTGAAAGATATGCTCACAGTTATGGGATATCAGCCGGTATGCACAAGAGAAAGCGACATTTCGATACACGACGAAGGGATAGAAGGACTTTCAAAGCAGAAAAAATCAGATATGCAAAACCGGCTTGAGCTATTCAATAAATACGACGGAGCCATAGCCGTATCGATTCATCAGAATCAGTTTACAGACAGCAAATACAGCGGCGCACAGATGTTTTACAGTGAAAAAAGTTCCGACAGCGAACGGCTCGCAGGAATAATGAAGGAACAGTTTGTTTCTTTACTCCAGCCGGAAAACACGCGTGAAACCAAGCCTGTCGGCGACGAGCTCTATCTGCTGAACAACTCGTCAAATCCGGCGGTAATGATAGAATGCGGGTTTCTTTCAAATCAGGAGGAATCGCTGAAGCTGCAGGATGAAAACTATCAGAAGCAGATAGCCTTTACCATATTTACGGGATTATGCAGATACGCCTTTGAAGTCTGACAAAAACTGAATCTGCAATCAGCGTAATAAATGCAGAAAAATTTTTCATTTTGCTATTGACAACCTACGGATAATGAGTTATAATATATTCAATTTATCCGGAGGTGAAAAATTTAAATGTCTGACGACGCTGATTGTTGTAACGACAGTATTATTTACATAAAGAATATGACGGCATGGTCTGTGCTTTTATAAGTGCGGACTGTGCCTTTTTGCGTGTTTTGAAATTTGAAACGGAGGAAAATCACTTTGGAAAATTCAATAGTTTGGCAGCTTTTGCTGCAGGTCGTACTTATAGCTCTTAACGCGGTATTTGCCTGCGCCGAGATCGCGGTGATATCGGTAAATGAAGGAAAGCTTGAAAAAATGGCGGACGAGGGAGATAAAAGAGCCAAGCGCCTTTTCAACCTTACGGCGAATCCTGCGAGATTTCTCGCTACGATCCAGGTAGCTATCACTCTGTCCGGATTTCTCGGTTCCGCCTTTGCTGCCGATAACTTTTCGGAAAAGCTTGTGAGCGTTCTTATAAAAACCGGTGTGAATATTCCGGAAAAAACGCTTTCCACAATTTCGCTGATTCTTATAACACTGATCCTTTCATATTTCACTCTGGTTTTCGGAGAGCTTGTGCCGAAGCGTCTGGCGATGAAGAATTCAGAAAAGCTGGCTCTTGGTATGTCTGCGCTTATCTCCTTTATTTCCAAGCTGTTTGCGCCGGTAGTGTGGCTGCTAACCGCGTCCACAAACGGTCTTTTAAGACTTTTAGGAGTTGATCCGGACAGTGAGGACGATACGGTCACTGAGGAGGAGATCCTGCTTATGGCTGAGCAGGGACATAAAAAAGGCACTATCGACGAGGGCGAAAGCGAACTTATCAGAAATGTTTTTGAATTTGACGACCTTACTGTTGAGGAGATATGCACTCACAGGCGTGAAGCTGCCGTTCTGTGGATGGATGAAACCGGCGAGGAATGGGAAAGAACGATACATCAGTCAAGGCATTCCATGTATCCGATCTGCGGAGACAGCGTCGATAATATAGTCGGAGTATTAAATGCCAAGGATTATTTCAGGCTTACGGACAAATCAAGAGAAAGCGTAATGAAAAACGCTGTGAGAGAGCCTTATTTCGTGCATGAATCCATGAAAGCAGACAAGCTTTTCACTAAAATGAAAAAGAACGCTTCTCATTTCGCAATAGTGCTTGACGATTACGGCGGAATGTGCGGCATAATAACTATAACCGATCTTGTGGAACAGCTTGTAGGCGATTTTGACGACGATGAATTCCGCGAGGCGGAAATGGAAATAGAGAGGCTTGATTCCCGTACATGGAAGATACTAGGAACGGCTCCTCTTGACGATGTTGCCCGTGCGCTGGAAACAGAGCTGCCGGCGGACGATTTCGATACATTCAGCGGTTATGTTATTGGTCTGCTTGGAGAAATTCCTCAGGACGGAACCAAAACGGAAATTGAAACCGGGGATATGAAGATTCAGGTGCTTGAGGTCAAAAGACACTGCATAACGAAAACGATTGTCCGTATAAATAAGACTGCGGACGATAAAAACGAATCGGCGCAGGAACAACAGAAGACATAACCAATGCTGTTACGGCTGATTGTTCAGATTTTATATGAAAATTGACTGTCAGTTTGATTCTATGCGAAACAATTATTCTAATTTTAACGATAAGGAGATCAAACAATGAAAAGAATTCTGAAAAAATTTGCGCTTACTGTCTGCGCCGCTTTAACTCTCGGACTGCTGTCCTCCTGCGGAGATACATCTGAAAGCCCGGATACCGGCGCACAACTTAACGGAGATGAAAAGAACTTTGTAATAACGCTTTATTCCGAATATGCTCCTATAACCTGCGAAAACTTCGAAGATCTTGTAAAGGACGGCTTTTATGACGGACTTACCTTTCACCGTGTAGTAGAGGATTTCATGGCGCAGGGCGGCGATCCCAACGGCGACGGGACCGGTAGAAGCGAAAAAACTATCAAGGGCGAATTTTCAGCAAACGGCGTTGACAATAAGCTTTCGCATACAAGAGGCATCGTTTCTATGGCAAGATCCACGGATTATGACAGCGCTTCCTGTCAGTTTTTTATCTGCTATACCGACGAATGTACCTTCCTTGACGGTCAGTATGCAGCATTCGGAGAGGTAACTGAAGGTATGGACGTAGTGGACAGTTTTCTTGAAGTCGAAAGAACACAAGGAAACGACGGCGCACTGTCGTCACCGGTAAAGCCTATAAAGATCGTAAAGGCCGAAATGATCGACGACGACGCTGACGGAAATCATAGAGCAAAATTTTATGTAACTGTCGGCGAATAATAATCATACAAAATCGGACGAGCGCAAAGCTTAATGCGTTCGTCCGATTTTTTGTAATATAATTCAAACAACAGCCTGCCCGAAAACTTCTGCCGTTTATTTTTCAGCCTTTTTTTACACTGCGGCGGTATTCAGAAGGAGTAACGCCGGTGATCTGCTTGAATTGCCTTGAAAAATGAACCTCGCTGTTATAGCCGCAGGAGAAAGCAACTTCATAAATGGTCATACGGCTTTCAATCAGCAGCTCCTTTCCGGCCTCAATACGGCTGTTTATTATATCCGAGCCGCATGAAATCCCGAACTGCCGCTTATAAAGAGTTTGAAAGTAAGCGGGGCTTATATTCATCGTCCGGCTTATCTCGCCTATGCTCCAGTCGTTTTCGGGACAGCGGTAGATTTCACGGCGCAGTTCCTTTAATTTTCGGTAATGCCTGTTATACGCCTGTCTTTTGTTCAGGCAGTCCGAAAGATTCATAAGCAATGCCTGAAGCAGCAGAGAACATGTCTGGCGGCGCAATGGATTTTCGCTGCCAAAGCTGTTCGATATAAGCTTTATGTATCCCGAAGCGTCAAACTCTCCCTCTATACAAACGCTCTTTTCAAAAGCAATGTTCCAGCTTTCAAGAAGAGTGCGGCTGCCTTCAAAATATATCCAGTCGTATGTATAAACGCCGTTTTCCGCGCAGTATATCTGAGGCAGGCGCTTATCAAATATTACGATTGTATCAGGCTTTACAAGTATCTCTTTCCCTTCAATGATAAAACAGGCTTCTGTCTTTGCGTAAAGCAGAAGATAGCAGGGAATTCCCGAAGCCTGATGAGCTTTAAATTGCGGAATATGAACCGAATTGCATCCGATACCTGAAATTGAAAACATAATACCACACCTTGCCGCCGCATTCCCGGAAAACATCAGATATACCGGCGAAGTGTTCCGGGATCGCTATAAATATTTGCTTATTATATATTAACCTTATCGTGACGGTTTGTCAATGGAAATAATCCCATATTTATCGGCAGGGACAGATACAAAAAACTTCGTTTTCAAATATATCCGAAAAACTTATATACCTCCCGATTACTCCTGTCTGTAACCGCTGAGAAAATCGGACATTTCATCCGCAGCTTTTCTGAGCACATCCACTTCAGGGAGATAGACGATCCTGAAATGATCCGGCTTCTCCCAGTGGAAACCTCCGCCGTGGACAAGAAGTATTTTCTTTTCTTTCAACAGATCAAGCACAAATTTCTCGTCATCCTTTATATTGAACTTTTCTGAATCGATTTTCGGGAATATATAAAACGCCGCCTGCGGCTTGACTGCAGAAAGTCCGTCTATGGAATTAATTGCATTATATATAAATTCCCTCTGTTCATAAATCCGTCCTCCGGGAAGCAGCAGCTTATCCGTTTTATCAAAATCCTTGAGCGCCGTTTTTATTATAAACTGAGATGGAACGTTAGAGCAAAGCCTCATAGACGACAGCATATTAAGTCCTTCAATATAACCCCCGACGCGGCTCTTGTCACCGCTCAGCACCATCCATCCGCATCGGAAGCCCGCTACCATATGCGACTTTGAAAGTCCGTTGAAGGTAACGGTAAAAACGTCTGGTGCGACAGAAGCGATTGAAGTATGCTTAACTCCGTCCATAAGAAGACGGTCATATATCTCGTCTGAAAAAAGTATGAGTTCGTTTTCTCTTGCCAGCTGAGCTATCTGCTCAAGAATTTCTTTGGGATAAACCGATCCTGTGGGATTGTTTGGATTGATAATAACGATAGCCTTTGTTCTGTCCGTTATCTTTTTTCTCATATCCTCGATATCCGGGTACCAGCAGGAGCTTTCGTCGCATAAATAATGAACTGCGTTTCCGCCGGCAAGAGTAACCGAAGCGGTCCACAGAGGATAATCGGGAGCCGGCACAAGGACCTCATCGCCGTTGTTGAGAAGTCCCTGCATCACCATTACAATAAGTTCGGACACGCCGTTTCCGGTATAAATATCATTAAGCTCAACACCGCGGATATTTTTGTATTCACAGTAATTCCTTATTGCCAGGCGTGCGTCCTCTATTCCCTTGGAATCCGAGTAGCCCTCGGCACAGCGCAGGTTTTCAGTCATATTTCTGATTATGTCCTCAGGCGCGGAAAAAGCGAATGGTGCCGGATTTCCTATATTCAGCTTTAAAATCTTCTCGCCGGCAGCTATCATTCTGTCGGCCTCGTCCATAACAGGACCTCTTATATCATAGCATACGTTATCAAGTTTTGACGATTTTGAATAAACTTTCATATAAAGGTTCTCCTTACAGATAAATTGAACAGCCGATAATAAAACTCCCGGGCAGATAGCTGTGAGTTTTTTTGCTCACCGTCAGAAAAGAAATTGGCGTTTTATAATCGCCTGCACAGATTAAAATTAATTATACTACTTTCCGTTTCAAATTGCAACGTCAAATTGCACAAAATCCTGATTTTTTAAATGATTTGCAAAAACGTCAATAAACTGTTTTGATATTTACTCATAGACATCCTTTATAATGCTAAAAATACAGCCCTACCGCGCCTGAACGTGATAAAGCTGCACAAATAAAACAAATATGAAAATCACAGAAAGAAAAGCCGATTTCTCTTGAATCATTTTCTCTTTTAAAACGACCTGAACCAATTTCATCAACGGATTTACAATAACCGGATGTGTAATCTACGTTTTACTTTATTATTCAGTTATCCTCATTATCCGCATCATCATAATCGAGAACGGCCTCGTTGACTTCGTCGGCAGAAGGAATAACGATTTTCTCCAGCTGCTCCGGAGTAAGGGGAGCTTTTTTCTCTCGCTTTGAAGCGTAGAGCTTATCGGGATTCTCAACATAGTATTGCGTCGATACAGGAAGCTTTTTTTTCTTAAGCTTCGATTCAACACTTTCTCTTGTAAGACTGTAGATCAGAGCAAACGTCGGAACAGCCAGAATCATTCCCGCAAATCCGAACAAACCGCCTCCGACAAAAAGCGAGATCATGACCCAGAACGCAGGAAGACCGGTCGAACCTCCCAGGATCTTCGGGCACAGTATATTGCCGTCAAACTGCTGCAAAATGAATATGAACAGCAAAAACCATATGATCTTTCTCGGCTCAACAAGCAGGATAAGCAGACCGGAGGGTACCGCTCCTATAAAAGGTCCGAAAAAAGGAATTACATTTGTAACGCCGACAATAACGCTTATGAGCACGTTATAAGGCATATCAATAATCGTAAGTCCTATAAAACAGAGAATTCCTACGATAAAAGAGTCGATAATCTGCCCGCTGAGAAAACTTGAAAAAACGCTGTTGGCCTGAGACGAAAGCCTGAGTACTTTCTCGCAGAACGGCTTTTTAAATAAAGCAAACAAAATCTTTTTTGTCTGTGCGATAAGTGTTTCCTTTGAAAAAAGCAGATAAACCGATACAATAAAGCCAAGCACAAAATTCTTTACAATCGTAACAAAGCCCCATGCGCCGGACAGAATATTTTCAAGCATAGGCTGGAGCTTTGTTAAATCCGTACCGAATTCCACAAGCTTGTCGGAAATAAAGCTTTCAATCTGAGGATAATTCCTCAAGAACTTATTGATCCATCTTTGAGTGTTGGTTACAAATCCGGAGAAATTGTTTATAATTTCATTAAAGCTCTTTATAAACTCAGGTACGATTACGGATATGATACCGGACACGATTCCCAAAAATACGATTGCGGAAATAGTTACCGACGCAAATCGCAGAGTCTTTTTGCGGACAGGATTCTTCGCTATTTTGTTTGCAAATAAATTATCCAGCCTTACCATTATCGGATTCATCAGAAAGGCTATAACCAATCCCCATATAAGAGGCATAAGAACCCTTATAAGCGCCGATAAAATTTGCAGTATAGTTCCGAATTTAAACACGGCTACAACTATGAGTACGTTTATGGCTATTACAAGCACCGCATACAGTGCAATCGTGTTATACCTTTTGTTGGTATAAAGTTTCATATTCTTTTCCTTTCATATATTAACTGATCTTAATAATGAATCTGATGCACGAACTGAAACATATAAATAAAGCAAGCAAAAACAATATTTAATCAGTGATTTCTTAAAATTTACGATTTATAATAACATTATACACGATAAACCAAATCAATGCAATATTTTTTTGTCATCAATTATAGAAAAATAATATTTACATTTTTTTAAAATAAGGCTATTGACAAATTTAAGCCGGCAGAATATAATATATATTAAGTTTTGAAAAGTTAATATTTTAAATCCGTTGATCAAAAGTAAGTAGCTTGTTTGGATTGTTTCAGAGAGCTGATGTTTGGTGTGAATCAGTACAAGATGTTCAAGTGAATGGATTTGTGAGGAGCAGTGTGAAATCTATTTGAAAGTACCACTCGCCGCGTGTTCCTGCGTTAGTGTGACTGAGTATTGATTTCAAGGCTTTTGCTGAGAATGCGTACTTGTGAGCCGACGTTTTTTTCGTCGGGAAATTGGGTGGCACCACGGTTCTACCGTCCCATAGCGTTATGCTATTGCGGCGGCAGGACTTTTTTTATTGCCTTTTTCGGGCAGAATATTACTGACGATTTTCCCGATTATTCGCCAGGTTTAATTTTTCAGGAGGTTTTTGTTATGTATCCGTCAATTGAAAAGGTAAGAGAACTGTTAAACGACTACAAGACCGTACCCACGTTCTACGAGCTTCTGGTTGATTCCTTTACGCCGGTGCAGCTTTTCAACTGCCTGCACGAAACCTATGAAAACTGTTTTATACTCGAATCAGTAGACAACAAGGACCAGTGGGGAAGATATTCATATATCGGAATAAATCCCAAGGCGGAATACACGCTGAAAAATCATGTTGCAACGGTAAAGGAGCACGGCAAGGAGCCGGTAAGCGTCCAAGTCAATGATCCCATTGAGTTTTTCTCCGAAATAATCCGGAAACATAAGGCGCCGAAATTCAACGGCAGACCTAAGCTTACGGGAGGTCTGATCGGATATTTTGCTTACGATATGGTGAGATATTTTGAAAAAACTCTGGTCAACGCTCCCGCCGATGATCTGGATATGCCGGATGCCGATCTGCATTTGTTCGACGAGCTTGTGGCGTACGACCATCTCAGCAACAAGGCGGTCATAATCCTCAACATCAATGCCTCTGACGATCTGGAGGAAAAATACGCTCAGTGCGAAAAACGAAAAGATGAAATAATCGAAGTTCTGAGGAATTATCAGCCCAAACCTCGTGAAATCAGGTCTGACAGCGCAGAAATAAGCATCAGATCAAATATTACCAAAGAACAGTATATCAAAAACGTTGAAAAGGCCAAGGAATACATCAAGGACGGCGATATTTTCCAGGTCGTACCCTCTCAGCGATTTGAGATAGACAATCCTCCCGACAGCTTCGACGTATACAGAATGCTGCGCTCCACCAATCCTTCTCCTTATCTGTACTATTTCAAAAATAAAAATTATGCTATAGCCGGAGCATCACCGGAAATGCTGGTCTCTGTTAACGAAAACACTGTTATCACCCGTCCTATAGCAGGAACGATAAAGCGCGGCGAAACCAACGAGGAGGACAAGAAAAACGAAGCTTCCCTTTTAAACGACCCAAAGGAAAAGGCAGAACACACCATGCTGGTGGACTTAGGGCGCAACGATGTCGGAAAGATATCCGAGTTCGGTTCGGTACAGGTCACCGACTATATGATAGTAGAGCGCTATTCAAAGGTAATGCACCTTGTTTCAAATGTTAAAGGAACTCTCCGAAGCGACTGCGAACCGCTTGACGCACTTGCGGCGCTGCTGCCGGCGGGCACTCTTTCAGGCGCTCCGAAAGTAAGGGCAATGGAGATCATCGACGAACTTGAGCCAACAAAACGCGGACTTTACGGCGGAACGGTGGGATATCTTGCCTTCGACGGCAGTCTTGATACCTGCATCGCAATCAGGACCGTTCTATTCAAAAACGGCAAGGCTTACGTCCAGGCCGGCGGCGGAGTAGTTGCCGACAGCATTCCGGAAAACGAATATCAGGAATCCGTAAACAAAGCAAAGGCAGTTATCAACGCTATAGAGGAAGCCTCAATGCTTTAAGGAGGTATATCAAATGATTTTACTGATAGACAACTACGACAGCTTCACCTATAATCTTTATCAGGCTATCGGAATTTTGCACGACGAGATAAAAGTAGCCAGAAACGATGAAATAACTATCGAAGAAATCGAAAAGCTCAATCCTCAGGCTATCGTTGTTTCGCCGGGTCCATGTTATCCAGCTCAGGCAGGTATTTCCGTAGAAGCCGTAAGGCATTTCAGCGGAAAGATCCCGATCCTCGGAGTTTGCCTGGGACATCAGGCTATAGCGGAAGCGTTCGGAGGAAAAATCGTTCATGCCAAAGAGCAGCTCCACGGCAAACAGACGGTCATCAAGATCAATACCTCCGCTCCCCTGTTTACATGTCTTCCCGAGGAAATCACAGCCGCAAGATACCATTCGCTTATTGCAGACAGCGTAACGCTTCCCTCCTGCCTGTCGGTAATAGCGACGGACGACAAGGCGCAGATAATGGCGCTCCGCCACAAGAAGCATCCGACTTACGGAGTTCAGTTTCATCCCGAGTCGATTCTGACCGATACGGGAGAAAGCATTATTTCAAACTTCCTTAACAACGTTGCCGGAATAAAAACCAGCCTTTCAAAAGCTCCGTCAGTTCCGACAGCCAAACGCACCGAGCTTAAAACCTATCTGAAAAAGGTTGTGGACGGACAGTCGCTGACTGAAGACGAAGCTTACAGTGCCATGGACATTATTATGAGCGACAGAGCGACAGACGCTCAGATCGCAACGCTTCTTACGGCAATGCGCATGAGAGGAGAAACTATAGCGGAAATTACCGGATTTGCAAAAGTAATGCGTCAGAAAATGGCGGTAGTAAATCCTGATTCTCCCGTACTTGATATTGTAGGCACCGGCGGAGATCTGTCAAACAGCTTCAATATTTCAACTACCGCTTCCTTTGTTATATCGGGCGCAGGACAAAAGGTTGCAAAGCACGGCAACAGAAGCGTTTCTTCCAAGAGCGGAGCCGCCGACGTACTTGAGGCTCTGGGCGTTAAAATCACTTCAACTCCCCGAAAAGCAGAGGCTTGCCTTAACGAAGTCGGGCTCTCCTTCCTGTTTGCGCAGAGCTATCACTCTGCAATGCGCTTTGTTGGACCTGTAAGAGGTCAGATCGGCGTAAGAACCGTTTTCAACATACTCGGACCTCTTGCCAATCCCGCCAAGGCAGATTATATGGTTCTTGGGGTTTACGATCCTGATTTGCTGGAAACAATGGCAAAGGTGCTTATGAACCTCGGCATAAAGCGGGCGCTTCTCATCTACGGAAACGATAATCTGGATGAATTTTCGATCTCTGCTCCCACAACGGTATGCGAAGTAAAGGACGGAAAGATAATCAAATATGAAATATCTCCTACCGATTTCGGACTGCGAATGGGAAACAAGGCTTCCATTGTCGGAGGAAACGCTATGCAGAACGCTCAGATAACCCTTGGAATACTGAACGGCACTATTAAAGATTCGCGAAGAGATATCGTTCTGCTTAACTCCGGCGCCGCACTTTATGTCTGCGGAGCCGCCAATACAATAGAACAAGGAATCCAAATGGCAAAGGAATCTATTGAAAGCGGAAAAGCGCTGGGAAAACTTCAAGAGCTGATTGCTTTTACAAACCGCAGCTGAAAGAAGGGAGAATTTTATGATACTTGACGATATAACCGAGAAAAGAAAAATTCAGCTTGAACGTGAAAAAAGCGTTATATCCGACGAGCAAATGAAAAAGCTTGCCGAAAAATCCGATATGCCCGTTATCTCATTTTCAGGTACTCTTAAAGCACACAAGCTTTCGGTGATATGCGAAGTAAAAAAGGCAAGCCCTTCAAAAGGACTAATCAAAGCCGATTTTGACCCGGTGGCTATAGCAAAGGAATACGAAAATGCCGGAGCGGACGCTATTTCCTGCCTTACCGAGGAATTTTATTTTAAAGGGTCGCCTGAGTATCTCAAGGAAATACGCAAAGCTGTGAAAATACCTATTCTGAGAAAGGATTTTGTATTTGACGAATATCAGGTTTATGAAGCAAAGTATATCGGCGCAAATGCAGTGCTGCTGATAGCCGCAATTCTTTCTCCGAAGCGGCTGAACAGATTGTATAAGCTGGCAAAGTCGCTGGGGCTGGAATGTCTTATAGAGGTTCACAGCGCCGAGGAGCTTGAAAAAGTATCGGCTTTGGATTTTAAGATTCTCGGGGTCAACAACAGAAACCTGAAAACGTTTGAAGTAGACCTGAATACTACGGCAAAATTAAAGGAAAATATTCCGGCAGATAAAATTCTTGTTTCGGAAAGCGGGATAAAAACAAACGGCGATATGAAGCTTATCCGCGGACTCGGAGCCGATGCGGTGCTTATCGGCGAAACGCTTATGCGCAGCAGCGACATTGCCGCAGAGCTTTCAGCTCTCAGAGAGGGTGTTTAATATGACAAAAATTAAAATCTGCGGTATGCGAAGAGCAGACGACATTCTTTATGTAAACAAATGTCGCCCCGATTACGCAGGCTTTATTCTTTCCCCCGGCTTTAAAAGAACGGTGGATCTTGAAACGTTCCGTCAGCTGCAAGAGCGTCTTGACAAATGTATCAAGCGCGTAGGAGTTTTTGTAAACGAACCGCCGGAGAATATCCTGAGATACTACGCAGAGACGCTTGACGTTATACAGCTTCACGGCGACGAAAACCGCGATTATATTTCAAAGCTTTCCAAAGAATGTGACTGCGAGATCTGGAAGGCGGTAAGAACGAAAACCTCCGCCGACATCGAAGCCGCCTGTTTACTGCCTGTTCACAAGCTGGTTATTGACAGCTATTCGCAGTCCCAATACGGCGGAACCGGCAAACAGGTCGATCTTGAAATAATCCGGCAAGCAAAAATCACAAAGCCTGTTTTTCTTGCCGGAGGACTGAATGTCAAAAACATTGCCGAGGCAATTAGCCAGGTCAAACCCTACGGAGTTGATTTTTCAAGCTCTGTGGAAACCGACGGCTTTAAGGACGAGCAAAAAATCTGCGAGATAATAGCTGCGGTAAGAAACAGCAATTAATATTTTTTATCATATTTGAAAGAAGGAAAAACAATGAATAAAATCGGAAGATTCGGCGAATACGGCGGACAGTATGTTCCTGAAACCGTAATGAACGCTGTTCATGAACTGGAAGCGGCTTATGCAAAATACAAAAACGACCCGGAGTTTATCAAAGAGCTGAAAACTCTCTACAGAGATTATGCCGGCAGACCGTCAATGCTTTACTTTGCACAGAAAATGACCGAGGATTTAGGCGGTGCAAAAATATATATCAAGCGTGAGGATCTTAATCATACCGGGTCCCACAAAATAAACAACGTTTTAGGACAGATACTTCTTGCAAAAAAGATGGGCAAAAAGCGCGTCATTGCAGAAACCGGAGCAGGTCAGCACGGCGTAGCAACAGCTACCGTCTGCGCATTGTTCGGTCTTGAATGTGAGATATACATGGGCGCCGAGGATACCAGACGACAGTCGCTCAACGTTTACCGTATGAACCTTCTGGGAGCCAAGGTCAACGCTGTAGACAGCGGAACCGCAACCTTAAAGGATGCAATTAACGAAGCCTTCAGAGATTGGTGTACAAATGTCGAAACCACTTTTTACTGCATAGGCTCGGTAATGGGACCGCATCCGTATCCTGAAATGGTCAGGGACTTTCAGAAAGTAATATCCGAAGAAATGAAAGCGCAGATACTTGAAAAAGAAGGCAAACTTCCCGACTGCGTAGTCGCCTGTGTAGGCGGAGGCTCAAACGCAATGGGCGCTTTCTACAACTTCATTGAAGATAAGCAGGTAAGACTGGTCGGAGCGGAAGCCGCAGGACGTGGCGTTGATACGGATATGCACGCAGCCACCATGGCAAAAGGCACTCCCGGAATTTTTCACGGCATGAAATCTCTGTTTCTGCAAAACGAATACGGTCAGATCGACCCGGTTTATTCCATCTCCGCCGGACTGGACTATCCCGGAGTAGGTCCTGAGCACGCTTACCTCAAATCAACGGGTCGCGCCGATTACGTCAGCATTACCGACGAAGAAGCCGTAAATGCTTTTGAATATCTGTCGCGGACAGAGGGGATCATTCCGGCTATCGAGTCTTCTCATGCGGTTGCCGCAGCTTTGAAAATTGCTCCGCAGATGGACAAAAATCAGATACTGGTTATCAATCTTTCAGGCAGAGGCGACAAGGACGTTTATTCGGTCGCTCGTTACAGGGAGGTAGAAATAAATGAAGAATAGAATCGACGTCTGCTTTGAGCAGCTTAAAAAGGAAAATAAGAAAGCGCTTATTACATTTGTAACGGCAGGCGATCCTGATATGGAAACTACCGAAAAGTGCGTGCTTTCAATGTTTGAAAACGGAGCGGATATAGTCGAGCTTGGGGTTCCGTTCTCGGATCCTATCGCCGAGGGACCAACGATCCAAAGGGCAAGTCTCAGAGCTCTTAAAAACGGCGCCACGCTGGACATGATATTCGATTCGGTAAAAAATATCAGAAGAAACTGCAATAAGCCGCTTCTTCTCATGATGTATGTAAACACAATTTTCAGATACGGAACCGAAAAATTCTTCAGACTGTGCAGCGAATGTGAGATAGACGGAGTTATTGTTCCAGATCTTCCTTTTGAGGAGCGTGATGAAATAACACCTTATGCCGATAAATACGGAGTGTACTCAATTAATCTGGTAGCTCCTACCTCGCATGAAAGGATAAAAATGATCGCCAAGGAATCAAAAGGCTTTCTTTATGTGGTTTCATCTCTTGGCGTTACGGGAAAAAGAAGCGAGTTCACAACTGATTTTGGTCAGCTTCTGTCCCCGTTGAATGACTCCGAGATAGAATGTCCCGCCTGCATAGGTTTCGGTATTTCCAATGCGCAGCAGGCCGCTCAGATGTCCTCATACTGCGACGGGGTCATCGTCGGCAGCGCTATAGTTGATGTTGTTGCCGAATACGGGAAAAATTCACCCGAAAAAGCAGGAGAATTAGTAAGGTCACTTAAATCAGAAATGTGAAACCGTACTTAGAACGCATCTGAATCATGTATATGTAAACACACTTAAATCGTAAAAAAGGATTGTTTCATTAAAAGTTAATAGTAAACTTTATATTATACCTCACAATAAAAAAGTCCGGCTTTCGCCGGACTTTTTCCATAGACTCAGCGGACGGCTCAATACCGCCCACTTTATATGATTTTGCTGATAAACAGCAATCCCTTTTTGTCGTTATCAAAATAATGCTGATCAGGATATACCAAGAAACTCCAGATATTGCTTCTTCGGCATATTGGAAACGGATGTTTCCTTAAGCTCGCTGCCCTCCGACAGCCTGTACTGTACAACAAGCACTTTCTTTCCAGATTCAGTGGTTTTAACCGACCAGCCCACATCCGGAATCACTCCTCGTGTTCCTTTGTTTGTGATCGTCTTTCTTATTCCCTTCTGCTTCAGAGTAAAAAACTTAAGCTTGATATCCTCTCCGTAGGGTTCAACATATATCTTAACAGCGCCTTTATCGCTGTCCTGAACGTCGACAAGGTAGAACTTGTATTTTCCGTCAGGAGAAATCGAGTTGTTTTCGTCGGTTACAGCCACAAGCTTTTCAACCTGATCGCTGTATCTGCTGTAAACGCTTCCTGTAGTGTCAATATCCATATCGAGCACCGTTTCAACGGAGGAACCTCCGAAAAGCATATTCAGCACAAAATAAGCTACAAGCCCGAGAACGTAAAGCAGCAGGTATATGGTTCCCATTATAACCTTTACGGTCTCATTATTTCCTGACGCAAAAAACATAACGATTGCTACGATGAACGGCGGAATTATAAGCACCCATGTACCCATATTGAACAAAATCATAAAGAAAACAACAGGAAGCATGACAATGCTCAAAAACTTTGTGATAGGCTGCTTTCTGGTATAAAGCATAAGAACAAGAAATACCAGACTCGCAAAAGCATATATCACAAAAAACGACGCCTGCATTCCCTCGGCAAATTCAAGCTTATATAGAAAAGTAGCATATGTCAGCAGAACAATTACAGCAAAATACGCCACATTAAATACTGAAACACAGCGTTTCACCCATATATTAGACAAAACGTCCCTCATCTGAAAATCCTCCTAGAAATATCTCCGTTTTTGTTCATAACATCAAAAAGCACCGCATAGCTTAACGGCTTTGCCTCAAAAAATCCACGGCACATATAAATATTTTATACTATTTCGATAAAAAAATCAAGCGGTTTTATTTTGTCAGCAGTTTCTCTGTATACAGATTTCAGAACGGGTAATAAACAATCCTTTGCAAACCGCTAAAACGTATCAAACAGGCTTAATTCAGAATAAGCTCCTCGTCTCCCGTAAGACCGCTGAGAATCTCAACCCTGTCGTTATCCTCGATTCCAAGTTCAACATCCTGCTCTACCTTTACTCCGTCTATAAGCAGGTTTACAAAAGTGCGCTCGCCCACAGTTTTCACCGCTTCTTTAGGAACCACAACCGTATCAAGCCTTGAATAAACGTCAAAGCAGACCTGAACCTCTCCGAAATCAAAAAGCTCGCTGTCATCGGCCGGGGTTATAACATATATATAGGTAGAATAGTCTCCGTTTTCATTATGAATAATATCGGTCACCGTAGCGTCACAGGAATTGACACCCTGCTCCAGGATCACCTTGGTGCCGAAGTTGACATTGTTAAGCGGATTATCGTAAACCTCGCAGCACAGATACTGCTGCGACCTGTCGGCAGCATACCCGAAAACCTGCCCCTTGCTTACATACGAATATACATTCAGCTCCTGACTGTGGTCGTCACCCGTCATAACGGTAAAAACACCGTCGCATGGAGCGTAAACATTGTAATCGTCAAGAGAAGAAACAAGGTGATCGTATTCAAGCTGCTGGATTTCCAGGTCGATCTGCGCGAAACTTATCTCGTCTGACGAACCGTTGTTTGACTGCAAGGTTTCCAGTGTTTTCTTTGCCTGATTAAGATAGACCTCTTTCTCCTCGATCTGCTCCTGAACCTCATCAGTATTCAGAGTACAAAGCAGGTCTCCTTTTTTTACCTCAGCATTTGTTTCTATGTTTATTGTCTCGATCTGACCGTCAACTTTAAATGAAACATATTCATAATAAGGATAGCTATAGCTTCCCTCCTGATAGTACTTTTCGGAAATATCCGAAATCTCCGCCTTTGCTGTTTTATATGCAACATCATTGGTTTCAAGAATAGGAACGGCTATTTCTTCTTTTTTGTCGTCACTGCCGCAGGAAACGCACGTACACGCCATTACAGCCGCAGCAATAATTATACAAAGCTTTTTCATAAAAAAACTCCTGTCACAATAAAGAAAACTATTTTATCTGTACCGCAGACAAAAATGCAAATTTCTATAGCCTTTAGCGATTTCGGAAAACCATGCACAAAATTCCGTGCTGCCCTCATTGCTGCAGAGCCGTTTTCCTGAACGCTGCAATTGCCTCTATTGTATATATTTTATCATTATTCGTCAAAAAGTGCAAGAAGCTTTTGTCCATATTGTATATCTGCACAACAATTCACATAAATATTTAGACAAATTAACCATTACTGCTCAATGAAGCGTGAAATAATCGCATTAGATACCAGAAAGCCCTCCGGAGTCAGAAATATCCGGTCGCCGTCACAGCGGCAAAGCCCGTGTTCTTTCAGAGTCAACGCTTTTGCGGCAGTTTTTTGCGCAAATTCATATCCGCCAAGTTCAGAAAGCCTGCTCAGCCGTATCCCCTTTTTCAGCCTCAGTCCAAGCATTATATACTCCTCAAGCTTGTTCGGAGCATCATCTGTGATAAGTTCGGACTGACGATCTTTCATTACAAAGGACTCCACATCATCAGGACACATATATCTCTTTCCCTGAAAAAATGAATGTGCAGCAGGTCCGATACCGATATATTCGCCGCCAAGCCAGTATTTAAGATTATGCCGGCTCTCCATTCCGGGCTTTGCGAAATTTGAGATTTCATACTGCATAAAGCCTTTACTTTCAAGTATATCAACTGCTGCGAGATACATATCGCTCATAACCTCGTCGTCGGCGACGGCTTTTTTTATTTCATCACAGTTATATGGAGTATTCTCCTCTATTTTCAGCATATAAGCGGAAACATGCGTTATCGGCAGACTGCTTATCTTATCGGCGCTGTCCTCCAGCGACTCCGGCGTCTGACCGCAAAGTCCAAGCATTATATCGCAGGATATATTGAAAAAACCGGCTCGGACCGCATCTCCGACCGCCTTGCACGCCTGCCGGAAGCTATGAAGCCTTCCAAGGTCCTTTAACTGCGAATCATCGGCAGACTGTACTCCGAACGACAGCCTGTTTACTCCTGCCGATCTGTAACCGGAAAGCTTATCGTAATCTGACGATGAAGGATTGCACTCCATTGTTATTTCCGGCTTCTCCAGACTAAAGCACCTGTCAGCCGCATCAAGTATTCTCCCGATCTGCTCCGGCGTCAGGAGCGACGGAGTCCCTCCTCCGAAATAAACGGTATCAAGGCTTACGCCCTTTCCATGCCAGCACTCTATATTCCTGACAACCGCGTCCGCAAAGCTGTCCGAGGCTTCCCTGCTCCAGATTATAGAATAGAAATCACAGTAAGGACATTTTCTCAGACAAAAAGGAACGTGTATGTACAGACCTGTCATCAGCCGTCATCGCCGTCCTTGAATGCGTCCTCTATATACGCAGCCGCCTTTTCACCGTTGCCCCGTATATGTCTCACAGCCGCACATATTCCATATTTGGTAATGCATACGACAAACATACCCAAAAGTATCAGTGCAGCGTAAAGCACAAACCACATCTGCTCCTCAAGGCTGAGCTGAAAATACACCGAATGGCTTCCGATAAAGCCGACAGCCGCAGGGTGTATGACCACATAGCAGATAAAACCCAATATTCCGCTGTAGGCAATACAGGCGGCAATTCCGACCGCCGACGCTCTGAAACTAAGAGCAGAAAACTTTATTCCCGCAAAAGCTACCCAGCATGCCAGCAGAAACAGAGCAAATCCTCTTGACATATTTGCATATACCTCGTAAAGCAAAGGAAGCAGAACTGCTCCTCCTAATCCGAATATTAGCGAGTATTTCATTGATTTCGGCAAATCGTTCATAATGAATCCTTTCTTAAAGCAATCTGTTTACAATTGAATAACGGCTCCTTGATTATAAAAATACGGCTGAACATATGATAAGCGCAGCAAGCAGTAAGGGACAAAGAATCATTCCCGCAATTACAGCAGCGGCAGCATTTCTGTCATAAACGCATTGTCTTTTTCCGCACAGATAAAGACGGGCTTCTCTGTCGGTTCTGTAAAGACTGTTGCGCATTATAACTTCGCATGGAAAGGCGTTCGGGTATTCCCTTCCGTCTACGATATAATACGCCGCGTCAAAGCGCTGTTTTTCATTTCTGCCTATCCTTATGAACATTCCTGTGCAGCGCTTTGACGTAAGTATATTACAAAGGCTGTAAATAAAAAACAATGTCATAACCGCAGTAATAAAAATCAGAACAGCAAGCAGCACGCCCGATATGATCCTGAAACTGACTCCCAGACACAGACAAAGAACCAGTATTACCGCCGCCGCAGCTGCAATCTCCATGTTAAACTCCTTAAACTGCGCTTCAGCGCATATGCCTTTTTATCCATTTACTGTTATTTTTATGGTATTTTACCGCGCAGAAAATTCCTCCGAACAGCACCAGACCCATTGAATTGACAGTAATATTCCTGAATATATCCAGATGATAGCTGTCATACAGATAATAAACTATCTGCCAGTACACCTGCGACATATCGGGTTCAAAAACCTTTTCTATCCAGAAATACAAAACTGCCGTTCCAATTGCCGCCGCTAAAAAATAATACATCACATGACGCGCAAATTCGGTCGCATTATTTGCACTGAAGCTAAAAAAGAAAAACAACTCGTAAACTATCCAAATACCGTATTTTACATACGTGTTGAAATAGTAGGCGGTTTCAGTGCTTGCACTGTAAAAATAAGCATACCAACAACCGAAAAAATACAATGCCGTTACCAGCAGCGCCCACAACGGAGCAAGCTTATGAAAAATATTTCTCTTCTTTAAAAGTAAAGCCATTTTTTCTCCCCCGGTCCAAAGATGCCAGCATGACAGATTACTCAGAAAAAGCGCCCGGCAGCAGCCTACTCGTCCAGCTTCAGCACCGACATAAACGCCTCCTGAGGAACCTCTACCGAACCCAGCTGACGCATACGCTTTTTGCCTTCTTTCTGCTTTTCGAGCAGCTTTTTCTTACGCGTAATATCTCCGCCGTAGCATTTTGCGAGCACGTCCTTGCGCATTGCCTTAACGGTTTCTCTTGCGATGATCTTTCCGCCTATAGCCGCCTGGATAGGCACCTCAAAAAGCTGTCTTGGTATATTCTCCTTGAGCTTTTCGGCTATCCGTCTTCCTCTGGCGTAAGCCTTGTCAACATGAACGATAAAAGAAAGCGCGTCAACTACGTCGCCGTTAAGGAGAATATCAAGCTTGACAAGCTTACTGGGAGCGTATCCTTTCATTTCGTAATCAAAAGAAGCATAGCCTCTGGTGCGGGATTTCAACGCGTCAAAAAAGTCGTAAACTATCTCGTTGAGCGGAAGCTCATAGTGCAGCTCAACGCGGGTTTCGTCAAGATAGGTCATATTCTTGAATACTCCCCTTCTGTCCTGACAAAGCTCCATTATATTTCCCACAAACTCCGAAGGAGAAAGAATATCCGCCTTTACCACAGGCTCCTCGGCAGAAGCGATAAGAGCAGGATCAGGGTAATTGGTAGGATTATCAATATACACAGTTGAACCGTCGGTAAGATTGACCTTGTAAATAACCGACGGAGCTGTTGTTATAAGGTCAAGATTATACTCCCTCTCAAGCCGCTCCTGGATTATCTCCATATGCAGAAGCCCCAGAAAGCCGCAGCGGAATCCGAATCCCAGAGCAATGGAAGTTTCCGGCTCATAGGACAGGGACGCGTCGTTAAGCATAAGCTTTTCCAAAGCGTCTCGCAGATCGGGATACTTTGCTCCGTCTGCGGGATAAATGCCGGAATAGACCATTGGGTTTACCTTCTTATAGCCTTCCAGCGGCTGATCGCAGGGGTTTTTCGCATTTGTAACCGTATCTCCTACCCGGGTATCGCCTATATATTTTATGGAGGCGGAAATATATCCTACCTCTCCTGCATGAAGCTCGCCTACAGGAACAAGATCCGTCGCCCCCATATAGCCTATCTCCGTAGTCTGGAACTCGGCGCCGGTAGCCATCATTTTTATAGTATCTCCCGTCTTTACAGAACCGTCCTTTATCCTGACAAAAACAATTACGCCTTTATAGGAATCGTAATAGCTGTCGAAGATCAGCGCTTTCAGAGGAGCGTTTTCGTCCCCCGACGGACAGGGAACATCCGTTACAACTCTTTCAAGAACCTCGTGGATATTAGTGCCCAGCTTCGCTGAAACTCTCGGAGCGTCCATTGCGGGGATACCTATTACATTTTCGACCTCGGCGCAGACTCTTTCCGGATCCGCCGAAGGCAGGTCTATTTTGTTTACCACAGGAAGTATCTCAAGGTCATGCTCGATCGCAAGATAAGTATTTGCAAGCGTCTGAGCCTCGATGCCCTGAGAAGCGTCAACCACCAGAACCGCCCCTTCACAGGCGGCAAGGGAACGCGAAACCTCGTAATTAAAGTCCACATGACCCGGAGTATCTATAAGATTGAACACATAATCCTCGCCGTTGTCTGCATGATAATTAAGACGGACGGCCCTGGCTTTAATGGTTATTCCACGCTCACGCTCGATGTCCATATTATCGAGAAGCTGATTTTCCATATCCCTCAGCGCAACCGTCTGGGTCTGCTCCAGAATTCTGTCGGCAAGAGTGGATTTTCCGTGGTCGATATGAGCTATTATACAGAAATTGCGGATATTTTCCTGATTCATCTGAATTCTCCTAATTTAAAAAATCACATACTTTTCCATGATAGTTATTATAGCATGGATTTAAGGGGTTGTCAATTTTGTGAGCATAAAAAATCATGGCGTTTTCCGCCCAAAAGGAATGATTATATGATATACAAAAGAATTCGTGACCTTCGTGAAGATTCCGACCTTACACAGCGAGATATGGCAAGGATTCTTAACTGCTCTCAGCAGGCTTACAGCAACTATGAGCTTGATCAGAGAGATATTCCCACCGATATTTTAATTGCGCTTGCGGAATTTCACAAAACAAATGTTGATTATATTATGGGTCTTACCAAAACAAAGACCTACTATAAAAAATTATAGAAACCGCTGAAATTTATTAAATCATCGGCTGTGTTTTATTTGATTATTGATGCTGCTCTTAATTTTCAAAAAAATTTGCGCAAAGGTATTGACAATTGAAAAAGTATAGTGTATAATATTTGTGTTGCGCTGCTATGGCTCAGTAGGTAGAGCACGTCCTTGGTAAGGACGAGGTCGCCGGTTCGATCCCGGCTAGCAGCTCCAGTCCTAGCGCGGAC
>ERZ780218.884-NODE-884-length-23352-cov-5.351891_pt1 | contig 23352 bp, 22 predicted proteins | sample MGYA00510975_ERZ780218 | MGnify/ENA primary metagenome ERZ780218 (study PRJEB29588, sample SAMEA2152063) | human gut metagenome | biome: human gut; feature: human-associated habitat; material: faeces | place: Denmark | collected 2008/2010 ... | reverse complement strand
GGAAACACTGATCCGTTGCTAGCGGAATCGGTGATCCGATGAAGCGGAATTTGCACTATTAGTATTTATTACCTATATACATATCATTCTACAAATACAGTTATGTACAATAAATATAGTTATATAAATAACAAGTACGCAAAAAGTATTACCTTTTGATTTTATTTTCAATTATCCACCTTCTTTATCAATTATTTTCTGTTCTGTAGTCTTATTCAAAGTTGTCCGACATTACATTTACTTATTTGTTTGCAGAAAATAAAAAATAATTTTCAAACATGAATGTAATACAATAATAAAGAAAGGATTTTTATAATCATGTTCAACAGCTACGACGATTTAATAACCATCGATGATCTCTGCGACATGCTCGCAATTGGAAAAAACACCGCATACCATCTGTTAAACACCAATCAGATCCATGCATTTAGAATCGGAAGAATATGGAAGATTCCACGAGAAGCGGTTTCAGAATATGTGCTAAGAAACAGCAGCCTGCCTAAATAATCATAATATATTTTTACTTTATATAAAAAATAACCCTGACAGCATCTTCATCACTGCCAGGGTTCCCCTCACAAAATTAATTTATCATATTGCAATTAACCTATTTAATTTCCAATAACATCTGCTTTAATTCCGGTAAATCATCCGAAATAATCTCCCAGACAAGCTTAAGGTTTACACCTTCATAATCATGCACAATACGATTTCTCAATCCATATACTTCCCGCCATGGTATCGTATTATGAATCTTCTGAAAATCTTTATCTACTTTGTTTGCCAATTCCCCCAACTGGCTCAAATTAAATACACAGGCTTCAACAACCATATCCTTGCTTTCAAACTCCGAATATTTCATTCCATCCGTATATTTCAATATTTTTTCAACATAGTTAATCATCTTTGAAATAATCACATCATTTTTCATAGATCTTTACCCCGGTTTCTGCGATCTCATGCTCAATTTCCGTCCCCTTCTCCACATGAGAAACATCAAAAACATCCATTTCCTTATCTAAGGCTACCCGCAATGCCTCAATCAATCCAACAAACTTTAAGCCTTTTAGTCCACTGTCGACCAATAAATCCACATCACTTGATGCATTTGCGCTACCCTTTCCATATGAGCCAAATAGGGTCGCACTTTTTACGTTATACTGACTTAATACGGGTGCTAAATACATTTTTATCTGGTCTATGGTATAAATACAATCTGACATCCAATCATCCCCTCCGCTCATTCAAATTTATAATATAATAGCATACACACTTTGCAAACACTCTATTACTATGTATTATACAATGCCTGCCATTAAAGAACAACTTTAAAAATATACTCCCAAAACATAAATTTCCCCACACACCAGTAAATTCAACACCTCCCGGCATTTTCGATTGACCTATGAATTGACCTATCCGTTCAAATTTTCTCTTATTTTGCAGGAAATTGCCGTACTCTGTTCCCGCCGGTCATTTTCCTTTCCATTCTCCATTTTCTAATCCTATCAAACAAAAAAAGCCCGGAAAGCCGCATATTCCGCGCCCTCCGGGCAAAAAATAACCTCAGCAGTTCTCACTGCTGAGGTCTCATTAGCAGGGCTACAAGGATTCGAACCTTGAAATGACGGAGTCAGAGTCCGTAATATTATGACTCGTTTTACTTGTAAAATAACAGATTGAGAAAATTGATACACCGATACACTAACAGTCAACGTTTTGGATTATGTCATCTTTAGTTGTATTAATTTACTCTGTATTTGCTATTACAAATAACTTTTTCAGTTTTTCTGCATTATCAATCTACCTATAACCTATCCCTTAAATAATCCTTTAAATTTTATAACAACAACTCTTTTCTTGGATTTATACCCCAATCGTATGCAGGAAATTTTCGTTTATATACAGCCAAATACAATTGATTTATAGTTTCTATGACTGACAAAATTGCCAGTTCTACCTGATTATCAGATATTCTTAATTGCTCCTTTGGATGTACAAGTTTGTTTCTAATATCAATGCTCTGTCTTAAGTTAGCATACCATTGATATGTTCCATCTAACCTTTTTCTAGTAAACTTATAATATAAAAACTCTATTCTATCCGTTATACGTGAAATTTTTAATCCATTACTGAGGACAAACTCTCCTTTGTCAAATCTAACATCTTTCTCCAAAAGTAACCCCTGTTCATATATTGTATACTCATTCTTATATGGATCTATTAATATTTCATCTGCGATTGAGTTTATACATGCTTCTAACGCACTAATAGCTAATAACAAACTAGAATGATAATATGTAATCTTTGAAAATCCTTCTACTCTTTTTGCTTTTTCTAATAAAGTTTTTGACTCCTCTAATAATTGTGTTGCAAAAGAATCAAATTCAGTCATATTTATACGCTACTTTCTGCTGCTAATGCCTCTAACAGAGCCTCTTTTGCATGATAACGTTTAATTGCAGCATTTGCCAATTCTTTAGTTATTCCTATTCCTTTCTCTGCTTGAAAATAAAACAATTCTGCTAAACGACCTCGATCCTTTACATCGGTCCTACTCCCCAGTCCTCTATAATTGTCTGGATCCGTTACATGTTTAACGCGTGCAAGTACTTTAGCATTCAATGGATCATTCTTTTTAATGTCAGTTAGTCCATAGTGCCTTGCAAGCCTAACCGGATTATCTTGTAAATTACCAGCAACATAAGCCCATGCTGCAACAATTGCGTAACTGGATGCCTTATCTGCATAATCACTATTAGAACTCTTTCCATTTGATTTAGAAAAATAATTTTTTTGTTCCTGAATCAATTTGGCAAAAGCTTTTCCAGCTTCAATTAGTTGCTCATCTGACCATAACTGCGCATTATTATGTTTTAACTTTTCCCAATCTTCATCAAGACCACCCGTTTTCGCTAAAACCGGAATTGTTTTTTCTTTTGGAAAATTTTCAGATGCAATTCTTTTACCAGCATAAAAATTCATAATAAACGTGCGTGCCGCTCTTACTGTAAAACGACTTCCTCGTTGCTTTTTATCTGCAAAATCTTCATGCTCATTAAGCAATCCCGTTTGTTGACACCAATTTCTCAATTCAGGTCCTTTTACCGTTTCTAACATCCTGTCTAACAAATCTGAAGAAACTGCTATATTGGTATTCGAAATTAACTGTACATCCAATCTTTGTTCTGTATTAAGACCAAAATATACTTTTAAACCATGAACCTGATTTATACCTTTTGACAATGCCTCTTCAATTGCTATAAACCTATGCTGACCACCAATAATTTTCAAAGGATGTTGCTCATCAAATGCCACATTATATTCTGCTACAATATTGCTAAAGCTTCTCTTGCGCAACGCATCTTCTTTCATTTGTAAAAAAGCAATATTATCCGCTACCACATCTCTATTTGCTCTATACTCCGCTTGATTTTCCGCATCCAATGGACTATCAACAGTCCCCTTAAAAATCAGTTTATCTGCTGAAACATGGCATTCACTAAATATTGCTTTGGTAAGAGTATCTTCAAAAATATACAGTACACCTTCAGTTGGATTAAAAACATTGCAAAACTCATCAATAGCTTTTTTTATTTCTTCTTTAATTTTCTTTACATTCTCAACTCGATATATAATATTCATTTCCTATTCTCCTATATTTTTCACAATATTAAGATTCACTCAAAACTCTATCCGATCCGCCAGACACAACGGTACCGTAAATATCCTTCCATCAGCAATACCACCCATTGTTTCACCCTTAAGTAAGTACAGATAATCCAGCTTCCCATCTTCCAATAATTTTCTTGCCGTTTTAGCAGATGCATCTGTACTTTTTACTTCAATTCCGTAGTTCTTATAGTCTACAAGGCTTCTTACATAAAAATCAAGTTCACCTTTTATCTTTTCATAAGAAGCAAACCAAGGCACAAGTCCGGCAATCTCATGTGTATTTTCGATTCTTCGTCTAAGAACTAAATACACAAAATTCTCTGCAAGCAAACCTTTTATCACATCATACGGCGCCCCGGTCCTGCTGAGAAAGTAATATGCAATTCCTAAATCAAGAAAATAGTAACGGCTGTTATCCTTTATCTGCTTATAATCACAATCTACTGCCTTAGACGCATATCCAATAATATGAGACTCCTGCAGCCAGCTGATCGCATGATTAATCATTTTCTTGGTAGTCCGCCCACTCTCCTCCTGATAAGCAATTTTACTCAGTTCCGCGGTCAAATCCCGAATGCCCTGTTTTTCCTGCATCATAAGCAGCGCAATTGCATTAAAGAGCTTTTGGAACATATTTATATCAATAATATCCTCAAAATATCTTTTGGATTCATCCGCAAAGACATTTATCAAGTCACCAATTAATCCCATACACTTATTGAGATCTCTGTATTCTGCATAACAGGCTACAACTGCCGGATATCCACCTATTTTCTGATAGATCTCATAATATTCCATGAGTTTTTTGTAATCTTCTGTTCTTCCTTTTCCATAAAGATCTATCTTCTCATAAAGTTCCCGCTCATCAAAAACATCCAGAAATTCATCAAATGTCATTGATTCCATAACCATATGATCCATATCGCCTGCCGGCAGAAAGAAATCAAGTTCCATAGTTCTTCCAAGATAACTTCCCGTGACTATCACATAAGCCTGAAACTCTCTGGCTAAAGTACGGATTTGATTATAAATTTCCGCAGATTCCTGTATTTCATCTATAATCACTACCGTATCTTTATTATCTTTAAATGTTTCATCATACAATTCCAATGCCTTACGAATGGGTGTTTCTTCCATCGGTTTTCCCGGTTCCCATTCCATTGCAATAGAAACACATCGCAAAAAATTTTTTCCTGTATTTTCTGCCATATTAATATAGACCATTTTGGAAAAGTTTTCTTTTCCAAACTTTTTCAGTATGTATGTCTTTCCAACTTGTCTAGCTCCCTGTAATTCAAGAACACGTCCTGTATTCTCTTTCTTCCATGCCAACAGCTTTATATATATATTTCTTCTTAATTCCATACTTTAACCTCTCTACCTGTTCAATCCTACAACCTCTTATATTCTATGGATTTTAGCAAGTATACGCATATAGTTATTATACCCATCGAATAATATTTTTACAAGAAATATTATCCGATGGCACTATCTCCTTTACGCTTACGCTCTAGTGTTCTAAATGGTATTCTACACTTTAATGCTGTTCTTTATATCACTTTTCTCTACGGATTAGCTGCATCGCTTCCCCTTTCTTTTTATCAGAAATATGCGTATAAATATCCATGCTTGTAGTAATTGTTGAATGTCCTAACAATTCTTGTACCACTTTCATAGAGACATCCTGCTCTATTAGCAGCGATGCAAACGTATGACGCAAATCATGAAAACGAATATCCTGTATATTATATTTTTTCAAAAATTTATGATACTTGTTCATAAATGGTCGCTGAGCTAAAAAATTTCCGGTACAATCAGCAAAAACAAACCCCTGATCCTGATAAATATCTTTATACTTTTCCTTGTCAAGATCCTGTCTTCTTTTTTGTTCTAATAACGCTTCATATACTTCGTCTAACATAGTATCATACGAACACTTTTCTTTGTCTTTGGCTCCATAATGACATATCTGGCATGTCTATGTCCCTGTTCATCTACCTTATCATCTACAATACGGCAAAGACTGTTCTTTACAAATATCCTTTTTTCATTCATATCTACATTTTCCCACTTCAACGCCATTACCTCGCCTTTTCTCATACCACTGTAAACAGTAGTAATTACAATGGGATATAATTCATCGTCTTTCGCTTCCTTTTGCAATCTTTCTACTTCATCCTTTGTTAATACAGACGCTTCATATCTAACCTTTTTAGGAATTGTTGTATACCTATTGGGATTTTCTTTCAGCACACGCGTTTTAACAGCCATTTCCAACGCACTATTTATGATTGTCTCAATTGATCGTACCGTTTTGCTGCTATATCCTTCCGAAATTTTATTACTATAAAATTTTTGAAGACTTTCCACTGTAACTTTATCCAATTCCATTTTTCCAATTTTTGAATTTTCAATATGCTTATGAAATATAATCATATAAGAACTGTAGGTTGTCGCTTTAATTTCATTTTTTTTGTAATTTTCCAAATAATCCAATACCCATTCTTCCAATTTTACATCATTGCCATTTCCCTCATCTTTTTCTTTTAAAGCAGAATCATCATCTTTTCTTTTTAACTTTTTCTGTACCTCTGCCTTCGTCCTTCCATAAATATAACGACGATTATATCCTTCATCATAATAAGCTGCACACCATCTTCCATCTTTTCTTTTATATATACTTCCCTCTCCGTTTTTTCGTTTTCTCATGTTTGCCTCCTGTCCACAAAAAAAAGAGCTATTTTTCAAGCTCTTCTTCTCCATTTACCCATCTGTTAAATTTTTCTTTTGGCACTACTCTTTTCTTTCCAAGCATTAATACCGGTATTTCACCTTTTCTGACCAATTCATATGCATAACTTCTACTAATGCCTAATAATTCTGCCACTTCCTGAATCGAATAAACCAATTTTTCCATTTATTATACCTCACTCATGATATTTTCAGTCCTGTCCTGAATTATCAATTTGTTCCATATAATATATTTTTTTACTCTTTTGTTGGTTTTATTGTGTATACTCCTTTTTTTACTACCATTTTATATGGAATTCCACAATATTCGCTTAAAATCTTCATTGCCTGTCCAGAAATTACTCTGTCATTTTTTTTCAAACAGCCTTTCACTTTATCTAATTTATCTTTCGGGCATTCAACATTTCTTATCAATTCTACTAATTCATCCTTTATGCTTAGTTTAAATGCTTTTGCCTCTTCCTTGGTCATTTCTTTTTCTTTATTCTGCTCCATAGCATCAATAACGTTTTCTCTAGCTTCATCCAACCGGCTTTTCATACATCCATTAATGACTTCGTCTGTCTCTTTCTGATTCTTTCCCAACCATTTCAATTGTTCCTGTAAAAAAGCATTATCACCATATGTAGAAAAACATTCTATTATTCTTTGATAATAACTACACAATATTTCCAAATGGTGATATGCTAATAAATTTAGCATCAAAATTCCACCATAAACCCAGAACACTTTCATTACATCCTTATAATCAAGTTCATTTTCTGCCATTTTTTTCATAATTTGGCAATGCTGTTCTTGAATCAGCCACCCTTCCTTTGAAATATAATATTTTTCATCACCGTTCAGCCATTTTTCAAATGTTTTCATATAATTTATTGCAATTTTCCGCACCTTTTCTACCATTGCCAAACGCCGTTGAAAATGTACCTTGTCTCTCTTAAAAATATAAAGATTTGTATTGATACCATCTTTACGTTTTCTTCCAAGCATTTGTATAAATTGTTCTTCCGTATCGGCACAAACAACAATATTTTGCAATTCCAAGTCCTTTATGTTCACTCCATTATCTAATACGGCAGTAGTAATTAATATCCTCTTTGAAAACATACTCTCTCTGGAAATCTCATCTACCTCTCTTATACCGTCTACATCTTTTTTATAATCCGTTGTAATAAATATTATGCTATCGCATTCTAACTTATCCTTTAGAGTCTTTTCTAATTGTTTTCCATATACAATACTATCAACAAAAATCATCCATTTTTTCTTACTTCCATTTTCAACAGCCTCTATAAGATCATTATAATTTTCCAGAATATTTACGCTTACATAGTCATAGTTAGATTCAATATTGTACTTATATACCACTTTGCGTTGCTGAACCAAAGCCAAAGGACTCATATACTTTAAATCTTTATAATACCATTGTGAACATTGATGCTCCATTTTTTTATCATTCTTATTTATTATGTCTTCAATCCCATCAATTGTCGCAGACATGAAAATTCTAATTTTATGAGCAAACATTTCCTGAATCCATCGAAATGATACTCCCGTATTGGTATTATAGTTAGAATCCGTCAAGAAGTAATGGCACTCGTCGCATACAACATAATCATGATTTTCATAATATTGCAATCCTGTATTTCCTGCAATATTGATTGTTTCTTTACGAATATCACTTTTGATTTCACAATATTTTTTTTCAAGAGTCTGATATGTTTCTATGGTAATGTTTTTCGCTATCTCAAATGGAAAATTGGAAATTTCCTTTTCCAATTGCAATTTTAATATTTTTCTGTTAACCAAAAATAAGATTTTCCTGTTTTGGCTGCAGGCAAATGGCAGCAGGACATTCAAAATAAAATATGTTTTTCCTGATCCTGTAGGTGCAGAAATAAAAATTTTATTATAATTCGACCACTGCTTATACTCTTCACCAATTTTATCTGTAACTGTATTCATAAATTCCTCCATCGGAAATTGGAATAAAAATAATATTGGGATTTTCCAATTTCCAATATAGTCCCTTAAAAGAGGAATGTCAAAATCAACCACCCATTTATAACTACCTATTCTCACAATTTACATCTATTGCTGTCTCAATTGATGTCAAAATAGCTGTCAATATCTCAAAAATCCCTTGTCAATTTCCTATCATTTTGCAAATAAAAAAGCTGTAATCCCTTTATTTATAGAGATTACAGCCATATTCATGCGGGTGACAGGACTTGAACCTGCACGTCGGGGACACTAGAACCTAAATCTAGCGCGTCTGCCAATTCCGCCACACCCGCGAGCCACTTTGCCATTATATCTTAGCACTCACAAAATTGCAAGTATTTTTTCACCTGCATCTTAGCCCGCACCTCTGCTGCTCAGAGTAAATAACGGCAGTTTACTTTCGGTACAAAGATAACGGCAGTTCCAGGCCATGTGTCTCCAGCAGCTTACGATCACTTAAAATCTCCTTGGTATCCCCATCACACACAATTCTGCCCTCAGACAATAAAATCGTTCTGTCACAGGTATCCCACACAAAATCCAGATCGTGCGAAGCTATGAGTTTCAAATAAGAAAATTCATTTAATACCCGGATCAGATTTCTGCGGTTTTGCGGATCAAGTGCCGCCGACGGCTCATCCATCAGGATAATATCCGGTTTCATGGAAAGGATTGTCGCAATCGCTGCCAGTTTCTTTTCCCCACCCGATAATTTGTGGATCGGTTTTTTTGCAAGATGCCCAATATGGACTGCAGCAAGCGCCATTTTCGTTCTGTATGCGACCTCTTCTTCCGGAAGGCCGTAATTCTGCGGGGCAAATGCCACATCCTCGTATACATTTGGCATAAAAAGCTGACTCTCAGAATCCTGAAATACATAGCCAGCTATTTTTCTGATCTGTGCTAACGTTTCTTTCTGCAACGGCACATCCCCGATGCGGATACTTCCGGAGTCCGGGAAATACAGACCGACAAGTAATTTTAAAAGTGTGGACTTTCCCGCCCCGTTTGCGCCGACCACACCAATCGATGCCTGTCCGTCTGCTGTAAATGAAATATCCTGCAGGATAGGGTTTTGTTTTTCATAAGAAAATTTCAGATGTGTTACTTCTATATTAATCTGTCCCATATACTTATGTCCTCTCTTTTCAATCTGTCACAGAACCGTCAACTTTCTTTGACTGCTAAAACATCGTTCCTATCATCTGTCCAACCGCAAAATACCGCAATACAGCAAATATCACGATCCATAAAACAAGATACACTGCATCCCTGGCACAAAACCGTATCTCTTTTTTTAATCTGAATACCCCATCAAAACCACGCAGGCACATACTCTCATAGATCACCTCCGCCCGATCCATACTCCGAAGCAGCATCTGGCCCATCAGCGATCCCCACACTTTAAAATGAATGCCCTTCTGTCCCGGTGCCCGAAGTTCATACGCCTGCACGACCCTCTGCGTCTCTGCCAGCAAAACGGAAATATACCGGTAGATCAGCCACACCTGCATCACAAGAGACTTTGGAAGATGGCATATCTCAAGTGCACAGCAGATTTTTTCAATCGTCGTCGTAGCGATCAGAAGATACGATGCCGAAACCGTAAAAACACCTTTTAACATCAGCGTCAGCATGGAAATCACTCCGCCGGTAATTTCAATCTGTCCCACTGTCATGACAGCCTGCCTGTCAAAAAAAGGGTTAAATATTCCTGCCACACAGACAAGCGGCAGCACGACCCGCATTCTCCACAGCGCATCCTTCACCGAAATATCATTCATAATAAAAAGAATAACCGGATAAACTGCCATCACAAGCAGTCCGCTCAGGTTATACTTCGAAAAGGAAACGACCGTCCCTATATACAAAATTGTCACACACAATTTTACAAGTGGGTGAACCTGGTTCACCCACCTGTCTTCATTTGCCAGTTCCTCGATACTTTTGATCTCAGAAACTGCCTTTTGAATTTTACTCATGTTTTTGATTCTTTCCAAAAAATTTAAACAAATAGCAGCCTCCAACACAGACAGCCACAACTACCGCAGCTCCTGCCACACCCGAAAACGATGTTCCTGCCATGCTCTCACTGTTTTTAAATGCATAATCCGGAAGCAGCGCTGTCCACTCCTGGATATCTGCTGCCTTTTGATATGCCGCCCCTTTGGCATCTAGCTCTGTGGTTCCGGCAACTTTCTCCATAGACCATTCCAGTCCGTCCGGATTTGCCGAAGCAAACAAAGAGAGACCTCCACCGATCCAAACGGTTAAAACTGCAAGGATCACAACTGTCTTTTTCAAAGAAAAACGTGCTTTTTGTCTCTGTGTACTTTCATCCGTTCCCCAAAGCAGCTCCGGTCTCGCATCATAGACAAAGCAAAGCACTGCTGCCGTGATCAGTCCTTCTACCAGACCGATTGCCAGATGGATCGGCTGCATCACTGCAACAAATGTCTGAAATGGAAGCTCCGTGATACCGGAAGCTAACGTCTCTAATGTAACGGAAAATGCTCCAAGCTGCAGCGTCAGGACACAGCCAAGTACAGATGCTGCAACGATTTTCTTTTTGGATGCCCCACGGCGCATCATCGGTTTCCAGATCAGCAGGGCCCCGATAAAGCACCCATAAAATGCCATATTCCATATATTGCAGCCAAGCGCTAAAAGCCCTCCGTCTGCAAACAGCAGACACTGTATCAAAAGGACTCCGATCATCGTAAGAAATCCCGCATACGGTCCAAGCAGTGCGGAGAGAAGCATACCACCACACAGATGTCCGGATGACCCTGTTCCCGGAATCGTAAAATTGATCATCTGAGTTGCAAAAACAAACGCTCCCATCACCCCCATAACCGGAACCTTTTTAGGTTCATTTAATGCCCTTACCTGTCTTACTGAATATCCGCCAGCCGCCGCTGAACAAAGATACATTGTTGTTGCAACTGCCGGTGCAACCAACGCATCTGCCATATGCATACCAAAATACCACCTTTCATTTATCTTTGACCATATTAGCAAAAATCTGGTCATACCACAAGCCTTTTATCACAGATATTTGGTTGATACTTTTATTTTTTCCCAACTAACCCACATCCTAATCCCTTCCATTCCTGCCATAATGCTCCTATTGCGAAAATGTTACATAATTGTTACAATCTTTTATGTGATCGGCCGATACACACAAAAGATTGCAGGATCATCGCAATCAAAATAAAAATAAGGAGGACGAAACTATGTGTTTTAATTTCAATAGCTGTTCCGAGTTATTTAATGCTATCTGCAAATATTTTAACCTCGGTTGTTAATAATAGCTTGTGCACTTTTCCGGCAGACTGACTGCCAGAAATATATGCCCCGGGCATCTGCCCGGGGTATTTTTCTTTTATCTGTCTAAATATCAATTCCTATACAGCAAAAATCTACTTTTTTCTAAATATACTTATCTGTCTAAAAGCAGCTCTCCCAGCCACATGGCATTTTTATCTTTTTCTGAAATGATATATTCTCCCTTAGGCCATGCTTCGCCTTTCCAGACGAGATCCGGGTCATCATACCGCACGGCCTGTGCTGCCTCCCCGCAAAAATCCTGATCCACACACCACTGCATCAGTGTATCATCCTCCAATGTCAGATACCCGTGGGCAAACCCCTTTGGAATATACATCATTTTCCGGTTTTCAAAAGATAAAACTTCACTGTATGAATACCCAAAACATTTTCCCGGTCTTAAATCCACGGCAACATTAAAAATCGAACCATGCAGGCAGGAAACCATTTTTGCCTGTGCATGCTCCCCCATCTGAAAATGCAGTCCCCGCAGCGTAAATGCCTCTCTGCTGTATCCCTGGTTGATCTGACAGACCTGAAATGGAACATCCCTGTCATACGGAACAGACAGATATCCCCGAAAATCTTCAAACGCAGGCGGAATAAATACTTGTGGTTTATCTGATGAAAACTGGCTCATTTTTGCCTCCCTTGGCATACATTATCATTACACTAACTTGCCATCCCCTTGCCATCCATAAGATACATGATCCTGCGGACACAATGTGGACATGAAAAAAACAGATACTCTCCAACCCACACCCAACCCAATCGAAAAAGCATAAAAAAGAACGGAAGTGCTGAGAAATCAACACTTCCGCATTTTCAAATCGTGAGACATCGGGGATTCGAACCCCGGACAACTTGATTAAAAGTCAAGTGCTCTACCAACTGAGCTAATATCCCATATTTTTAATTTAAGCTGGGCTAGCAGGATTCGAACCTGCGAATGCTGGAATCAAAATCCAGTGCCTTACCGCTTGGCGATAGCCCAACAAGAAATATAAGATCAACATCCTAAGATGTTGTCATATTTCAAACCTGTTGCACTAGTCGCAACAAAGGTGGATACAGGGATTCGAACCCTGGGCCTCCAGAGCCACAATCTGGCGCGCTAACCAACTGCGCTATACCCACCATACGGCTATAAAGCCTGACACCTTATTAAAATAAGGAAATGTGCTCGAAGGGATTCGAACCCCCGACCCACGGCTTAGAAGGCCGTTGCTCTATCCAGCTGAGCTACGAACACATTTATCACATCTGCACTATAACAGGTTGCATATCTTCATAAGAAATCTGTTATATATTATGCTTTCCATAATAATTTGCAAATGGAAAGCGGGTGATGGGAATCGAACCCACGTATCCAGCTTGGAAGGCTGGTGTTCTACCATTGAACTACACCCGCACACGATCGGGGTGACAGGATTCGAACCTGCGACCTCCTGGTCCCAAACCAGGCGCTCTAGCCAAGCTGAGCCACACCCCGATATGAATTTTTATCCTGAAAAGCAAGTCATTCAAGTGCTTGTCTTTTCCGTCTCATCCGTGACGCAAGAGTTATTATATAGGACGTAAACATAAATGTCAACACTTTTTTTTATATTTTTTCAATTTTTTTAATTTTTTCTATAAATACTCGATTTCATAATGCGCCACACCCTTTTTATCAATGTCCATCAGGATATACGAAGGGCGTTTTCCCTCCTGTCGCGGATAGGAAATACTTCCAGGGTTCATGACAACGATTCCGTCCCCGTATTCGATCAGCGGAATATGTGTATGCCCGAACATTGCGACATCCGCGCCCCGCGCTAAAGCCTCACGCTTTAAATCCTCTATCCCTGATCCGACATAGTAATAATGTCCGTGTGTCATAAACACACGGTAATTTCCTGCCATGATCTCCTTTTCACGTGGCAGAGAAGAGAAAAAATCATTATTTCCAGCCACAATTTCTAATGGACAGCCACAAAGCTCCCCAATATAGTCTTCATACCCTTCCGCATCCCCGAGATGGATCACAAGATCCACCGGCGAAACTCTCTCTAAAACAACTTTTAAATTTTCATGTTTTTTATGCGTATCACTAATAACCAGTACTCTCATAAGGCTACCTGCCCCATCCTATGTATTTCCAATCCCCGTTTTTATACATCAGATTCCATACTGATTCAATTTTTCCTTCATGGCGCGCAGCGCCTTTCCCCTGTGGCTGATCTGATTTTTCTGTTTCTCCGTAAGCTCTGCAGTGGAACATCCAAACTCATCCACATAAAAAATCGGGTCATATCCAAACCCGTTACTTCCTGCAGGTTTTTCTCCGATATAACCTTCTATCGTTTCTCTTGTAACCAGCACATCTCCATTTGGCATTGCAGCAGCGATCGCACAGACAAAACGAGCCGTACGCTTTTCCTTCGGCACACCTTTTAACCGGTCTAAAATTGCCTGATTTTTGATCGTATAAGAGGTATCTTCCCCCATATAGCGGGCAGAATATACGCCTGGTTCCTTATTCAGATAATCCACCTCAAGTCCGGAATCATCTGCAAGGACAATATCTTTTGTAAACTGTGCCACTGCCTTTGCTTTTATTCTGGCATTTTCCTCAAATGTCGTCCCGTTTTCCACGATATCCGTCTGGATCCCGGCTTCTTTCATAGACAGGATCTCTGCATCCATATCCCCTAAAATTTCTCTGATTTCTTTCATTTTACCGGCATTTCCGGTCGCAAAAATAATTCTGTTCATTCCGCTTCTCCATTTCCCTGTATGCCATTGGTTTTCACACTAATATCCTTCTTCAAATGCACGCAATATCGCATGATAGATACCAAGTGCTGCTTCTTTCTGATAATCCTCCGACCGCAGCAGATCAAGCTCCTGCTGATTGGTCATAAATCCAACCTCGATCAGCGCAACCGGAACCTTGCTTGTCCTTATAATATAGATACTGTCTCCCTCAACCAGACCACGGTTTCTGCTCTGTAACTGTCCCGTTACTTCCTCTAAACAGATCTGTGCCAGCCGCTTACTTCCAAGTTCGCTCTCATCCGACTCGTTATACATGACTGCTGTACCATTTGCCGAGGACATTCTTCCACTGTTTGTGGAATTGTTATGTACGCTGATAAAAAGATCGGCGTCCGACTTATTTGCAAGCTGTACCCTCTGATCAAAAGTAGGGTTGCTGTCGTCGGTTCTGGTATAATAAACACCGATATTGTGATCATCCTCATCAAGTATCTTTTTTAACTGAAGCACAATATCAAGATCAATTTCTTTTTCATTGACCCCCTGTTTGTTCGCTCCCGGCGCACGGCCTCCATGCCCCGCATCGATTACGACTACTTTATCATACACTTCCTGCGGTGTCAAAAAATCAAAATAATAATATGCACTGTCATATTCCGTTTTTAATTCATAAACATGATCCATTACGATCTCTATCACACCATCTTCTCCCTTGCTGGAATAAGAAAGTGTCGCAATGTGATTACTGCTTCCCGTAATCGGTCCGTTTTCAAAATAAGAGCGGTCTGTTCCCGGAATGCTGATTTTTATCGTCTGTGTCACATAATCATTTGTAAATTGAATATCAGATCCATTTATGCCCTCCGGCAGTTTCAACTGCAGCTGTCCGCCATGAACCTGTTCTGATGTATCTGCAGCAACAATTTCAAGATCTTTCATCTCTGTCTGGTTTTCCGCATATTCCTGCTCTGCTAAACGCTCTTCCCGCGATTCCACTGCCCAGGTATGGATCTGTGGAAAAAACGGAAGTCCAATGCAGACTGCCACAGTAAGCACCACAACAACTGCTGTCGCAAATTTTAATATTTTATCTTCCATGTAATAACTGCTTTCTATCGATTATCACTGAATGCCTTGATACAGAGATTGGATTTCTCTACGGTATCAACACTCACCCATTTCGAGCCATTTGCACTGATATAGCTCTCTCCATCATCTAAGTCTACATTTTCAGTCGCTTCATCCGCAGCATACTCGATTGCCATCGGATGTACGGATCCGGGTGTAATTATATACAGAACAACCGCATAACGCTCCCCCGCATCCACTTCAATTCCCTGGTTAAAGTCAACGGTATAATAACCGGCATTCCCAAGCTTGCCGGACGCAACCGGAATCATCTTCTCCAACGATGTCTCATCCTCAAACTGACGCACCACATATAATTCATACTGTGAGTCTTTTCCAGTCGCATAAAAAGATGCCGCCTTTAAGGTTTCATTCCCCTCTGCGGTAAATACATTGGCACCGTAGATGCTGTCTTTATTATAACCAAGCTGTCCAACCCATCCGCACAGATCACTCTGATAAATGTGATCATAATTATCCGTGTTTTCTATATCCGTATAAACAACATTATGTGTTCCAATGTTTGTATCATAATAGGAAATATAAAAGAAGCCGTTTTCCCCGAAATTATCTCCCCAGCTGTTCTGACAGATAAATGCTCCATCACCCTCGAGATCAGTGTTAAAATTATCCTTAGAATAAGAATCATCCCATCCGACGATCACCACATCATGGTTTGGTTTCTCTGTACCAATATAGCAGTATGCATCTGTGCTTTTGTTATAATATGGGGAGGAAGACTGTGAACTGCGCAGTGCATTGTAAATGGATGTCTGTACTCCGCCGTATTTGAATACAGCTTCCTTGATCTTTTCATAATCTTTGCTTTCAATGATCTGCATTTCCTGCACATGTTTTACCGCGGTAAGATCCTCATTTGTCTGATTATCTCCATAAGGATCATCTTTTTCATAGACAGGTCCCTTCCATGCTGCAAGATATGCCATTCCCATGGTATATTCCCCACCGTCATTCTGCGTCATATTAAATCCGTTACAGAGTGTCATATGATCCACAGAATACTGCTCACTCTCCTCCGGCAGAAGCGATGATTCCAGCGCCCCTAACGCCGCAAATGACCAGCAGGTTCCATAACTTCCCTGATTACGCACTTCTGATGTCCGGTTTTTCGTCCGCAGATCATAACTGGTCGGCACGATCGACGCATCTGAATTATCCGCAGCCTGTGCCTCATTTTCCTGCATGTTCCAGCTATATGTATAATCCATATATTGTGAGAGATCATTGAGACTGACATAATACTCATTATCTATCATGGTAAACGGAGAAGTGATCTTTTCAATGTCCCCATTCACGGTCGCAGTCTCCTGATCCAGGGAAAATGATATGTTGCTGGAATGTTTTTCCACCACAAGCCTGTCCCCGTCATAAATATGTGCGCTGCAGTTTAAGGCATCCCGCAAAATGGAAACCGGCATCATAATGTCTAAATTGTCATCCATATAAAATTTGTATTTCTCATTGGTATACTGTTTATTATCAATGATCACAGACAGCAGATTATCATTCACACTTGATGCAATCAGCGGATTCCAGGTTTCTGCTTCTAAACTCGCTCCGCGGAAACTGCCGATCTGCTCATACTCAGCACCAGGTATATTATATTTTATCAAAAAAGCAATCGCCACAATTCCACCAAAGGCAATAAATCTTTTCGAATAATGCATGAATCAGAATCTCCTTAATGAAAATTATCCCGTTTTGGCGGTTTCGGTCCCATAAACTGATAAAAATACGTCTTTAACATTCCGTTGTAGATCTTGCGGTTTTTATCTGCCTTCCGTCCTATGTAACGCTCGGTGTCCTCATAACTGGTGATCAGATACATAGACCATGCATCCAGTCTGCGGTAAGCCTCCCCGATCTGACTGTATAATTCCGGCAGATCCGCCTTATCCTCTAAACGCTCTCCGTATGGCGGGTTTGTCACGATAAAACCGTATTTCTTTGGATGGTGCAGTTCTGCCACTGGTCTCTGCTGGAAATGGATCAGGTGGTCAACTCCTGCACGTTTTGCATTCTCCCTCGCCGCCTTAACCACATCACCGTCAATGTCATATCCCTGGATATCCACGGTAATGTCATCATTTACCATGTCCTGTGCCTCTTTTACGCATTCATACCACGCCTTACGGTCAATGATGTTTGTCCACTGCTCTGCCGTAAATTCACGGTTCATTCCCGGTGCAATATTAGCAGCGATCATTGCCGCCTCAATCGGAAATGTACCACTTCCACAAAACGGATCCACGAGAATACGGTCCGGTCTCCACGGTGTCAGCATAAGCAGGGATGCCGCAAGTGTCTCCGTCAGCGGAGCCTTGCTCGTTAAAGTACGGTATCCTCTTTTGTGCAGAGAATCCCCTGATGTATCAAGTGTTACCATCACTTCATCCTTTAGCAGGAAAATACGCACCGGGTACGGCGCCCCATCCTCCGGGAACCACTCCTTATGATACTGCTGCTTTAACCGCTCCACCATCGCTTTTTTCGCGATCGACTGAATATCGGACGGACTGAACAGTTTACTCTTGATGGAGGATGCTTTTTTAACCCAGAACTTACCGTTTTCCGGGATATAATTTTCCCATGGAAGCGCTTTGATTCCCTGAAATAATTCCTCAAACGTTTCTGCATGAAAACGTCCCACCTGGATCAGGACACGTTCTGCCGTGCGCAGGAAAATATTCGCCCGGCAGATTGCTTCCTCATCTCCGGTAAATGTGATCCTTCCGTCTTCTACTCTGCCTATCTCATAGCCAAGATCATAAATCTCTCTTTTCAATACCGCCTCTAACCCAAAATGGCACGGTACCACAAGCTCATATGTTTTCATGAATTCTCCTTAACTGTTTCTTTTACCTTAGTACTATATTATCCGTTCTAAAATACCCTGTCAATGTTAATCATAACCATTATAGCGTCTGATTGCCTGCATTCCTCCAACAACGGTATACACCTCATAGCCATATTTTGAAAGCTGTCTTGCTGCTAAAAGACTCGTACTTCCATATTCACAGTAAACTAATAGTGTTCTATTTCTGTTAAAATGCCGCATCCACCCATCGATCTCCTCATATGGACAACAGTATGCTCCCCTAAAATGCCCTTCCCGGTAAGATTCCCGTTCCCTTACATCCAAAACCAGGGCATGCTTATTTAAAATAATCTGTTCCATCTCGCGTGGATGGATCGTAAAAAAAGCCATACTCCCTCCGAAATAAAAACAGATTACAAAGCTCTGCCCTGTAATCTGTTCTTCTGCTAATGTTTTTTCCTTACATTATATGCAGTTTCCGGTACCCGTGTTCTTATTTTGATACGTTAGAACCTGTACTGTTCTGTCCGGATTTATTCTGTCCGTTGCTGTTTGTTGCTTTGTTGGAAGACTTATTTTTTGAGCTGTTCTGCTCATAACTATTCTCATAGCTGTCCTCGTAACTGTTTCTGCAATTAGATCCACTGTTTGCATTGTCTGCATTCTTTGCCATTTCTTTCTCCATTCCGGTGCTGTTCTGCACCTTGTTTACTACAATTTCGCTTACATGCAATTTTCCTTACACCCAATTCTGATTACGCATAATCTTTCTTACACGCAATTTTGGGTACATGAAACTTTAATTACATGAAACTTTTATTGCAAGAATATTATGGGAAGAAATTCTCTAAATTATACATACAGTTACATCATAAATTATACATACAATTACATCATATAATATTCTAAATTATCCTTCAGTTCATCCGTGATCTTACCACCGGCCTTCTGATATTTATCATAGACTCCCTTGATACGCTGAATCTTTTTCGTCATTAAAATATCATATTTCTGCCATGCATTCTGATACATTGGATTGGACTTTAACTCTTCTCTGATCTCCTTGGAAAATGGACAGTATGTCACAAGGATCTCTCTTGAAACTTTATTTAAACGGAAGCTTCCCTTTGATTCATATTTGATCCAGTTCTGATAATCTTTCACAAACACCTCGCGGTAATTATTTTTTCCACGAAGCAATGCACTTTTTATCTTCTCTTTTGCCTCAGTCGAAAGATCATGATTCTTCTTATAAAACTGAATATAATCACAATACTCTGCCGTCAGGGATTTATCGCGGATATCATTCCAGTGAACCCCTTGAATTTTACGACAGATCTCCCAACGGTAACGGCCGGTCGTTTCAACCATCATATCATCGAGATCAACTGCCGTAAAAATAGGGAACATATATCTTGCCGGTGTATCACGTCTGACCCCCGCTGTTTCCTGCCACATCATAGCTCTTGTTCCAGCGTTCGGCATCAGAATAATATTCGGAAGTACCTCTTTCATGATCTCCTCGCGATTGATTCCCTTGTCCGGATCAGAAAATACAACGCCTCTGTAAAATACGGAAAAATCAACTTTCCGCACTTTATTCATGGCATCTTCGATTTTCTGTGCCGTAACGAGCATCTTATCAACGGAATTGATCAGATCATTTTCGCCAAGGATCGGACAGAATGTTGAAACTCTGCCGTATGTAACACGGTTTCCGGAAGTAAACATATTCTGTATCTCAAATTTTACCTTCATCTCACGGTTATTCGCATAATCGCGCATCTGTTTTTCATTTACTTTTCCGGTCTTTTTCAGTTCTGCCAGATAGCCCGCATAATCTAAGTCAAATTCGTTTTTTGACGGTTCATTCTGACCGTTATAAATCGTTTTTAACCATTCAAAAATAGTAAAAATATGCTCTGAATTGCAAAGTTCTAAATGTTCTGTCAGATCGTAAAGGATATTGGCATTATCCTCACCTACCATCTGTACATCCATAAATCCGAAATTCAAAAACATCTCTATGATCGGTGTCGGTTCATCATCATCTTTCATCACATTCATAAATACTTTATAATATGCATCATAAAAGACCTGTGAAAGCTGTTTTCTAAGCTGGAACACTTCCGCATCCGTGGAAAGCATATCCGGAAGCTCCCTGTATTTCCGGATCAGATTACGCATATCTTCGATCCGTTCCGGTGTATATCCGGCATAGGTCAGGATATGTTCTAAGCAGTCTTCTGACTCTTCTTCCTCTTCATCCCACTCATCATCCGAAACATTATCATCTTCCCCCGGCGTCGCAAACTCATCCATCGCATACTGGGTAAAGTCGTGATTTTTGTATTCATTCAGACGATAGGATACCAGTTTGTCATCATAGATATTTAATTTGCGGATCACTTCCGCAATTTTATCCATACGTTCTTTTAACGGCGTCACATCATAATGATTCATTTCCGCCTGTATTACAAGTTCAAAATAAAGATGGAATAAATCGTTTTCAGATTCTGATAACAGGATATCCTGATTATATTTTAAATAATCAACCATCTCGATAATTCCCTGCATCACTCGCCTTGTCTGATAGGAAGCCTCCATAATAGCCCCGATACAGAGACTGTCGTCTTTTTGCATGAGTTTTATGTATTCATCAAGATATCCTTTTTTTGTAAGGCTTGTACTGTTATTAACCTCCCAGTTTTCTGCCATATGTACCATATCAAGCGGTTTAAAGTTGTCCATCCTCGTAAACCCCTGTCCATCGATACGCATCTGGCTGCAGAGCATGGTATAGTCGTTATATTCCGTTTCCACAAACGTATGGAACTGTCTTACCAGATTTTTAAATCCAGCATACATCTCAAGCAGCATCTGCCGCTGCTTTAATGCAGCACGAAGAAGCGTGCCTCTCATACTCTCCTGCCCATTTAATGCATTGATCAGATCATCTGCTGTATTGTATGGAAAAACTGCAAGCACAGAATCTTCTCTCGCAATATAATCGCACAAAAACCGGTCTTTTTCCGAGACACCGATCACACTTTCTTTGTTCAGAACAATCCTCGCATAGGAATTTCTCTGTACGACCGAACCTTCTAAAATTAAATACCATGCTTTTACTTTTTCTTTTTGTTTTGCAATGATCTGATTTTTCTGTACTTTAATCGTTTCCATATATCCTGTCTCCTGTCAGCTTTTCACGCTGCAACACTTTTTGTTTTACACCGCCATTATTTTTTGTTTTTCTTAATTTTTAACAATTCATCTAGCAGACATTTTGCTGCTTCGTCCTTACTCATAAGTGCAAGTTCTTTTTCCCAGTCTTCTGTAATCAGAGTCAGCACATTGGTATCACCAGCAAATCCGGCTCCCTGCTGTTTTAAATTATTTGCAGCGATCATATCAAGATTTTTCTTTTTGCGTTTTGCCCTGGAATTTTCCAACATATGCTCTGTTTCCATGGAAAATCCACATAAGACCGTATTGCCTTTATTTTTTCCGAGTTCTGCAAGAATATCCGTCGTTTTTTCCAGTGCGAGTGATAACTCACCTTCTGATTTTTTAATTTTCTCATCTGCGGTATGCGCCGGTGTGTAATCTGCCACTGCCGCAGCCTTTACGATAATGTCCTGTTCTTTTGCACATTCCATGACCGCCTGATACATATCTTTTGCAGATGTTACGGGAACCGTTTTTACAAACATCGGCGGTTCTAATGCCGTCCTGCCTGTAACCAGTGTCACTTCTGCACCTCTTAACATTGCGTTCTTTGCTATGGCATACCCCATCTTTCCGGTAGAATGATTTGATATAAAACGTACCGGGTCGATTGCTTCCTGTGTCGGTCCTGCTGTTACCAGTACTTTCAGTCCCTGCATATCCTTCTCAAATGCCAGTTCCCTTAAAACATACTCCACCAGCGTTTCTTCAGACGGAAGTTTTCCATCACCGGTATCACCATTTGCAAGCATGCCGCATACCGGATCTATCATCTCATACCCATGCCGCTTCAGTTTTTCCAGATTCTCCTGCACGATCGAATTGTGATACATATTATGATTCATCGCCGGTGCAACCAGTACTTTACAGGTACATGCCATCACTGTCGTAGTCAGCATATCATCCGCAATCCCGTTTGCTATCTTACCAATCACATTTGCAGTTGCCGGTGCAAGTAATACAAGATCTGCCTGCTTTGCCAATGCAACATGTTCCACCGAAAATTCAAAATTACGGTCAAATGTATCAATCAGACATTTATTGCCGGTCAGTGTTTCAAATGTTGTTGCTGTAATAAAGTTTGTTGCATTCTGTGTCATCAGAACATGTACGTTACAATGCATTTTCTTTAGCATCCGCGCCACATTCGGCATCTTGTATGCTGCAATCCCTCCTGTTACACCAAGAAGTACTGTCTTTCCCTGAAGCATTTTATTTTCCTCCTGCTCTCGTTCTTTTACGATACGATGCTTTTTAAAAATATTTTATACTGTTTTTGTATATTTCGCAACAAAAGATTTCATGCGACAAATTACATGCAATTTTCTATGACAAAAAAGAGACATGATAATATCATGTCTCTTTTCATACGTGCGCGAGAAGATTCGAACTCCCGACACCTTGGTCCGTAGCCAAGTGCTCTATCCAGCTGAGCTACGCACACATATTCAATTCATTGTATCTGAAACCAGATACAATGCCGGCGACCGGAATCGAACCGGTACTGTATTTCTACAACAGGATTTTAAGTCCTGCGCGTCTGCCAGTTCCGCCACGCCGGCATAATGAGATAAACTCATCAAATGGGACCTATAGGGCTCGAACCTATGACCCTCTGCTTGTAAGGCAGATGCTCT
>ERZ780218.883-NODE-883-length-23354-cov-5.163269_pt1 | contig 23354 bp, 25 predicted proteins | sample MGYA00510975_ERZ780218 | MGnify/ENA primary metagenome ERZ780218 (study PRJEB29588, sample SAMEA2152063) | human gut metagenome | biome: human gut; feature: human-associated habitat; material: faeces | place: Denmark | collected 2008/2010 ... | reverse complement strand
ATGTTGACGCCTTTCAGGTTTTCTCTTGTCTACAATAAATATGGCGGCTGTTTTTGGTATTCACGAAACAACACGAAATTAAACGAAACGCGAAGAGGATACAAGAAAAGACGAATAAAATCCGGCTGAGGCGGATAAAACTTGCACCGAGTAGTTTGAAGTCCGGACAATGGGACAGCTAAAGTGGTAGAATGAAACTAGGAATACCTAAATCAGACTTAATCAAATAAACAAAAAACATGAATGAATGATTAGTTGCTAAAAAAGTAACTGCTCGCTTATATACCCGACCAAAAGAAATGACCCAAATCTGTTTAGGAAGGATAGACACAAAATGGCACGAAGGAAAGCAAACGACTTGGAAAATCAGATGTCGCTAATGGACATGATGGCATCGGAAAGCCCCGAATACACCGAGGAAGGCCCGGAAGAACTCTTGGACCCCGGCGAGGATACGGGGGACAGTGATGGGCAGACGGATAAGCCCTTCAAACTCGTGGCGAACAATACCACGAAGGCAAAGGCGAGCATCTCCACGCAGGCGCTGAGTGTTGTGAAGGCGATATATGCTGATACGGTCGAAACGAATTGGGAGGAGCTGTTTGACGGATTCGACAGACTCTATGCTATCACTTTTTCGTCCGGTATCGAGTTCGTGAATAAGGTCATCAACAAGTTCTCGTATGCGGAAGTCGTGTTCGGATGCGAGAAAATCATCGCCAACGACATCGCTGCCATTATGTCGGTGCAAATCGACAGCGTGCAGCGGCTCGCAAAGTCTAAGTCGGCAGGAAGCCTTGCGAACCGGCTCGATGACGGGTCTTTGCAGCTGTATGTATCGCGGGACACGAAATCGCACGAGAAAATCTTTATCTTGGAGAGCGCTGACCATAAGCGGGTCCGAGTCATCACCGGCAGTGCGAATATGTCGGCATCGGCGTTTTGCGGCATCCAGCGAGAGAATATCGTCTGCTTTGATGATGAGGCGGCATTTTCGCATTACAAGGTTCTGTTCGAGACCTTCAAGGAGACCTGTTCCGACAACGTTTCGTATAAGGCAGTCGTGAGCACTATGAATCAGGAAGATTATCTGAAAGAAAACATCAAAGAAGTGCCTGTTTTCCAATCCATCGAAAAGCAGAAGCTCATCTTTTTGGAACAAGCGCAACCTGAGGATGAAGTAGAATACGAGATAGTCGCTGATGTCAAGAAGATGCAGGAACTCGTCAAGCCAATTATACCTAAGATGCCGGTACAGGCGAATCGTATTGTGGTGGCAGCGGAACCGATGCGCGTTTTTACGAAACGGTATACCGAGGTTCGGCGTGTGGCGGCTGAGGCAGTTAAGCAGCTTCCGAAACTGCATATCGACTATGATGCCGGAACTATGACCTTCAACGATGAAGATATCGACCTCAACCCGAATCTCAGCGAGGTAACCAAGAACATCAAGAGCATCCAGAAGTTCTTCTCAGGCATGGACTACTTTTACGGCGATGTCGAGCAGGCCAAGAAGGACTACTTCAAGTATATGACATGGTATCTGGCTACCCCGTTCATGGCGTATCTGCGGTATTTTGCCTCGAGGAACAACTACGACACCAAACTGTTCCCGATGTATGGCGTTATATACGGCGACTCAAACGGCGGCAAGACGACCTTTATCAAGTTCCTTATCAAACTCATGTGCGGCGAGACCGTCAAGATGAACACAACGGAGGATTTTACAGCCACAAGAATCGATGGCCTCAAACGAGTATGTGAGGGACTGCCGCTGAACATCGACGACCTCGCCAAGACCCAGTTCCAGAACCATTCAGAGCGGGTAATCAAGAACGATGAATGGGGAATCTCTGATAGGCTCGTGAACTATCCTGCTGTATCTATCACATCCAATAAAATCACTTCGTTGACGAAAGACCTCTCGAAACGCGCTATCATCTGTCGAATCGGTGCTAAAATCGACAACGAGCGCGGTGCCAAGAACTCGAAACGTGTGAATGAGAGTATGTCGGAGCTGACTACCGCGTTCTATGGCGAATATGTCCGCCGGATGCTTGTTTGCATTGATGAGATGACGACGGAAATGCGTGAAAATGCGAATGGCAAGGAATACTTTCCGGATATCTTCCATGCCTCGTCCAGCGTGATTGCGGATATCTTCGAAGATTGCAGAATCGATTTGCCGGACTATGTGCGTATCCTGTATTACAACGACTACATGGGCGATGAGAGCATTGGTCGTGCTGCGATTGAAAAAATCGAACTGGCGTGGCAGGCTGACCCGAGCAAGTTCAGGGTGGATAAGAAGCAGAACCGGCTCATTTACTCCTATCCACCGGATGGACCGTGGTACGAACTGAAATACATTGCAGACGAGCTGCCGAACTCCCTTGAAGCAGAGATTTCGGGCGGCAACCAGCTTATCATGAACTACGAGCAGGCACAGGAATTGTTCGGTATCAAGTTTCGGCGCTGGCTGGGAATCTTTAACCTCTAATACGCATGGCAGGTTCTTTTCTGAGCCTGCCTTTTAATTTTGTAGAAATAGTTGCTCATTCGTGCGAATTGCGTACCATGAAGTATACAGGCAAGCGGTATTGCCGCTGAGAACGACTGTCGAGCAGAGAAAGGATAACACTATGAACGAGCAAAATTTCGTTGAAGATACTCAGGATTCTACCAAGGACATTCAGTATCAGGCGTATGTCGCACTGGTCGAGGATTTCAAGGAATTCATCGATACGACAGTAAAGGCCGGCAAGGATTCCTATAAGCATGTGGACTTGTTCAACGGCAAGTCTTTAGAGGAGTCCGTGACGCATACTGTGCCGCTGGAAGATGACAAGGCGCAGCTTCTGGCTGCGGTGTGCATGGACTTGGCAAACTCGACTCTGTGGCTGTACTACCACCAGAATAAGTTCAAGGATACGGAGTTCGCCGAGGTCGTCAACAACAACTATCCGAAATATCAGGTCCGAGTACAGCAGGAGATGAACCAAGAGGGAGGACAGTTTTATCTGCGCAGCTGGTATTCGCTGGCTCAGAAGATTTCCAGAGAGTGCCAGTTGAAAGCGTTCGAGGGCTACAAGCCCAAGGAGCAGATGACCTATGTAAACATCTATCTGCTCGTCTATGCTGCCATGAAGTCCCTGAAAAATGGGTCTTTGAGACGTATCATGGCAAATGTCGAGCACGACTCCGATAAAATCGGAAACCTCGCGTTCTATTTCTTCACCTACATCCTTGAAGTGTTGGAGAGGCCTCTCGGATAAAAGAATAACCCTGCACATGCTGCTTTGGTATGTGCAGGGCTTTTTTGTTTGTGGGGGAGAGGCTCGGAACGATATGCGGAACAATGTGAACCTCCCCACCTAAGCCTTTCGGCTATAGATGGGGCTTCTCCGTGGGTTGTAACCCCACGGTAAATCTCTGCGTTACCCGAAGGTAGAGATACGACCCAAACTTAGCTAACAACGCCTGAAGGCATTGGTCGCCACATAGGGGTTAGTCTCCCGCAAAGTTCTCGCAACACAGTGTAATCCCAACAGATGGGCCCGGGCTGTTGAGTCGCCACGGAGGGACTCAGCAGTGAATGCAACTGTTTAAGGGAATACAAAGTGCATTGGGTTCTACGCTCAATGTCAGGAACTTTAGCCTTACACTGAGACCATGCCTTCTTTGACATGGGTTTTGTTACCTCGCGGATGAAATACCGGGCACCAATGTTATAACACGCATTCAAGTCCGCATTGTATTGTTTGCCGCTTTCAAAAGTGGCAAGGGAATGGTTATTTTGCGCACGAGTCACTTTGCCGCTGCCGTCGAATGCCAACTTGCTGGTTCCCCAAGCACAGATATGCGAAATACGGATGCCGCAGCGGTGCGCTTTATGCTCCGCAATGTGTTGGATACCGTTTTTTCGCCACATCTGAATTTTCTGCTTTTTGGAAGATGCTTTCTTGCCCTTGAAATTCAAGTGTTCGAAAACAATTACGTCAGCAGAATAGAGAACCGCAAACTCTACAATGGCAGAGGCAATCTTTTTGGACAACTCATCATTGATGCGCTTGGCATACGCCCAAAAATTATGTGCCTCGCGAGAACCGTGCAGTCTTTGAAACTTCTTAATGCGATTGAGCACATGATACAGATGGTCTTTGTCACTTGCAAAATTGATAAACTTTCTTGCAAGGATAGTTCCATCCGCAGTCATGATACAGCAAGTCGCGTCTGTGTTAAGACCCAAATCGACTGCACAGATTCGTTGCTTTTTGATAGGTGTTTTACTAAGGAATATATTTTCTTCAAACGAAAAGCGCAAGCTGTATTTACCGAAGCGCTTTTCGAGTACAGGCGCAGAGGCGCAAGCGTGCATCCAATATTTGCGCAGATAGGCAATATCGGTTTTACGCAAAGTGACAGTGGCCCACACCCAGTCGTTCTTATGGTAGACTTTCAGGTGAACCGTATGTTTGTCATTTAGAGCTGTAATCTCATTTTGAGAATTCTTTAACTGAGCAGCCTGACGTTTTTTCTTCTCAATTTTCTTTTCTTCCGGCGTGAGCTTGTCCTTAGCTTTTGGATTCTTTGGAACTTTCACCTTTTCTGGTGCGCCTTCCACCTCGAACATGTCATCGCGGAAGAATGTAGGAAACGATTTTCTGTCAAACCGAAGCGTAGGTGCAGCCGTTTGCTTATCGGTATTTTCCCAATTAGCAAGATTGCTGTGGTAGCTGCTCACTGCACCGATAGCAGCTGTAATGGTTGCACGGCGCAAGTACGAAGGATACTTATGGAACCTTTTATCGAATTCCGGATATTTGGCTTCACGGTTTTTATTGCCATGAACCAGCTTTTCGATATAGCGCTGCTGTTCCAAGGTCCCGGTAGTTATGCTTTTTACGGCAACCCAGTTCTCATTGACAATACCAATCAGGTAGGAGAGTGCCCCTTGATATATACGAACCGTATCGTTAAGGTTGACACTGCAGTTGACGATTCTGACTTGATAGCTAGATGTAATATTCAAAGCACTCACCTCCTTTAAAGTATTCTACAATTCCATTGTATGCAATTCGCACATGTACGCAATATCTGAATCGGAACAAACAGGAAGACTGTATTTTCCGATTCTCAATCCCAAAAGCAAGCTAACCCCGCCTAAGCTTTGAAGCTATAGACAGGGTGTGCGTTCTTCATTTATCATCAAATAAGCTCCGGGGGCTGCATTGCTCCCGGAGCTTGCTATTATTGGGGGTGCATCGGCTTGTTGCAATCCATACACAAGATGCGCACAAAGCGTAGCCATTGCTATTTTCGTTCTGAACATAGCTTGCCTTTGTTAGGCGGTGTTGAGGACACGAATTTTTGAAAAAGCGGTGCAGAAAATTTCTCTCAATAGGCTCATCCACAGAAAAACATGGGATACAACCGAAAACTCGCTGGAAAAAGTGCAGATTTCAGCAAAAACTCGTTGGAAAAATGTGCAAGGGCGCAAAATGGACAAGACTCACGGCTCGTACACAATACTGAGAGTTTTCTTCGCCACGCTCAAAAAAATGGGTGCGCCTGCACTATGTCGGCATACCGATATGCGATGACCAAACGAAGCAGCGCAGCCATCGCCGTTTCGTTTTGAGCACAGTTTCCTCTTGCCAAACTGTGCGAATGGCGTACACTGATAATTGTACGATAGATAGCAGCATAATAAACGACTTCCGTACAATTCACATTCTGACGAAGAAGAGCAGATTCACCCCAGTGGTGCGTCTGCTCTTTTTTGTTGCCAACGAACGAAAGAGGTGTAAAACCATGGCAAAACCCTGGACATCAGAAGAATTAGCGATTTTAAATCAACGGTATCCGAAGGAGGGCGCGAGTGATGCGCTCGTAAAGACCTTGAACCGCACGAAGCAGGCAATTCATTTCAAGGCTCAGCAAGTTGGGCTTCGCAATGCGAAACGAAAGAGATTCACTGACGAGGACATCGAAATTCTGAGAGCGCGGTATCCGAATGAGGGTGCCAGCGAAGACCTCCAGAAACTGCTCGGCAGAAGCGCCACGACTATCAAAAACAAGGCACACCTGCTCGGTATTCCCGGCACGAGGCATTATTGGACCGAAGAAGAGTTGCAGATTCTGGCTGAGCGATACCCGAAGGAGGGGGCAAGCCAGGAACTGGTGCAACTGTTTCAGCACAGTGCCTATCTCATCAGTATGAAGGCTAACGCATTGGGGCTCCGATACGAAAACAAACGCCGGTGGACCAAGGAAGAGGAGGATATTCTCATGGAGAGGTATCCTTGGGAAGGTGCAAGCGGGGCTCTTTTGAAAGACCTCAACCGCAGCCGCGCTTCTGTCTTGAACCATACGAGCATCATGGGCCTTGTGTACCAGAAACGCTCGACTTGGACAGCTGATGAGGAAAAGGCGCTCCGGGAACGCTTTCCCGTGGAAGGTGCGAGCGAATCTCTGCAGAAAACTCTGAACCGAACGGGTACTGCCATCTACTGTAAGGCGATGCGCTTAGGATGCCAGAAACCTGCCCAAAAGAATCGCAAATAACCTCTTGCGCATCCGTGCGGCTCGAGGTATACTAACGATGTAATCAAAAAGAATTATCTTTTGCGAGGACTCCGCTAATGGCGCAGTTCTCGTTTTCTTTTTGTCCGGAATCCTGCAGAGCCGCAGAGCACCGGCACTACTTGCCGCCCGCAGCCAGCCAGCAGGAGACTCACAGGAAAACCAGCAGAAAGGCCCCGGTGCGGATGCCGCTGCTGGATAATGTATGTTCAGAACGGAAAGCAAAAAATGCTGCCGCCCAGATAATGGGTAGCAGCATTGTTTTTTGTCTAGGATAGTCAGAGATTATCGGTTAAGCATCAGACGCGAACACCCATCTCGTCAGCCTTGTCATCCTCGACATCCAGATAGTAGTACATGTCACCGAACTCTAAGCCCAACTCATCGGCATACTTTTTCAGAGTGTCAGAGAACACTTTCAGGTTAAAGCCGTTACCGGGATGCTCTTTCTGCCATGCTTCGATTTCTCGCTTAGAAGCAGCAACACAGGGTCTATCTTCGTTGCCATCATCGTCAAAGGTGAATCCGTCTACCAGACGACGGTAGGTGTCGTCAGAAGCCTCATTCTGGATAACATAGGCAATGATAGCAGCCTTATTGTTGTAGTCTGAGTTCTCCGCAAAGAAATCCTCGATATCGCCATGGCGCACAACAACATTTTCATAGAAGTCCTTGATTTCGCTGTCGGCATACTCGTTCGTCATGACCTTCTCATGATTTTTGAGGAACTTAATGAAGGTTTCATCGCTCAGATTGTCCGCATAGAATCCGAGAGCGTCCACGCGGACTTTCACAAGGCTGCTCAGGAACTTCTCCATCTTTGCAAGGACATGCTTTGCTGTGAATGCTTTTTTCAGGTTTATGGTGTAGTAAAAAACAGGGAAGTCTTGAATATCTACACCGCTTTCCCTGAAATTCTCTCCTACTTTGTCGATAGCCTTGCGCAAGAAGGGTGCATACTTGTACAGTGCATCGACATCGGTGATGTAGTCGGTAATGTACAGCTCATTGTTTTTGCTGTAATGACCCAAGAGCCCGACGGCCACAGAAAGGCGGATGCCACGCTGAAAATTTGTCAAATCGAAAGTAACGGGGTAAATGACATTCGCAACAATACCGTCCTCAGAATACTCGACGGGAGCCGAGCAGCGATGAATACCGAAAAGGTCATAGCCGTCCTTGTGGATGCTCATGTACTGATTCTCGAGGATGACGAGATTATACAGCGGCAACGCCATCGGAATCTGCGCTTTCAAGAATTCAAGGAAATAATTGACGTTCTCGTGAATCCATGTGTAGTCGTCCACGGTTTCGATGCGTTTCTTAGACTCCACGACATCCTCACCCGGAAGCGGCTCATAACCGCATGCCTGACGAAGCTCGTTTTCTGTCACGGCATCCGTTGCCTTGGCGATTTTCTTCAAGGTAACCTCGGTAGGCTGAGACTGTGTTTTGCCGTTCGCAAGACGGTTCACATATACGCGGCCGAGATGCGATGTCTGGGAAAACTGCTCCTGTGTCCGCGTACCGATGGCTTTCTTGACGAGCGCCGCCAGCTTATCGGGGTCATATCCCGCATTCTCCTTATCATTATACTCGGAACTGTCATCCTTGTTCAGCCAGCCGTCAAGAATCGAATAACCGATATCATGCAAGGAAGCATATACATGTCCGTCTAAGTCTTTGGAGGGGGACGGCATGTGTGCGTTGTCTTCAAGGCACTCCACCTTTTTGCACAGGTGTGCGCACTCGCTGGCAACAAGAATGTACGGCGCATTCAACTCTTTTAGCCTTGGAATGCGGCCGTTGCTGTCGCGGAGCAGTTTTGCCAGATATACAATATCTGAAAGCTGGTCAGGAGCCATCTTTTTGAAAACATCTGTACCGAGTTCGATTTCAGTGATGACAGGTAGAGTAACAGAGGCATCGATGTCTTTAGCGTATTGCAGGATAGCTTCGACAACAAAGTAGTAGCTATCATATGCCTTATAATCGATATGGACAACGGTATCCGTTTTCTTTATAGGGACAATCGTTCCTTTGCCATCTTTAACGCCATAAAAAGCCGAAACGGTCATGAAATCTTCAAGGACCTTCTCATCAACATGCAATGCCTTGGCAATCACCGGCAGCTGCTTGCGAAGCAGGACAGGGGCGTTCAGCTTGACAGAGAACATATAGCGACTCCTTTCGCATGTATCATTTTGTAGCTTTGTGTATCATTCTGTAACTATTATACGGGAACGCTGGTGGAATTGCAATAGGAAAAACAACAAAAAGATACAAAAAAGTACATAAGGATACAAGGGCGAATGGCACAGGAAGGGGTTCGCCTTGTTTCCGTTCTGAACGAAGCAGTTTGGGATAGGCAACGCGCTGGGAATTCAGCTGCTGCCGCTCGGTAGGTTGCTAACGGGCTGCAGAAAGGAAGGCGGCAAGCCCGGTGACTGAAAATTTTCGTGTTCGTCGCTTGGCAGTTGCACATTCGTGCGAATTGGATACAATGGAGAATATAAGGTGATTTAGTATGTATGCCGCAGGGATTCATTCTCTGCGGCTTGATTTTTCTCGAAAAGAGGTACAAAGATGCGGAATCGAAAGAAAGCCCAGAAGGCTGCTTCTCTTGTCATGGCGGTTATGATGACCTTGACTCTGGTTCTCGGTACGGTGGTGCCGGTCGTTTTGCAGACGGCAGCAGTTTTCTAAAAACTCATAGTTTGCTCTAGCCCCGCGTGGATGAAATGTCTGCGCGGGGCTTTTTTGTTTTGCGGAGGAAATAGTCATGGCGGAAAAGAAGCGGCAATATTCACGAGCGCTCGCACAGAAACGGTGTCTGGAAGCGATTGAGCGAGCCATTCTCATCAATAAGAGCGAGGCGGAAAGACTTTTCGTGTTTCAGGTACAGGAATTGGTTGTGTTCGGGTCTCTGGTCGATACCGATGCGCCCACGGTCCACGGAGTAGATATCCTTGCAACTACGGCGCGGCATCACAGATACCGGAATCGGGACGAGGCATTTCACAGTGACAGCGAGGATTTCATCAATAAGTACGCTCCGTTCAGTATCTGTTCGTGGCGGTTCCGGGAAGAGTTCCCGGAAAAGGATATGCTGAACTACCTCAAAGGCCGGCACATGGGTATCGTGACGATGTACGGGCAGCAGGACAGGGGTTTGCTCGATGATGGCAGATTCTTTACAATTATCCGAGACGGCAGGGTTCAGGCTGACCAGCTGGATGCCTTGAAGGAACTGTTCCGAGGTAAAGCATGAGCGCCGTTACGCTGATGCAGGGAGACTGCTGCGAGAAACTGAACCGGATTCCGGCACATTCCGTGAACCTTGTCTTAGCGGACCCGCCCTACGGTATTACGCATCAGGCTTGGGATACAGTATTGCCGTTTGAGGATTTTCTTGAAAAGAACGGCAAACGCTTAAGCCAGCCTGAGTTTCTTCTTTCCTGCTACAAGGAGGGGATTCCCTATGCTGGTGCTATGTCTATTTGGACTGAAAATAAACAGCAGGGGATTTGGAAGCAGCTGGATAGAATCCTGACCGAGAACGGCGCAGTGATTCTATTTTCGGCGGGAGCGTACACCAAGACCCTGATGGATGGCAAGACCATTCCGTGGCGATACAACCTCATCTGGCAGAAGACATCTCCGGTAGGATTCCTCAACGCGAACCGGATGCCGCTAAGGGCGCATGAAGACATCCTGGTGTTTTACAAGAAACTGCCCACCTACAACCCTCAGAAAACCTCGGGGCATCCGAGAAAGGTCTCAACGGCGGAGCATAAGCGGAATTCTAAGATGACTGAGGATTACGGGAAATACAAGGCAAAAAGCTATGACAGCACCGAGAGATTTCCTACGAGTGTGTTGACCTTTGCCACCGATAAGCAGAAATGTGCGGCGCACGGCACACAAAAACCCGTAGCGTTGTGTGAGTGGCTCATAAAAAGCTACACGAACGAGGGCGATACGGCCCTTGATTTCTGCATGGGCAGCGGCTCGACCGGCGTGGCAGCAATGAATACGAATAGAAACTTTATCGGCATCGAAAAGGATGCCGATTTTTTTGTTGTTGCGAAAGAGCGAATCGCCGATGCGGCGCAAAGCCGTTGAAGATACCGCTATTTTTTTAAGCACAACGACCAACAAAAAGAATCTTAAACACACGCGTGCGTTCGATAAATGAGCGCGTGTGTTTTTTGTGTATTCCGCGCATTTAACGCTCATTTTTTGTAAATAAGTATCCGATGCGGAGTGATTCCGCATCGGTTTTTATAGGACCAAAAATGAATAAGAATAAAGTATACACGCATGTCTCTCTGTTTTCCGGTGCAGGGGGACTTGATATCGGCTTAGAGCAAGCCGGGTTTCGCACGGTATGGGCGAACGACTTCAACCACGATGCCTGCGAGACCCATAGGCTGTGGAGCAATGCTACGGTGGTAGAAGGTGATATCGGCAAAGTGGACTACGATATCATCCCGGATTGCGATATAGCTTCTTTCGGATTCCCGTGCCAGGGCTTCAGTTTATCGGGACCAAGGAAAATCGACGATAGCCGGAATATCCTCTACCGTCATTGCGTGAAACTGGTCGAGAAGAAGCAGCCAAAGCTGTTTCTTGCTGAGAATGTCAAAGGTTTGCTTACGCTTGGCGGCGGAAAAATCAAGGACGCTATCATCGCGGATTTCGAGAGCAAGGGATATGTGGTGTCCATCAACCTTGTCAATGCTGCGGACTATCATGTCCCGGAAGATAGACAGCGAATCCTCCTTGTGGGCATCCGAAAAGACATTGCTGAGAAGTATGGTGTAGAGTTCAAGGTTCCTGCACCGTTTCCTGACCGTATCAGTATCCGGCAGGCGTTAGAGGGATTGGCACCGGCGGCAGAGGATGAAATTTGCAAAGAAGCCTACTCCTCGCGCTACATGTCCCGGAACCGGAAACGCGGCTGGGACAGCGTATCGTTCACGATTCCCGCGATGGCTAAGCAAGCGCCTCTCTGGCCCGGGTCGCCTGATATGGTGAAGGTCGGCAAAGACCATTGGCAGTTCGGTGAGGAAGGTAGTACCAGACGGCTGTCCTATAGAGAAGCAGCCGCTATCCAGACATTCCCGAAAGATATGGTCTTTTGCGGGAATCTGACGAGCAAGTATAAGCAAATCGGGAATGCAGTTCCCTGTGAACTCGCAAGAGTCGTGGGAACGGAACTGTACCGTATCTTGAGCAAAATTGAAGAGCAAGAAAGTCATTGTCCGGCATGAGTAATTCGTGCCGGATTTTTTATTGGAGTCATCATGCCAGAGTCAAGAAAATACACCGTCGTTGACCTGTTCGCAGGTGTAGGTGGATTGAGTTACGGGTTTTCAAGGAACGACAGATTTGAAATCATTTTGGCGAACGAGATGCAAAAGGATATTGCGAAAGCATATACCCTCAACCATCCTGCGGTCAATATGCTGCAAGGAGACATCAAAGATTTGTCCGAAGATGTCCTCCGTCAAACGATAGGAAACCGGACAGTTGATGCCGTGGTCGGTGGCCCGCCGTGTCAGTCATACTCTACGCTCGGTAAACGGCAGATGGATGCGCGGGCAAATCTCTTCATGGAATACAAGCGCGTTCTCTGTATCCTGCATCCGAGAGCCTTCTTGTTCGAGAATGTCAAAGGCATTCTGAGCATGGATAAAGGAGCCCTGTTTGAGCATGTCCGCAAAGAATTCGAGGATATTGGGTACAGCCTCCAATACAAAATCCTCAATGCCGTAGACTACGGTGTACCGCAGCTGCAGGAACGGGTCATTCTTGTCGGGTTCTTGGGCGAGAATCCCTTTCAATACCCGGAGCCGACACACGGAGAAGGGCTACTGCCGTATGTAACGCTGCAAGATGCACTTAAAGACCTGCCTGCGCTCTCGTGCGGGGAGGAAAGCACCGTGTATGCCGCTTCTCCCGATAACGAGTTTCTTTCATGGGTCCGGCAGGGAGGCTCCGATAAGCTTGCGGAGCATAAAGCCCCGAACAACAGCGCCCATCTTCGCAAAATCATGACGGCGCTCAAAGATGGGCAAGGCAAAGATGATTTGCCGGAAGAACTCAGACCTAAGAGCGGGTTCAAGAACACCTACGCGAAACTCTGGTGGGAGAAACCAGCCACTACCATCACGCGGAACTTTGCCTGTCCGTCCTCATCGAGATGCATCCATCCGAGAGATTCAAGGGCACTCACGATACGAGAAGGAGCACGGTTGCAGAGTTTTCCGGACAACTATCAGTTCTACGGCTCGGATTGCCTGAAACGATTAGAAATCGGCAACGCGGTCCCACCGCTGCTTTCGGTGGCGCTGGCTGAACAGATGCTGAAAGCGCTCGATACAGAAAAATAACACACCTACAGATTCTCGGCACTAAGTAGCCGGGAGCGAGGGCTTTACATGAATAATAATAGCGCCGAATGGCAACACGAATTCTACTTGACGCATGACAAGTACCGGATGCAGGGGCAGGGTACGAATTGCTATAAGGCCGTCAAGGACCTTACTCGTATACTGCAGCTGCCTACCATTGCGAAACTCACGACCGACAACGAATCCGTCATCAGTGATTTCCGACTGAACAGCGGCGAGTATGGGCTTGAGCCCTACGATGAGTACGCTATCAAGGCGGATGACACCTACGGTGCATCATTCTATATCCTTGTCCATAGAAGGGCTGATACGACATTCCTGTGCCCGATTCTCGTGGGCTTTGAGGGTGAGAACACCTGCGCCATGGTCATGCCTACCGATAACTGGCGGATGCGGGAGATGGCGACATTTGTCGAGCTGAGAAGGGCCGAGAAGGAATTCGGTATGGACGGGCTGATGATGGCAGTAGACACCCGGAATGGGGTATACGGCTGCCTTTCCGTTCTGAACGAGTCTGCCAACCTGCTGGAACGGTGGCTGCGAACTGAGCGCGATTCCCTACATATACGGAACTCTGTAACAGCTCCGAGCTCAGCGGCGCTGATACTGCAAATCTGGCTGCATACGATATGTCTTTGGAAACGGCGGTGTCTGAGTCGGAAAGTCGAGCAGCGCATCGTACACGCGGACGGGGAGCAGGAAACGGTCGGGAATGTCAGAAAATGCCTGAACACCTCCAAGCAGACCATTGTGGACCTCAAAAAGGGCATCGTGGTCTATGTGAATGATGGTGGAGGGAAGCGAGCGTTTGCGGGGTTCTGTGTGCTGCAATCTGAGCGCTGCGGGCATTTCCGGCATCTGCAAAGCGGCAAGGTCGTCTATGTGCGTCCTACGACAGTGCATTACAAGAAACTGAACCCCAACAAGGCTATCAGTCAGATTGCCAAGCCGGTAATCTATCGGAACACAGAAGACTTCCTGCGCGAGAAATCCTACCTCGAAAACGATGTGCTCATGATGCTCAAATGCAACGGCATCAAGTATCAGCGGGAAAAGATGTTTCCGTGGATGGGCAAGAAGCGCTTAGATTTCTTCCTGCCGGGCAAGAACATCGCCATCGAGTGTCAGGGTGTGCAGCACTTTTACCCCTACGGCAGCGATGACAAGGATTTCAAGGCACGAAAGCAGCGGGATACCGACAAGTATAACGAATGCACCAGTAACGGTGTACAGGTTCTTTATTACATGAGTGACATGATTCCGCTGCCTGACGAGATGGCAGAAAAATACCGGTATGTGACCAGCCTCGATGAGTTGTTGGGGATTCTGAACGATAAATAATTGATTTTTGCACCTCCGATGTTACGGCATCGGGGGTTTGTTTTTGGGAGGATACGGAGATGGCAAAGAACGATAACCTTCATAAGGCGAAGGATGCGAAGAATGATGAGTTCTACACCAGAATCGAGGATGTCGCTGAAGAACTGCGGCACTATAAAAAGCATTTCGCGGGCAAGGTCGTATTCTGCAACTGTGATGACCCCACTTGGTCTGCTTTCTGGCGGTATTTCCACCTAAATTTTGCAGAGCTCGGCTTAAAGAAGCTGATTTCCACACACTATGACCGTACAGAGCCCACCTACAAGATGGAGTACGAGGGTGGGGATGACAACAATGTAGAAGTCGGAGTCAAGACCCCTTTGGAGGGGAGCGGTGACTTTCGGAACGCTGAGTGCATCAAACTGCTGGATGAGTGCGATATCGTGGTAACGAATCCACCGTGGTCAATGTTCAGAGAATATGTCTCGCTCTTAGTGGAGCACAAAAAGCAGTTTGTTATCATTGGCAATAAGAACTCCATTACATACAAAGAATTTTTCCCGCTTTTGAAGGACAATCATGTTTGGATTGGCTACATGTCCCCGTCGGAATTCGATACGCCGTCTGGAATGACAAAGAAAGTCGCCGGTCTTGGGCGTTGGTTCACCAACCTCGACATCCAGAAGCGCCACGAGAAACTGATTCTCTGGCAGCGGTACTATGACGATGACGGCAATCCTCTGCCTGATGTTGAAGAGAGATATCCGCATTATTTTAATTATGACGGTATCAATGTGGATAAGGTTGCTGATATTCCAACGGATTATCAAGGCATAATAGGTGTGCCGATTACATTCTTGGATAAATATAACCCGGAACAGTTTGAAATTATAGGTCTTGGAATTGCAAATTTAGGACTTTCATGTGGGGTAAAACCATATAATAAAGCTCACAAAACATATGTTGTTCGTAAGATGCTCAAAGACCGTGGTCTTATCATCAATTTCAGCGAACGTCAGCTGTTGAAGGTCTGGAAGGAGCGGAAGAAGCAGGATACAAATACCGTGGAGAATACGCGGTACGAGACACTTGCCTCTACGCTCGAATCCCTCGTTAAGGCAGGGGTCGATGTCCAGCTTGAAATGCCGGAAGAGGAGAAGGTCGCAAAGCCCGAACCGGACCCGGAAGAAGAAAAGCCTCAATTCGATAAGCGCATCCCCTATACCGTTATTCGTTCGTCCCGGCTCTCTAAGCCCAACGATGTGCGGTATATTGTCGTCAATCTGAACGACAAGGACCAGGTGCTGGACGATGCAAGCGGATACGGGTACAAGTCGATTTCTGCCGCACAGAAGGGCTATGGATATAAATGCCGGAATCTCGCCAAGTACGGGGAAACTAAGCACTCTTCAAAGCCCAAAACCAATATCCCGGTCTCACAGAGCCGTCAGCTCTCGTTCGGGGACTTTTGAGAAGGAGGGACTATATGACCTACAGCGAAGCATTTCCTTTATGGGTAGCGGAGGTGTACCGGAACCATGGCTATGAGCCGGATAAGTGGTACGGGTCAGAGGTTGCCGAAACGTTGTATAACGAGGCGATGGCGACCTACAACGGTCCTCCCGCCACGATGCGGGACTATATAGAAGCTATCCCGTCTGCGGAAGAATTTGCGTATTTGGACTATGCGATTGAACGGCTGCGCCGCGACAACATCAACCTGAATGCACTTTCCGATAAAGAACGCTGGGCTTTGATGGATAAAATCGTTGCAGAGTATCCGCAGTACAAGAACACTCGCACATCCCATGCCAAGCAGGTACAGCAGACCTCGATGCAGGCGGCACTCGATGGCGAGCGTGATGTTCTCTTGCCGGCTGCTCGGCACAATGCGAGCCGGTACAGTGAGGCAGAGGATGCTACAAAGAATTTTGTAATCAAGTAAGGGGACAGTAACAGAATGGTCAAGATTTACGGCTATAGCGATGATATCGTTTGTATCGAAAATTCTCGATACTTCGAGGATGAAATCGGGTGTTTCGATGTTGCCGGTGTCAGGCTCTTTCTGGACGACAACACGATTCTCTTTGTATGCTTCTCCTCCGGCGTCTGGCGCATTTTCATCGAGCAGGAAGGCTCCGCGCCGCACCGGCACAAGGTCTGTCAGGAGACGAATGAGGACGACTACAGCGATGAGTTTTACACCGAAGCTGAGGTTGTTCGACATGAAATTGCATCGGCGAGAAATTGAATGGAGGGTGATATTAGTGAATTTCTCTAAAATTCGTATGGCGTATTCCGAACTCAAAAAACAGCTTTGGGGAGGGCATCTTTGGAACCCAAGCTACTTTGTTGCAACCGTGAGCGATAATACTCGTACTCAGATACAGGAATACATCGCTTCACAAAAGATGAAAGACTAAAAGAAAGGAGGCTTCACGATGAAGATTGTATCCAGCTACGGCATAGAGATTAAAAAGCAGCATGTGTTTGATACCACGATTAAGATTTATCGTGAAGCTGTATCTTTCTTGATTAACTGCCTTAACAACGAGTGGCCTTATATTCAGGCTATCGACAAAGCAAAAACACGGTTCAACTTTGCCGAAAAACTTGTCCATACAACAAAGAATAACGCGGCAAAATATGATTTCGATGCCACGTTTTATAAGTTTCCGAGTTATCTGCGCCGTGCCGCCATACAGGCGGCTTTAGGTTCCATTTGCAGCTACCATAGCAACTATAAAAATTGGGAAACAAACGGCAAGATTGGCAATGAACCAAAACTACAATGCGACAGGTTCTGCTTTCCAGCTTTCTATAGAACTGCTATGTACACAGAAAGCAAAGACCTGAACCGTTGTTGGCTAAAACTCTATAATAAGAAAGACTGGGTTTGGGTTTCTATAAAAATGCGTTCCACTGATGTCAAATATATCACAAAATACTGGTCGCATTGCGAAAAGAGTGTTCCTACTCTCGAAAAGAAGTACGGAAAATATTTTCTTCGCTTCGCTTTCGTGGAAAAGGTAGAACTTTCTGAAACCGAAATTCAAGACAGGCGCATCTGCGCTGTAGACCTTGGTCTCAATACTGACGCCGTGTGCAGCATCATGACTGCTGATGGAACTGTCCTTGCAAGAAAATTTATCAATTCTCCGAGTGAAAAAGACCATCTGTATCATGTGCTTAACCGTATCAAGCGTAAGCAAAGGGAGCACGGTCCCAACAGCGCCGCAGCTATGTGGCGTTACGCCAAAGCCTTGAATAACGATATAGCGAAAAAGGTTGCTGCCGCGATTACTGAATTTGCTGTGCTTTATTCTGTAGATGTGATTGTTTTTGAACATTTGTCATTTACAGGCAAAAAGCACGGCGGCAGTAAAGCACAAAAGCTGACAATGTGGAAACGTAATTCCATACAGGATTATGTGACACAGAAGGCGCACCGCTGCGGTATCCGGATTTCGCGTATTTGCGCTTGGGGCACAAGCAAACTTGCTTTTGATGGCAGTGGTGCTCTTAAGCGTGATGAAACCAATCATGCCCTTGCAACTTTTGCAAACGGCAAACAATACAACTGCGACCTAAGTGCGAGTTACAATATTGGCGCTCGCTACTTTGTCAGAGAGTTGCTAAAACCCTTGCCAGCGATGGTAAGGTCTCAGCTTTCGGCTAATGTTCCGGATGCTGAGCGTAGAATCCAAGTTACACTTGCCACGCTTAAAGTTCTGTATCCTGAGCTTAAAAAACTCAGTACACAGGCAGCGTAAAATGTACAGATGCTAACTGAGTTATTAGTTTTCTTGCGGTGATGGTTTCCGTCTGGATGCCTGAGCTGAGGGATTACCGTATCTTTCGTTAGAACGCCGCCACCCATAAAGGGGGCGGGAAGCCCATGACTTCAGTCGTGGGAGGATTCACATGCACTATCCGGGACAGTTCCTCGATGTCATCGGGACTGCCACCCCAGAACGGAAGACCTCCGTCATGAAACTTCTGACCCAAGCTGCCGGTCTGAATGCTGCACAGTCTCTGTATGTGGATGACTACTACGAAGCTCTCAATGAAGCAGCAAAGGAAGGCTTTACGGTCATGACGGTACAGGAACTCATGCTGCGGCAATATATTGCGGAGCAATAATAAAGCGCTAAACCACGAACAAACTAAGGAGAACTACCATGAAAAAGATTCTGAAATTTCTTGCCGCTGCGGCATTTGCCGTCGTTGTGTACCAGCTTGTTTCGCTGCACCGCAAACGCCGTAAGATGGTAGAGATTGGTCAGCAGATTTTCCGGTGATACCTGATGGCGAAAACTCAGCTGACCCGCGATATTGAGTCCGCGCTTCATGCGTGGCATCCTTCCAGCTACGGCGGGTATCGGGTGGATTCGTTTCGTCAAGGGTTCGATGCCTTAGAAGTGCCGGTCGAATGCGGGTCTGTCAAATCCGGATTGGTCGATTTCGTCAGGGTTCAGGCATGCTTTACCTCCGAAACCAAATATGGGACCTGCAAACTGGCCTCGCTCATCGAAACGGATACGGATGTTGCACCTGCTGTGATACAAGAAAAGGCGAAAGCAGCAACCTGCGTCAAGAATATTTCATCGCCGGATTTTTGCAGGGAGCACTGTTCCGAGCGATGGTGCCACTTCCACAAGACGAATCATCTGTATACGCTCGATGCCGTCATCACTTGTGTGGAAATCAAGATTTCTGTAAGCGATTTTCACTCGGCACACGGGCACAATTTCGTCGGGCACTGCAACTACTATGCGATGCCCACAGAGTTATATAAGAAGGTCAAAGGAGAGATACCAGAAGATATTGGTGTCCTGCTCTATTATGACGGCATGAGTACATGCGGAATCCGAAAGGTGAAGGAATGTAAGCCGCACATTCTCTCGGAAAAAACACAAAAATGGCTGATTATGTCCGTTGCTAAAAAGCTGCCCCGGTTCGACATGAACTGAGGGCAGCTTTTTTATATATTTTTAGTTTTAGAAAGGACAAACTCATATGCGGCGAACCAAAGCACTGATACTCGTTGCAACATTGGCTGTGCTGACCAGTGTTGCAGCCTGTTCATGGCAAGCGGAACCTCTGCCTGCCGAATCAGCACAATCCGAATCCTCTCTCAGCATCTCTGAATTTGCGACGCAAGAAACAGCAGAAGAAGAACAGCAAATCCCGGACTTATCCGGCGTACCGGAACCGAGCCCGGAACCCGCTGCATTTCCTGAACCGTCTCCTACACCGCAACCAGAACCTTCCCCGGGTCCGACTCCCGAACCGACGCCTGCGCCGACTCCCGAACCTGCGGCAGCGACCTCTGTCTGGGGTGATGTTGCCCCTGCAGCATGGGGTCAAGCCTACGGCACGATTACCTGTGACGCGATTGGTCTGAACGCTTCTCTTATCTGGGGCGATGACCAGAGTCTTTTGAATCAACGCGGCGGGGTATATCAGTATCCGGGTTCTTACCAAGTCGGCGTGACCGGAGGGCATCTGCTTTGCTCTCATAATGACAGCGTGTTTTCTCTGCTGCAATATGTCAGCATAGGGGATAACTTTGTTGTGGACACCGATTACGGCGAGTATGTGTATTCCGTCACCCTGGCAAAACCAGGCTATGTGTCCTCGGACGCGAGCACCGTGATTGCGGATGACGGCACTGTCCTCGTTAATTTCACAGACGGAATCGATAAACTTATCATGTATACCTGCTATCCGTTTGGGTATTACAGCCCAACGAATCAGAGATATGTGGTTCAGGCTGTTTTGCAAGCATGATTGGAGATGTAGTTTTAGGATGCAAAAAAGAAAAATCCGAAAATTCCTGCATTACACAGGAACGGTCTTTATTCCGCTCATCATTGCTATGATGGGCGTTTTATTTTGGGTGAAAGCAATGAGCGACATGGAATGGCTTCTTCTTTCCCCGAAACATGTTGTTTTTGGTTGCATTGCAAGCCTTGGCCTGGTTCTTAGCTGTATCTACGCAGACAGAATGCTGTGCCATGAGGTTTCAGATACGGTTTAAGTGTTGCAGAATCTTGCGATACCGGTACAATAGAATTGTACGATAGATACCAGATATCTTACAATTCACAATTTCGTTATAAGCGGACTTATCCCTTTCTGGGGGATGGGCCCGCTTTTTTTAATTGAAAGGAGAACAAAACTCATGCAAATCAAACACGAATTTCTTCGGAGAACTGCAGCGGTAATTGCTGCGTTCTTCACCTTAACATTCACAGGCTGCGGTCAGACACCGGAATCTCCGGGAAGCCTTCCTGTATCCGGGGTCGTCTCAGAAACTACCGCCCAAAGCGGTCAGGAGACGGCTGGCGTATCGGAAAGCGGCAGCTTTACCATCCACTTTATCGATGTCGGGCAGGCAGATTCCGCCCTCGTTACCTGTGATGGGCACTCGATGCTCATTGACGGCGGCAATGCTGATGACTCGAACCTTGTATACTCAGTATTACAGCGCGAAACGGATGGACACTTAGACTATGTCGTAGGAACACACGCTCACGAAGACCACATCGGAGGTCTTTCTGGTGCCTTCGAGGCTGACACAGCCGATGTTACATTCTGTCCTGTGACAGAGTATGACAGCAAAGCATTCCGGAACTTTAAGGCTCGTGCGGACGAGAGAGGCGGTGGTATTACCATCCCGGCGGTGGGGGCTACATTCACCTTGGGTGAAGCCACCGTCACCGTTGTGGCTGTCAATTCCGTGCCTGAGGACACGAATAATACTTCCATCGTGATTCGTATTGTCTACGGAGATACATCCTTTCTGTTCACCGGTGATGCCGAGCAGGAAACGGAAGAGAAAATACTCGAATCCGGACAAGACATCGAATCCACAGTCTTAAAGGTCGGGCATCACGGGTCCAGCACCTCCACCTCTCAGGCATTCTTGGATGCCGTGAGCCCTACTTACGCGGTCATATCCTGCGGCAAGGACAACAGCTACGGACACCCGCACAGCGAAACCCTCGCAAAGCTGGCCAGCGCGGGAGTTGAGGTGTTCAGAACGGACGAACTCGGTGATATTTACTGCACTTCTGACGGTTCGGAAGTCACCTTCTCGTATGGGGAGTACCATAAGGACATCGAAACCTCTAGCGCCGAGGTGGAAGAATCGCAGCAACCTGACACGGTAGCTGAGACCTATATCCTGAACACGAATTCTCTCAAGTTCCACCGCCCTGATTGCTCTTCTGCATCTCAGATAAGCGATGCAAATAGAGAGAAGTACACCGGCACAAGAGAGGAACTTATCAAACAGGGATATACGCCTTGTGGATACTGCAAGCCATAAATATCCAATCAGCATCCAATCCATATAAGCCTATTTGAGTAGTACACGAAATGTCCCGCTCTGGACGAACTGGGTTCAGGAACGCGCCTTGGCTGATTCGGAAACGGAAAACCCCAATAAGGTACTAAAACGATAGCAAGTAAATCAGTCGCCGCCTATGCAAGTAGGTGGTGATTTTTTCTTGCCAAAATGTGCGAACTGAATAGAATGGGTATTGTACGATAGATAACATCCCATATCGAAAGGGTTTTATGCCTTTCGTACAATTCACAATTTCGCTTAAAGGGCGGACTTCTCAGATGAGAAGCCCGCCTTTTTTGTGTCCAATAACAAAAAGGAGCGTAATAACATGGAAAAGATTTTTACTATCGCCGTCAGAGAGTATTTTGGTCTGCACAACTCAGGAACGACCATTTTGCAATTCAAGTATGACCATGAACAGGTATCTGATGTTCTCACACAGGTGCGCCGCGCCGTCGGGGATTACCTAAAAACCGAAGACGGCAAAAAGGCACTTGACGACAACTTCGGTTGCTTTGACTGGGGCGATGTGTATGACATTCCTGATTCGTTCTTTGCGGGTTATGGTCTTTTGAAGGTCGCAACTCCGGAGATAGATGCTGTTGTCAACCACGACGAGAGTCTTGTGGATGGGAACTGATAATCCGAGGAAAGGAGAAAAGGTAAAATGTACATTTCTGACGCCAACAATGTAGTAATCGAAATCACCCGGCGCTGCAATATGTGCTGTGCGCATTGCCTGCGCGGTGATGCGGAGAATGTAGATATTCAGGAGAAGTACATCAACGCATTTCTCGACAGTTTTTCCGGTAGGAGATACATCGGTACAATTGTCTTTACCGGTGGCGAAATTTCTCTGAACATACCTGCCATCCGCTATACCCTGAAAGCCGTGAAAGAACGAAACATTTCGGTTGGAAGCTTTTATATGGTGACCAACGGAAAAGCTGTCGATAAGATGGAAGACCTCGCTTTGGCAAGTCTCGAATGGTGGAATTACTGCGATGAAAAGGACGAATATTTGTGCGGCCTTTGTATCAGCAGCGATAACTTCCACGAAGAGATTTCTGACGAAAGCGCAAGTATCCTCAGTGGTTTAAAATACAACCGTGATGATATGGTGACAGACTTTCACGAAAAGTATCTTCTCAACGAGGGACGTGCAAAAAACCTCAACGACGACTGGTCTTTGAAAAGAGAACCTCGTACCCCGGAACTCGTGGTTGATTATACCGGTAACGACAAAATCGGCATCAACATCAACGAGGGAGAACTGTACTTGAACACTGTCGGCGATGTTGTCGTTGGCTGCGATTGGTCCTACGAATCCCAGAAAAAGTATCGCATCGGCAATGTTATGGATGAAAAATGGTTGGAAAACATTCGTAGCAGCAAATTGTGCATCGAAGAAAACAGCTGAAAAATAATAAATACCCCAAAAATAGAAAGGAAGAAATTATGACTATCAATTTAACTCGTGAGGATTTTGAGCAGGCTATCAAATCCGGCGCATCCGTGTTCGAAGGCAACACAATTCCCGATACCGGAAAAACGTCCGGGCGCTACTACCGTTTCATTCGTGTGCCGCTCGCCAATGGCGAGCACAAGGTAGATGCCTTGTACGGGCAGCGGTTTTATGGAACCTTGGAAAATAAACCCGTAACATTCAACCA
>ERZ780218.857-NODE-857-length-23898-cov-5.200352_pt1 | contig 23898 bp, 26 predicted proteins | sample MGYA00510975_ERZ780218 | MGnify/ENA primary metagenome ERZ780218 (study PRJEB29588, sample SAMEA2152063) | human gut metagenome | biome: human gut; feature: human-associated habitat; material: faeces | place: Denmark | collected 2008/2010 ... | reverse complement strand
CCGCACAAGCTCCTGTTCCGCAAGCCCACGTCTCGCCGGATCCTCTTTCCCACACTCTCATTTTTAAAGTATGATCGTCAATCACCTTGATAAACTCAGCATTTACTCTTTCCGGGAAAATCTCGTTGTGCTCGAAGGCGTATCCTACTTTATCAATATCCAAGCCGTCAACGTTATCCATGAACACTACAGCATGAGGATTACCCATTGAAACACAGGTAACATTATAGCTTTCACCGTCGATTTCAACCTTACGGTCCACAACTCTTCCGTTTTCATCAGGTTCAAGGGTAGTAGGAATAAGATTGGGAGCCAGAATTGCCTTGCCCATATTTACCGTAGCGCCGTTCACCTCGCCGTAATGACGGGTAAGTGACACCCTCATTATTCCGCTTAGAGTTTCGATAGATATCTCATCGCTGTCTGCAAGTCCGTTGTCCCTCATAAATTTAGCTACACAACGGATTCCGTTTCCGCACATTTTACCCTCGGAACCGTCAAGATTGAACATTCTCATCTTTCCGTCTGCAATCTTTGAACGGCAGATCAAAATCACTCCGTCTCCGCCGATTCCGAAATGTCTGTCGGAAAGCTTAAGCGCAAGTCCCTCCGGATTATCTATCTTCTGCTCAAAGCAGTTGAAGTAGATATAGTCGTTGCCGCAGCCCTGCATTTTAGTGAATTCAAGCTTCTGCTTTTCCGTTCTCATATTGTTAATATCAACAATTTCAGTGTTATGCTCGGTAAACTTGCTTCTGATTGAAGCGGCAATGGCGTTCGCAGTGTCAATAGATGTAAGGCAAGGAATATTTCTCTCCACTGTTTTTCTTCTTATCTTAACCGAATCTCTTGTAGGTATTCTTCCTTTTGACGATGTGGAGATCACATAAGCGATCTTTCCGCTTTCAATAAGAGTAAGGGTATTTTCCTCAGCCTCATGGATCTTTGCAACCTCTTCAACAGGTATACCGTGATCTCTCAGCACTGCGGCAGTGCCCTTGGTAGAATAAATCTTGAAACCAAGATCATAGAACATTTTAGCTGTCTGAGGAATTTCTCCCTTGTCGGAATTTCTTACCGTTATAAGAACTCCGCCCTTCTTGCCGAGCTTGGAGCCCGCCGCCGTAAGGCCCTTATAAAGAGATTCCTCAAGACTTGAAGCCACTGCAAGTACCTCACCCGTAGACTTCATTTCAGGTCCCAGGTGATTATCCACGTCTATAAGCTTTTCAAAGGAGAACACAGGAACCTTTACCGCTACATACGGCGAGTTGGGATAAAGACCCGTTCCGTAGCCCATATCAGCCAGCTTTTCGCCAAGCATTGCTCTTGTGGCAAGATCCACCATAGGAACTCCCGTAACCTTTGAAATATACGGAATAGTTCTGGACGATCTGGGGTTGACCTCGATCACATACAGCTCATCATGATAGATGAGATACTGAATATTTACAAGACCTTTGGTATTAAGCGAAACCGCCAGACGCTTTGAACAGTCGATAATTCTTTCAGTAAGCTTATCGGAAACGTTCCATGCAGGATACACTGCAATAGAATCTCCGGAGTGAATACCCGCTCTCTCTATATGCTCCATAATTCCGGGTATAAGAATATCCTCGCCGTCGCAGATAGCGTCAACCTCGATTTCAGTACCCATAAGATACTTATCTATAAGCACCGGATTCTCGATACCCTGATTCAGAATTATTTCCATATACTCTTTGATATCGTCGTCGTTGAAGGCAATGATCATATTCTGACCGCCAAGAACATACGAAGGCCGCATAAGTACGGGATAATGAATTCTGTTTGCTATTTCCAGAGCCTCTTCCGTGGTCATTACCGTGAAGCCCTGCGGACGCTTGATCTTAAGCTCTTCAAGCAGTTCGTCAAAACGTTCTCTGTCCTCCGCCGCATCTATGGAATCCGGAGGAGTGCCGAGAATATTGACGCCGTTTTCAGCCATATGCTTGGTAAGCTTGATCGCCGTCTGTCCGCCGAAAGCAACAACAACTCCGTAAGGCTTTTCAACCTTGATTATATTCATAACATCCTCATTTGTAAGAGGCTCAAAATAAAGTCTGTCGGCGGTATCAAAGTCCGTGGAAACAGTTTCAGGATTATTGTTGACAATTACAACGTCAAAACCTTTATCCTTCAGCGCCCATACGCAGTGAACCGAAGCATAATCAAACTCGATACCCTGACCGATACGGATAGGTCCGGAGCCGAATACGATAACCGTTTTATTTCCCGTATGCTTCGACTTGATAAATTCTTCGGCCTCGTCCTCGTTATCATAGGTGGAATAGAAGTAAGGAGTCATTGCCGAAAATTCTGCTGCACAGGTATCAACCATTTTATATACTGCGTTAAGCGGCTTCTGTATCTTCTCGCCGGACAGCCTTTCGATAACCTTATCGGGATAACCGAGCTTCTTTGCGTCACGGTAAAGCTCAAAGGAAACGCCGCCTTTTGAAAGTTCTTTCTCAATATCTATCAGCTTGCACAGCTTATTCAAAAACCACTCGTCGATTTTAGTTATTCCGTGGATCTCGTCAACGGTGACGCCGCGTCTGAGCGCTTCATATACAACAAACAATCTTTCATCGTTACAGTCGTGAAGCTTGGCTCTGATCTCCTCATCGGAAAACGGCTCCATTTTAGGCGAGATGAGACAGTCATGACCAATTTCCGCACCTCTGACAGCCTTCATGATAGCCTGCTCGAAGGTAGTGCCGATAGCCATAACCTCGCCGGTAGCCTTCATCTGGGTGCCGAGCTCTCTCTTGGCGTAAACGAATTTATCGAACGGCCACTTCGGCAGCTTAACTACAACGTAGTCAAGAGCAGGCTCGAAGCAGGCATAGGTCTTTCCTGTAACGGCATTTTTGATTTCATCAAGAGTATAGCCGATCGCTATCTTCGCCGCAACCTTGGCTATTGGATATCCGGTAGCCTTGGAAGCCAGTGCTGAAGAGCGCGAAACTCTGGGATTAACCTCGATTACCGCATATTCAAAGCTTTCCGGATTCAAAGCAAACTGACAATTGCAGCCTCCCTCCACCTTGAGGGTATCTATTATTTTCAGCGCCGCCGAACGCAGCATCTGATACTCTTTATCCGCAAGAGTCACGCAGGGCGCTATTACTATAGAATCGCCCGTATGTACGCCGACCGGATCGAAATTTTCCATAGAGCAGACAGTTATTACGTTGCCCTTGGAGTCGCGCATTACCTCAAACTCGATCTCCTTCCAGCCCGCAATGCATTTCTCCACAAGAACCTGCGTAATAGGCGAAAGGTAAAGACCGTTTCTGGTAATTTCCCTGAGTTCGTCTTCGTTGTTTACTATACCTCCGCCTGTTCCTCCGAGAGTAAAGGCAGGACGGATAATAAGCGGATAGCCGATCCCTTCCTGATTCGCAAAAGCCACAGCATCCTCGACCGTATTCACGACCAATGACGGTATACACGGTTGATCAATCGACTCCATAGTGTCCTTAAACATCTGTCTGTCCTCAGCCTTGTCGATAGTTTCAGGATTTGCGCCAAGCAGCTTAACGCCGTACTTATCCAGAAAACCCTCCTTAGCAAGCTGCATGGAAAGGGTAAGACCGGTCTGTCCTCCAAGCGTAGAAAGCAGGCTGTCCGGACGTTCCTTTTTAATAACCCTCTTGACTGTTTCAAGTGTAAGAGGCTCAATATATATCTTATCAGCCATAGCCTTGTCGGTCATGATAGTAGCGGGATTTGAGTTAATAAGAATAACCTCAAGACCCTCCTCTTTCAAAGCACGGCAAGCCTGCGTACCGGCATAATCGAACTCCGCCGCCTGACCAATAACGATAGGACCGGAGCCTATTACCAGCACTCGCTTTATATCTTTATTTAAAGGCATGAATCTTCACTCCTCACTTATTTTCATCAATCAAAGCCATAAATTTATCGAACAGAAATCCCGTATCCAGCGGACCTCCGCAAGCTTCAGGATGGAACTGAACCGAAAATGCAGGCATATTAAGATAAGTAATTCCTTCGCAGGTTCCGTCGTTTGCGTTTACAAAAGAAACCTTGGCATTGTTACCCATCGAATCGTTTATTACCGCATAGCCGTGATTCTGGCTTGTTATGTAAACTCTTCCTGTTTCAATCTCGGCAGCGGGCTGATTGGCGCCTCTGTGACCGTATTTGAGCTTTTCGGTCCTGCCGCCCTGCGACAATGCCAGCAGCTGATGACCAAGACAAATTCCGAAAGTAGGTATTTTCTTTTCCGCAAGCTTTTTAAGCTCCTCAATTATCCCGACGTTTTCAGCCGGATCTCCGGGACCGTTTGAGAGCATAATTCCATCCGGCTTAAGCTCCTCTACCCTTTCGCAGGTTGTGTAAGCCGGAACAACGGTAACCTCGCAGCCTCTTTTAACAAGCTCCCGTCTTATATTGTCTTTGGCTCCGAAATCAAAAAGGCACACCCTTCTTTTTATTTCGCCTTCAGGAGCAAAAACACGTTCTTCGCTGCAGGTCGTATTCTTTACGGCGTCAATGATCTTATAGCTTTTGAGGTCATCGAAGCAAAAACCCGAACCCTCTGTTACGATCTTGCCGTTCATAACTCCCGACTCTCTTACTATCTTAGTGAGCTGTCTGGTGTCGATTCCATAAAGACCGACGATATTATTCTGCTTTAAAAAAGTGTCAAGATCACCCTCACAACGGAAGTTGCTAGGCTCTTGACACCAGTCTCTAACAATATAAGCTTTAACGTGCGGACGACCGCTTTCAAAATCAACGGGAATAACTCCGTAATTTCCGATAAGAGGAAAAGTCTGAACAACAATCTGACCGTAATAACTCGGGTCTGTCAGCGTTTCCAAATAGCCGGTCATTGCGGTAGTAAAAACAATTTCCCCGACAGCCTCTCCTGCGGCTCCGAAGCTTTTACCTTCAAATATCGTGCCGTTTTCCAATATAAGATATGCTTTCTGCACCTATAGCTCCTCCTTTTTGCGCAAATTTTTACGGTTACAATTATAACACACAAAAAACAATTTGTAAAGTGCTTTTTCAATATTATTTTCTTTCCGTTATAACGCACAAATAAATTCAATATACTTTATTATTTTTGCATATATAAATTTGATTTTCCGGAGCAAATTTGATTCCAGCAGCAGTCGCCGCACACTTCGTCAAGTCTTTCGCCCAAAATAACAGCTGTGCGCGCCGACGAGAAAAATTCGTCCGCCCTGATTACAGCACCCTCAGAGAAACCGCACAGTTTTGCAGTTTTCCGGTCATACCGTTCGGACTTTTCGGAACAGGAGCATTCTCCGTTAACAAGGTTTGGACATTTTCTGCAAAGAACATCACATCTAAACGTTATCATTATTTCGGGGTTGTTTTTCAGGCTTTCTATTATGCCTGACATATTTTCAATAAATTCCGTGCTGTAGCCTTTGCCCTCAAAAAATTGAATGCAAAGAGCATGATGAGGTCTAAAGCTTAGCATAGATGTATTTTCCCGCTTTTTCGGTAATGATTGCGGCACAGGCAATTTTAACAGCGTCAGGAATTATAAACGGAACTACGCACCAGCTAAGAACAGCGCCAAGACCTACCGTTCCGGTTTTGGCGGTATAAACGATCATAAACCAGGCAGTACCGAAAGCATAGCAAACGATAAGACCGGCGATCATTGAAAGAATCAATACCCAGGGCTTTCTTCCCAAAATCTTTTCAACCAGCCACATTGCCAAAGCGGCAAAAATAAATCCGACTATGTATCCGCCGGTGGTTCCGGCAATAACCCCCACTCCTCCGGAAAAGCCCGAAAAAACCGGAACTCCTATTGTCCCCAGAATAACATATCCGATTACGGCTATGGTTCCCAGCTTTCCGCTGAGAATACCGACAACCGCGAAAACGCCGAAAGTCTGCAAAGTAAAAGGTACGGTTGTGGGAATTGAAATCCATGAACATACCGTAATGAGAGCTATAAACAGACCGCAGTAAGTAATACTTCTTATCTTTTCTTTTGTCAATCAAAACACGCCCTTTCAGTTGACAAGTATATCATATACAAAGAAAATTGTCAACCCATATATTTCAGTAGGTTGACAATTAATTAAGAAAAAACGATGTAGTTAACAGGAAGGTGATTTTCTTAAATTCTTTGTCATATGGCTTTGACTATTTGTTTTGAAAGGTTTTTATGTGAACATGCTCCAGACATCCGTATATGTAACGGAAGCAACTGAAACATCTTATTTTTTGAGATTAGTGTAATGTTGTGCTTTTGTACCGATCTGATGCATATATTTTCCATGGAATCACAGTTCATCAGAATTAAGACAAAAGCCTTGACGTAAGGCTTGAGTTTAATGGGGATTTAGACGACAGCGTGGCGGTTTATCTGGAAAGTGAAACGACTTAAAATCACAATAAATAAATAGGGGTGTCCAAAACGGAACCCCTATATTTTTTGTTAATGCCTCAACTACCGTTTGGGTACTTGTGAATAAACTTTTTATCACAGATCAGGTAAGGCGTGTTTTACGGACTATTCCCCCTGTAAACAGCAGATACTTTTTCCCATCCGATATGCTTCCTGCATAGCAGAGTTTCTTTGAATATCTCCAAGCTGCCAAGCACCTGCACCATAGATAACACCCATCTCTTTTGCTCCCGGCAGACATTCCAAGTAACCACGCAGCCCGTCAATCGTTCGTTCCATTCCCGCCTTTCCATCGGCGGCAGTTGCAATCAAATAAAACGCTTTGTTTTCCAAACCGGATTTCTGCGCTCCGCCCAAAGTCCGATCAATCATCGTTTTTAACTGTGCACACATCGTATAGAAGTATACCGGAGTAGCCAAAACGATCACATCTGCCTCTCTTATTTTTGAGATGACCAGCTCCATATCGTCCTGCTTCACGCAATGCCCTATCTTTTTGCAAGCATAGCAAGCAGAGCAGTAATCGATTTTTAATTCTGCAAGTCGAATTTTCTCCACCCGATTGCCTGATTCCTCCGCACCCTTTCTAAACTGCTCACAAAGGGTATCAGAATTGCCACCCTTGCGGGGACTCGCTGAAATAATCAATACATTTTTACTCATTTTCGGTTTGCTCTCCCTTCTCATTCACTAATTCTAATCGTACCGTTCCTGTTTCATTTGCCATTGTTTCTGCGCCGGACTCTGCGTGACCTAACGGAATTACCTCCACGATGGTCTGTTCATAAATATCGTCATAGAAAATCGCAAGATCAGGTCCAGCGTTCCAGTAACCAAAATCTCCGATTTCATATTCTCTCGTTGCTGATTCTGTGGAAGACAGCTGCTTCGGCAGCGTCATTCCTTTTGAAAAACTATTCCTCTCAATCAGCGTCATTTCTAACGTCAGCATTTCCACTAAATCAGCCGCCGCTTTTGAATCGTTTAATGTGATAATTACCTCCGTATTTTCGGTAAGCATTTTAATTTTGGTTCCTTCTACGCTCTCATAACTACTGTTTTCAGAGATCTCCGATATTTCGGGATTCTGCTGTCCGGCAGTTCCGCAAGCTGTCAGGGAAAACAATAAGGACAAAGACAAAATGACTATCCATATTCTGCGAGTCATAACGCACCTCCGTTCTACCTTTTATGGACTTCCAAATATTCTAGCATCCAAGTAATCGCTTGTTCGGCGTCATTTCCATAAAATCCGTGACCTGCTCCCGGCAGAACTTCTAATCGAGCAGAATCATAAACCTCTACTGCTTTTTCCGAGTAAGAAAGTGGGACAATGCTGTCAGCGTCCCCGTGAATCAAGAGAACATCTTTTTTATAAGCAGAAATTGCTTCATAAATATCGTAGTCCAGCAAATCTTCTGCAAAGATACGCCCTACCGTCATCCACATTTGATAGTAAGTGTCTGGAATATCCTCCACGCCTGCAAACCGTTCTTTTGCATCATCTACTAACACAAATGCAGGATACAAAAGAATTGCGCCTTGAATTTCATTTTCATGATCTGCGGCGGTAATAGCCGATACTGCGCCGCCCATACTGGTTCCCATCAGGAAAATGTTGCTGCTGTCCACAAAAGGCTGTTCCTGTATCATACCAAGCACCGCTTCTAAATCCGCTTGCTCCGTGAAAATAGACATTTCCAGCGTGGAACCGTCGCTTCTGCTACCTGTGCTTCCACCGCAGAAATCAAAGCAGTAGACTACATAACCCTTTTTAGCTAAAGCCTCTGCATACCCTGCGCCAACCTGATAGTTACCTCCAAAACCGTGGGAAAAGATAACCGTTGGCATTTTATCTCCTGCATTTTGGGGAATGTAAATAACGCCGTAGATTTCATTGTCATCTCGTTTTGCAGAAAGTTCTTGTGTTTCAAACTGATAATCCAACATTTCAGTTGTTTGTCCCTTGTCCTTTTCTGATTCTGCGGTAATTGGAATATCAGACTCATTATCCGTAGATTGCGAATCGTTAGTATGTGCCTGCGTGCATCCGCTAAGGAACATAACACAGAGTAAAAGAATGAAGCTAATTATTCTTATTTTCATTTTGACTGTTCCTCCGCTTGCTCATATTTAATAGGAGCTTTTTGGCGTAATAGGCTATAGTAGTCAAGAAAACAGACAACGCAGCGGTTTCCGCAAAATAAGTGAATAGGGATTTTGAATAATCGTATTCTTTCTGATAGTCAATCAGATGAAACAATTCCTCCCAAAAGCGTCTGTCTACGAATTGGTAGAAGCCATACGCACACAAAGCAACTATAAGAACGCAACAAATAATATGTATCACTTTTTTCGCCTTTTCGTCAGCTTGAATTTTCTTGAGTCCGGCAGAGAAAATTGACCAGTGTAATCCGAGATGTACGGTCATTAAGACAAACGCCCACGCTGTTGCGACAAGATGTAAGTGCCTGCCAAACTCGATAGCGCTTCCATTGCCAACGGCAAAAATATGTTGCGAAACAAGAATGCCGCTGATCATACAGAAAAGCATAGCCAATATGAGAAGAATGTTTATGACAAGATGTACTGTTCGCATTGCGCTATATTTACCTTTTAGAAGTGTTTTATACCACTTGTAATTCAGTATATTGTGCGCAACGAAGAGGATACCGATGGAAATACCCAGCCACTCGTGAACAGCACCCCGCAATACACATTGTCCCATCAAAAGCAGAAACAGTATATACATTGCTGTATCAACACTTCTTTTTATTATTACATTCGATTTCATAATTCTTACCCTTAATTATCAGCTTTCAACATGCCAATGCTGTCAAGCCAGTCGATAATTTCCTGTTCTGCACCCTCAATGCTGTTTCTGGAAATGCTCTTTCCCTCCAGCATAGAAGCATTCGGCTCCAACTCGGCAATGGTTTCCTGTGTGCCGGAAAATCCGCTGCCGCCGTGGGTATTGAACGGTACGATTGTCTTACCCGAAAAATTGTAGGTTTCAAAGAATGAATAAAGGATATAAGGCATATCGGCGTTCCAGTTCGGATAACCGACAAATACTACATCGTAGGAATCAAAATTTTCAATTGTTCCTTCAATTTCCGGTCTGGCATTTGTTCTGATTTCCTCTTGTGCCGCTTCTAATAGGTCATCATGATTCGTGGGGTAAGGATTTTTAGGCAAAATGCGGAAGATATTTGCTCCCGTGTTTTCCTGAATGACATATGCCATATACTGCGTGTTTCCAAGCCGTTCTCCGTTTATTTCCACATAGCTGTTATCTTTATCATCAGGGGCAGAGAAATAAACAACAAGCGCTTTTGCATCCTCGTTTACCGGGCGATCGGAATCATCCGACGGATTCTGTAAGCCGCTTGCGGACGATTTTTTGTTGGAATCAGAACACGCTGACAATGCCAAAGTCGTTGCAATTCCTATGATCAATACCATTAAAATTGAAATTACTTTTTTCATAATTTTGTACTCCTCATTACTCAGTGAATCCGTTTTCAGTCAAATAGGCAAGAATCCCTTCCGTATCGGAAGCGTTTACAAATAATCCGTCATGAACCGTTGCGCCTTTTGCACTCTCCCGTACAAAGTCCATTGAATTCTCAAACTGTTCCGTATCCATAGAAGCAGATTGCGTAAACGGATAGACTTCTTTTCCTGTCAAATCGTAATTTTCCAAAAATGTTCCGATGATCATCGGAGCCGTATGCCACCAAATCGGATAGCCGACAAAAATTGTGTCGTATTCATCAATAGAATCCGGCAGATTCGCAATTTGAGGACGAGCATTTTCATCACGCTCTACCAAAGCAACATCGCCGCACTCATTGTAATCGGTGGGATAAGCTACCGTCGGTTCGATTTTTAAAATATCTCCTCCGGTACGCTCTTTGATTGTATTTGCCATTTTTTCGGTGTTGCCGGAAGCAGACCATGAAAAATAGACAATTAAAGTTTTTACATCCTTAGTAGGTACTTTGGGAGTTTCCGTATTATCAGGCACTGCGGATTCGTCTGGTGTTTCGGTGTTTGGTTTAACCGATTCGCTGGCTGCCGTATTTGTCCCCTTGCTTTCATTTGCAGTTGTGACACCGGTCAAGCCCAATTCAGAAAGCCATTCGTCAAGTTCGCTTGTTCCGCTTATCCGTCGTTCACCATATACCGCTAAACCGTCGCATGAATCAAGAAATGTCGGCATTGTTTCGTCAATATCACTTTCGCCGCTGGTGCAGAACGGAATAATGAGTTTCCCAGTCAGATCATAGCTTTCCAAAAATGTGTTGATAGGAGCCGGTGTTGCGTGCCACCATACGGGATAGCCCACAAACACAATATCGTACTTGTCCATATTTTTCACCGTATCCGTCAAATCGGGACGTTTATTGCTTCTGATTTCACTATTGGATTGCATATACACATTGGAATATCCATCCTGTGTGGCTATCTCAAACAAGTCTCCGTCTGTTTTTTCGCTGATTGTATTTGCAATATCTTTTGTTGTCCCGGAATAAGAAAAATAAGCGATCAATATTTTTGCGTCGGATTTAGAAAGAATTTCTTCTCTCACTTTCTCGACCTGTGAATCATTCAAAGAATTGTTCGATAAATTTCTGAACATTGCAGGGTAACGGTAAATGTTATATCCCATAAAAGCGAGGATAATAACAATCACTGTAATAGCTGCTATCAAAACTTTTTTTCGTGTCATAATCGTTCCTCCTTACATACATTCCAAAAGAATCTCGTATATTTCATCTCTGTCGAGCTGACGTGGAGCCGACTTAATAAGATTGCAAGTATCAGTCACCTGCCAAAGCACCTCCAGTGTGATCTCAACCGTGGATTTGAGCTGATTCAGTTTTGTAGGCAATCCGCATTCTTTGATAAAGTTTTCCAGAGCGTCCACGCCGACTTCTGCGGTATCTGCACCGAATACCACTTTCCGTCATGAAAGAGTCCTACATCAAATTGCTCCGGGTCTGCATATCATTGATATTTTTCAGCAGACGGCACGTATTGACCACGGTGTTGCGCATGATTGCCAGCGCCACATCATCCGACACATTATCTTCATTGGAGTTTCCGAGGTAGGTTTCCATCGCATGGCTCAGCGTATCAAAAGTGAGGAAAGCACCTGCATGGGCAGCACTGACATGGTATAAGCCGGATCAAGAACGGCAAAGGAGGCTGCGGTTCCAAAAAAGCAGCCCTTTCTACTTTTTCTCCTCATAAGTAATCACCGCACCGGCGTTCATTTCCGCGCCGGTGCCGGACGCCGTCACAACCGCACCAATCGGAATCCCCGCCGTGGGAAATTTCCCTTTTCCGTACTCCATATTCCAAATATCTTCATCCAGCATGGCCTGTGCGGAAACCACCTTACAGCAGTTGATAACACTGCCGCCTACCGCCAGAATGAAATCCGCATGATATTCACGGGCCAGCGCCTTCCTGCACCTTGGCATAGGTGGGATTTGGCATAATGCCGGAAAACTTGACGATCTCTTTCCCGGCTTCATGAAGCAATGTTCTCATTTCCTCATAAATACCCGCCTTTTGACAGAGCCGCCGCCATAGACCGGCATAACAGTCTTTCCAAACCTGCCAAATTCAGCAGCGAAGGCATTCTTCGCCGCGCTCTTAACGAAGTAAACCTTTGTGGAATAAGAATAGGTAAACTCGTTTATTCTGATTTCATCCTTTTCTTTTACCGTGTGAAGTTCGTTAAAACTTTTTCATTGTCGGGAGGCGGCAGCCCGTTTTCTTTTCCGAGTGCAATACATTTCAGCAGCCACGCCATGTTTTTGCCGATGTTATACATCGTCATAAGCCCTTCCTTGTCCTCTGCCACTTCCTCCGGCTGCGCACCGTAAACATGATTCCAATAGGTAGAGGAAACTACAGGCATGGAACAAATCGTAAAATACTTGTTAATAACATCAAAGGAGGCCGTGGTTCCTGCACGCCTTGCGGACAAAACTGCCGCCGCAGGCTTAAATTGGAACGCCGCCCCGCCGGAATAAAAAACTCTGTCCATAAAGGTCAGAAGCCTGCCGCTTGGATGGGCGAAATAAACCGGAGAACCGAATACAAATCCATCCGCAGATTTTGCCTTTTCTACAAATTCATTTACACTATCATGGAATATGCAGCGCCCGATCTCCCTGCATTTACGACAAGCAATGCAATCTGGCAACGCCTCATTTCCAATAAAAAATTGTTCCGTTTCAATCCCTTCTTCGTTCAAGGCATGCTCCACTTCGCACAGCGCCGCATTCGTACAGCCGTTTTTTCGGGAACTGCCATTTACAAGCAACACTTTCAATTTACAACAACCTCCTGACCACTTGCAATTTTTTCAGTTACATGTTATAATGTAATTGTTTGAACCGCTTGTTATAACCGATTATAAGTTGCGGTAGTTGCTATCGGTCAATAGATTTTGTTTTAAAAAAGTGTGATTTTTTTGTAAAGCGGATGGGAGGATACTACAATGTACACGATGATGCAGGTTTGTCGGCAACTGGATATGACTTATCAGACTTTGAAATTTTACTGCAACGAGGGACTTGTCCCTAATGTCAAAAGAGACAGCAACAATCGTCGAATCTTCGATGAAAAGGATGTCAAGTGGATCAAAGACCTTACTTGCCTAAAAAAATGCGGCATGAGCATTCAGGAAATGAAAGAGTATCTGGATTTATGTCTTGAGGGCGAATCGACCATTATTCCTCGAAAAGAAATGCTGGCAAAAAAACAGGAAGCGCTGCGCATTACCATAAAAGAATTGGAGAAAAGCGTTGCTTATATCGACTGGAAACAGAATTTTTACGACGAGGTGCTTTCCGGTAAACGTCCGTATGTAAGTAATTTGATTCGAACAGAGGAATAATTAAGAGAAGTAAAAATTGTGTATTTGATATGCGTAATGCCATACAGATACATGTTTTTTATACAGCTTGCTTTCTTGTTGCAAATGTGTAAGCTGTGTACACAGAGTTAAAAGGTAATTTTATGGAGGACTTCAGCTTGCTGCAAATATCTGAAATCATAAAAACAGCAAGGAAACGTTTGACCGGTTCTAGCCTTTGAAAAAAGTCCGTAAAAAAGCAGTGTCGTATTTCACGACACCCTTTAAAAGAATTAAATTGGCATACACTCAGCTTTACTTTATGTATAAAGTTAAAGTGTATGCCAATTCTTTTTCTGCAGAACAAAAATAAAAAAGCCCCTAAAACAGGGACTTTTGTCGTTGTGTTGCGACTATAAAATAGATGAGCAGTATGCAGTCGAGACTAAAAAATCGTACCCCACTAAGTGAGATACGATCTGTCCTGTGCGGTTGCGCACCTGTGTTGCGACTATAAAATAGATGCCTTATCAGCGGGCACAAAAAATCCGTTACCACAAAGTGATAACGGATATTGCCCCGTCCGGGCTAGGACTGGTGCGGGTGACAGGACTTGAACCTGCACAGTGGTGCCAATAGAACCTAAGGGTGGAGTTACGAAGTTGAAAAATAAACAACACTACTCTTCAAAGTACGTATGATATTCAATAATCTTGTCGCTGTCCGGAAACATGAGCCGATACAGATCAATAAAATAATCATCGGTCATAGACGCTATATAATCGACGACTATTTGATTCGGTTCCTCGGAAATATAATCCCAATCTTCGTAGTACCGACAACTTTTTTGAATAGCGTTAATGTGGTGCTTGTATATAAAAGAGCTAATATTCTCATCTTCCACATCTTTCAGCAATCTGTAATAAAGTTCGCCGAACATAGGCTTGATTATTTCATTATATTGACTTTCTATTTTTTCATTTCTGTATATGTACTCATAATTTTCCTTTTTAGCTGTTTTCAAATCATTGAATGCCTGCTCACTTAATATAATACAGTCTTTCCCAAAGCTATTGCTTACAATATCAACAGTCAGATTATTTATCATGTCCGCATTATGACTGCCGATAAATTCAGATGAAAATATAGAATCGTCAGACAATATTTTTGCCGTTATTGCGTCCTGCCTGTCTTTGCCTATGTAGGCTATGATATCGCATATCCTCACAACGCAGCCCTCTAAGGTTGAGGGAACCAGCCTTTTTATAGCCTTGCCTACATCTGTATAACAAGCCTCGACATTTTCATCGTATTTATCAAAGGTGATATCGCATTTCGGATGATATTCGTTCAGTTCAAATTCACCGTTATGACACAATATCCCGTCCAGTGTTTGCAGACTGATATTTCGTCTGTACAGTATATCAAGCACTCGTGTGCTGTGTACATTATGATTGAAATGCCGTCCTGTTTCATTCTGCAAAAGCTCACTGAGATAGCGCTCGCCTGCATGACCGAACGGCGTATGTCCAACGTCATGACCCAAAGCAATAGCTTCGATCAAATCAAGATTAAGCCCCAGCATTCGTCCTATATTTCGGCTGATACGTGATACAAGCTGAACATGAAGACCTCGTCTTGTAATGTCGTCGTTGTTATAAAATGAAAAAACCTGAGTTTTGTCGTTATACCTATTGTACAAAGGCAAATGAAGAATTTTCTCTATATCACGTCCGAAAGACGGACGCAGAACACAGTTTTTGTCTTTATCCATTTTTCTGCGCACGGCGTTTTCGTCCATAAATCTATACGGACTAAGCACTCCTGCCGACAGATTTGCTTTTATCTGTTCTTCAATTTCTTTATCCAACTGGTGATATTTTAAACTCATATTATACCTCCCATACAAGATTGATATTAAATTATTCCCATACAAAACCGGATAACGTTTTTTATGCAATGACACCTTAACAATTACCTATATTTTTATTTGAAATATGCATCCCTTATCCATCTCATGTACCATATCGCACAGCACCTCGATGTCCTCTGCCGAATGAGAGCATATCAGAATAGTCTTGCCCTGCTCCTTGTATGAAAGCAGATACTCTCTCATATCCTTGACACCATCCTTATCCAGTCCGTTGAACGGTTCGTCAAGTACAAGTATTTTAGGATTTTCCATGATCGCCTGAGCAAGACCCAGACGCTGGCGCATACCGAGGGAATATTTGCGAACATGCCGTTTCAAATTCGGGTCAAGCGCTGCCTGCTCTATAAACTGCTTGATCTTGTTTTTTTCGATTTTATTGTTAAGCTCTGCAGTAGATGTAAAAAGCGGCTAATATGTTCAAACACAATGACTAGTTTTAGCTGATAGCAATTCCATAAAAATTCAGTACATCTTTTTTCAATCTGTAAAAATCATCAAGAACAATCTGGCTGTCTGTAAAAATCTCATTATCCTTATAATCAGAAAACAATTTTGATGTCATTACTTTTGTATCTGTCTCTGATAAATCAAACCAAGTGAATTGATGTCTGTCGGCACATAGCATTAAATAATTATCAAAATCAATTGACTGAGCAAAAACCAAATATTTATGTTCCGGCTTCATCACATTCAGCCCTGCCATATCGAAAATAAATTGCTGCTTAGTTTCCTCCTGCGATAACTTTTGATCTAAATATGAGCTGTGGGCAATACGACTATTACACTCTTCGGTGGTTTCATAATAAAAACCACGTGCAAAAAGTAATGGCATTGTTTTTCCTTCTAAATCAATATCGCCTTCAATTACCTGTTCAACTATAATGTCCTGCTGAAAAGACTTATCATATAATGAATAGCTATCTTTAGCCGTTACAACGAGAATTTGTTTATCAAAAAAAGGTTCTTTCAGAGTTGCGTACATATTTTCAAAAAAAGCAATGTAGTCCTCGGCACTTTGATTAAGAGCGGCATCATCTTCTGTGATAACGTATGTACTTGCGTTAATCTGAGAAAGTTCCTCATACTTTTTTTCACCAATAAAACCTTTATCGGTTTGATTTAAAGTAACAAATCCACAAATGCCGCATGCAGCCGCAATAATTCCAATTTGCAGTGAAATAAAAAGCTTCACGACAATTCCTCCTCAATATGACAACAACCATCGGTAATGGTAAATTTCTGATTGCAAAGCCGAGAAATATCTTCTTTACTGTGACTTGCTATAACGATTATAGCATTTCTTTGGACTGCTTTCCGGCACAGATCATACACTGATTTGACCGTATTCTCGTCTAATGCATTTGTTGGTTCATCGAGAAGAATCACATCAGGATTTTCCATAAATGCCTGTGCAAGCACTAATTTCTGACGCATTCCCAGTGAGTATTTTCTTACTTTCCTTTTGTCGTCAGGGGCAAGATATACGGCTTTCATTGTTTCCTTTATCTGCTTGTCATCAATTATCTTACGAATATCCGCAAGCATTTTTAAATTCTTAAAGCCCTTAAATTCCGGATACAGTCCGATGTTTTCAATAACAAGTCCCAGCTTTGGTATAAGATCAATATCCTTATATAACTCCTTAATAAAATACGCCCGTCTGTCGGCTTCATTAAACCGGCGATACTTCTTATCAACATGGTTTTTCCCGATCCGTTTTTTCCAACCAATCCGTATATTTTCCCACCGTATAATTCGATGTTAATATTGTCAAGAATAACATTTCCTTTTATTTTTTTAGTCAGTCCTTCAATTCTTATGTTGTTCATCCTATATCTCCTTATTGCTTAATCCGATATCCATCTTTCTGACGGCTAAATATCCCAGCATCATAAAAAGCACAGTGCTGATAAGCTGAACTAAAAGCTCTGTTCCATTAAACCCACCCCAAAAGCTGCGTATATATGCTGTGAAAGGATTAGCTGACATCAAAATGGGCTGAGAAAACCGAGTAAGGAAACCTGCGCCGAGAATAGCAACATTTAATCCACTCCCAAGTAGGTATCCTACACTGCTGCCAACAAATATGACAAAGAAATTGATTATGACAGCACCCACCAGACCTATTTGAATTGAAGACAGGCATATCCTTATAGCTGAAATAATATTATGCCTGAAAAACAATTCTGATGAAAAGCCAAAACATATTATATATTTAGTCAGTATAAACAAAATCGAGTAAACCGCACAATACATAACAAGACTCAGACAATGTTTTACATACCATTTCAAACGACTCTTCTGTCTGGTGAAAATATAAACGCTGCCAATTTGGAGATCGTGATAAAAATATGTTCCCCAAAATACGGCAAACATTAGAGGAACAATGCATCCGACACAAAATCCCTGCAAAAATATTTCATCTGCACTTTCAGAGCCCAGTATGGATTGCATTAAATTGTCGGTAAATACATTTGTATTATAATGTTTGAAGATTTCACCTGCAGAAAAAAGCAATGCAATCGGAACTGATATTACAGACATAATAATTCTTTTCATGTGTTTTATCTTCGCTTTCTGATTTATTCAAGTTGATCACGCTTTTCCTTCCGGTGAATCATAACTACCGAAATTATCAGGAGAAATAAACAGAAACCCAATGGGATAAGATAATTTTTGCCCATCAATGAATTTACGGTAAAATAATCCATAATGTTCAGATTGATAAAATTATGACTGATTGAAGCTTCAGCCTCATTGCCTTGCTGAAGCCCTAGAAAAACAACTATTTCCATCGGAAGCGCTGAAAGTATAGCAAATCTCTCTATCCAAATAGAAACAGCGTATGAAAACACACCCCATAGACCAATAAAAATACTCAAAGCAAATGCAGATAAAAGTGTATATAAAACAGGGATTTCAAAGAACAGCTTTGCAAAAATGATAGTATCCGGAAAGTTCGTTTCTTGAGAAAGTAATTTGGGAGAAATTTGCGTCAATGCTGAGAAATATGTATTCCAGCCGTCATATTTTGTATTCTCAAAGAAGATATTATTTAAGATAATATTAGTGAGCAGCGGTAAAAAAGCCACAATAAAACTGCCGACAAATGAACATAGCATTTGTGAGAAATAGTAATTTTTTATTCCAAAACGGGTTAAAAACAAGGCCGGCAAATGCAAAGCACGATTTGAAGTATGAATCGTTGAGAATGGTAGAACTGCAATAACAGGAAGCAGGATAACCAAGATTGAAAGCAACTGATTTGAACCATAAAAAACATATGCAAAAGTGCTGTCAACAGAAGTTGTTCTGTCATTTGAAGAATAAATCAGAGCATTATATACTGTATATCCCACGCATAAAATCATCATCGCGGTAAACGCAGTTTTAAAATTCAATTTATTGACCATAAGCTTAAACTGCCATTTAAATGCTTTTATCATTTTTCATCCCCCTGGAATAAATAATATCAAAGTTTTTCCAAACGCCGTGATGGCGTGTGTTTGGAAAAACTTGATTAAAGGTTATGCGTAATCGTAGTTACCAGAGATTTTAGCTTCCGAAGTAGTATCAGTGCATTGAGCATCAAGATAGTATGTTTTCGACGATGAGTTTAGTGGTGAAAAATAGAATGTTCCTGTAGTACCAGTCTTAGTTTCAGAATATCCGCCTGAAGACCACAATTCATAATTAATTTTACCTTTTGTGATAAAATAACTTGTAAATTTGCAACTAGTTACCTTTAGCGTCATAGTCTGAATGCTTGTTTTTTGGTAAGCAAAGTTTTTGCACCTGTGCCATAAACAGCAACACTACTGAATGAGGTTGCTGCTTGGCATATGCCTACTGCCATTGTCATAGTCATTATCATTGCTGCACCCATTGCCGATGCTTTTTTTAATAGTTTAGTCATATAAATCCTCCTTCTAATTATAACATCCAATATTTTAAATGTCAACCACTTCGCTTGTTAGTTTGTGGTCAATTTACAAATATGTAAGTTTATCACTTCATTGAAATCGCCAAGCCTTCCTGCATAAAGCATATATATCAACAAGAAACCGTAGAGCTGTAGGCAGTAACGGTTTCATAGCTTGTACCACTGTAAACCTTAGCAATAGTTTTTACCCGGTATGTCCCGCTGTCAAGGCTGGAATATGTTTGTACATAGCTTGTATTGGAAGTAAAAACCGTTTTGCCTCTGCCATAAATCGATGTCCATGTCGAACCGGATTTTTTCTGAAGTTCTTGTGTAACAGTTATTTTTGTTACTGCCCCCGGAATACCATTAACATTTGATTTACAAGTTGCATTTTTTGATGAAATGCTCAGCATAGATGTTACATAATTTGTGTATACATATTGTAACTCGATTTCTTCATCAATTGCTTGGTCAACTTCTAATGCAAATGCTGATGTTGCCATGAAAACTGAAAACATGATTGACAAAAACAAACATATAAATTTCTTCAATGATCTCACCGCCTTCTATTATTATTAACTGTAAAAGCAGCAAGAATGGCTGGTTCTAAAACAAAACTTTGTATAAATAAACAAAAAGTCGCAATATCTTTTGTTAAAACAAACAAAAAAGAGGCGCATATTCTTTTACGCACCTCTTTGAATATTACTTCACAGTGTAATAAATCTTCATTATTTCTGCTTCGCTCATATCTCCCGAAAGATCAAAAACGTACTCGCCATTATCCCATATAATAGTCACGGAAACATCTCCGTAGTTATAAATTAAAATCTCATTTCCAAAATTATCAGTCTTTTTACTCAAAACAGAGCGCTCATTATCAACATAAGATTTATAGCTGTCGCTGGTATATTGATTAAAATATAAGCATTTTGATCTATTCTCAGTGTAATAGCTATAACTTACATAAGTATCTGTCGCCACAGTCTCGTCTTCTGATAATATAAATTCATCAGGCGCATCAATTTTATACTGATATTCTATTTTTTGTTTATGGTTATCGATAGTTTTGCTGTCTTTCGACGTTGTGACAACAGAATAACCCTTGAAAATTCTGATAAAGAAATCCTTGACTGCATTTCGTGCAGGCTCATACGCAGCGACAGTTATTGTTCCCATAAGAGCGGCGGCGACTGCGACAGAAGCAACTTTACGTCCGGTAGTTTTAACAAGAGGATAATACACCCGATTTTGACGCTTTATCAATTGTTCTTTATTTTTGATATACTTCTCAGAAAATTGATAATCTCTATATTTTGACACATCAACGCTTTCAAACTCTTTACAATATAAAGGGATGAGTTTTTTTAATTCTGTTTTTGTATCAATCATTTGGAACAAGATCCTTTCTCAATATTTTGCGGGCTGTTTCAAGCCGTGATTTCACGCCGCCTACAGATAGATGAAGCTGCCTTGAAATATCTTTGACCGAAAAACCGTAGAAATATTTCATCATTATAACATCGCGAAAAATTTCGGGCAGTTTTTCCACTGCGTCGGCAACAAGCATGTTTTCAAAATTTTCGTTGAAAGACGGATCGGCTTTGCTTTCTATGAATTCATCGGTTACGACATTTAAATTTTGCCTATTCTCCTTTTTCAAAATATCATAACAAAGGTTTCTATTAATAATAACTGCATATGCGATCATTTCGGCTGGTTCAAAATTGTGAAATTTTTTAAAATTTTCTGCTAACGAAAGAAAAGTTTCTGAAACTGCCTCCTCAGATAAAGCAGTATTATGGAGAATTGACATAGAATATGCCAACAGCCTTCGCTCGTATGTATCATATATTTTTCTGAATGTAATTTTGTCGTTTTTATCATCGATTAAAGTAAGGCAAACTGCTAACAAATAATCACCTCTCCGTTTTTTGTCTGTACATAACAGTATATCATCAAAAGACAAATATTTCAAGTGTGAAGATACAGAAAAAGTCAACAGTTACAATCGTTATGGTAAACAGCACTGTACTCCTCATCGTATTCACGAAAGCCAAATAGATAAATTGGTAATTGAAGAGCTGTTACAATGGCGGGAAAAGATAATTTCGGAAAGCGACAAGTATGATAAAATCATCCATGAATGGGTTCGTAACAGACCGATTTACGAACAGAAAATCAAGCAGTACAACGACAGAATCCAAGTAATTAGAAACCAAATTGAAGAAATCATCATGGAGCGTATCTCCGACCGTGAACACGCAGAAGTCTACAATAATATGATCTCAAAGCGTGAGGAACAGATATCCGATCTTGAAAAGAAAATTTCAGATTGCAAAATATACGATAAGATCAGCAGGGAAAGACACGCACAACTAAAAAGTACCGCAGAAATGCTTGATGAAATTCTGGATAAAGGGGAGTTGTCCGACGCACAACTCAGGACTCTTGTCCGCAGAATCGTAGTTCATCAGAACGAGGATAAGAGCCTTGATGTGAGGCTTGAGTTTAACGGTGATTTTGAGGATAGCGTGTCAGTTTATGTTGAGAAGGAAATCGCATAACTAAAAAATATTGGCATAGAAAAAAGCCCCTAAAACAGGGGCTTTTTTCATTGGTGCGGGTGACAGGACTTGAACCTGCACACCATAGGGCATTAGAACCTAAATCTAACGTGTCTGCCAATTTCACCACACCCGCATATTAAATTTTCACTACTAAAACCAATGATTTTTCATTTTTGCTAAAAAATTTTTTGTGATTGGATAGCCTGAGCTTTCACCTATAACAGAATCTATTCCACAGTACGGACAAATTGCTGTGCCTAACTTATCTGCCGCATTATCTCCAATAATCCAATTTTCAATTTCGGCAGGATTAAAAATATTTAAGCAATAAAAGCAACCACACAATGAATCTTTTTTCAGTGTTGGCATATTATTGGTACAAAAATTATGTGCCTCAATATAATCTTCCATAATCATTTATTTTTCAATGTAGTAACGCAACCTAAATCTATCGCGTCTGCCAATTCCGCCACACCCGCATATTAAATTTCCTATGTTAAATTTATACTGCAGACAGACATAGACATTATTCATCATACAAACCTTTGTCAAGCCTGTAAAGAGAATCGGCTCCCACATATAAAGGAAACCTGCCGGTACGTTCAATAGTCTGACCGTTCAACATACCGATATGTACCGAAATATGACGGAATTGCATAAGAACAAGTTCCAACTTTGTGAATTCACATTTTTCCGGACACTCGTTAAGCATTTCATCTGTCACAGAGTCAATGTAGTCTATCGTTTTTTGTTTTACCCGATATAGATATTCAAGCAACTCCGCGTCACTGAATTCAACCGAGCAAGGATTGTCTGGGTTATCCATACCAATTTCATGAAATTCCGGTTCTTCATAAACGAAAGGATTGAAAAACCACTTGTCAGCAGAATGGATCGTATGATACACATATCTCCACGCAGGAGCGCCGCAAACAAGAGCATTTCTGTCATAAGTCCTGATAGTTGTTTCCAGATTTATGAAATTAGGCAAAACCTGCTTTTTTATCATCGTTCAACTCTAAAGAAGCTACCCAGTCGATGGCTTTCTTTTCGAGAGAAGCATCTGATTTTAAATTAGCAAAAGCCTTCTTGTCAAAATAAGCAGCTACCTTGTCAAAAGAACGGATGGCGCCTTCAGGAAGCAAAGCTCCTTTTTCACCAAAACTATACATAGCGGATTCCGGTTCAATGGTGACCTTGCTTTCATCCAACATCTTTTTATCCAATTTGAATACTTCTGCGAAGAAGTCATAAACAGCATTCCGCTTATTCGGGCCAAAGTCATGTTTCTCTTTGGGAAGATGTACATTCGTTACTTTATCTTTTGCCTGGTAGAATCCGTAAATTCGTTGCAGATAAGGAAATTCAAGAGTAGGAACACTGGCCGTCCAGTCGCCGCCATCCGATACGATCAGTTGTGGACGAGGAGCAAAAGTAGCGGCTAATTCCGCATTACAGGTTCCTCCTGCAGATAGTTGAATAGGCATTCCGCTTTCGCAGGGACAACCACCGTCGAAGTGAGAAGCCAGGCTCACCACCGGAGCTGAAGCGGTGAAACGATCATCTAATACGCTCAACAATACAGTATGGGTACCTCCACCCGAACCGCCATTCGTACCGATACGGCTGGTATCAATGTCCTTACGGGAAGCAAGCATGTAGTCAAGAATCAGTAAGCCGTTCATTGCCTGAATAGTGTGCGCCGCACTACTACGGTGTGCCGCACTGCCCACTTGCAAAGCCGACTCTCCCCATCCGAACAAATCATAGTCTACACAAACAGCTCCCATACGTGCTAAAGTTCCCATACGTTGTTGTTGGTCTTCCCGATAACGTCCGCCACCAAAATGTCCGTTAGGGCAGATTATCAACGCATGTTTTCCTTTCGATTGGGGCGTATAGATAGAACCGCAAACGTATAACCCGGGAAGTGTTTCAAGCGCGAAATTCTGCACGGTATAGCCATCAAACTTACGTATCTTTGAAAGAATAGGTTTGGATTTGACACATTGAGCCAACAAAGGATCGATACCTAAACGCTGACGTACCTCTTTTTTCAGAGAATCGGCACGAAGTTGAAAAGACTGTCGGTCTGTATAGAGTGTATTCAGATAAGCCAGCATCTTCTCTCCGTCTGCATCT
>ERZ780218.845-NODE-845-length-24151-cov-4.988919_pt1 | contig 24151 bp, 26 predicted proteins | sample MGYA00510975_ERZ780218 | MGnify/ENA primary metagenome ERZ780218 (study PRJEB29588, sample SAMEA2152063) | human gut metagenome | biome: human gut; feature: human-associated habitat; material: faeces | place: Denmark | collected 2008/2010 ... | reverse complement strand
CTTCAGGTTCACGACGAGCTTATCATAGAAGCCTCCCTTTCAGACAAGGATAAAGCGGCGCAGATACTCAAGGAAGAAATGGAGAACGCCGTTTCACTTGCAGTTCCCATGTCCGTTGACGTAGGCGAGGGCGAAAGCTGGTACATTGCAAAGGGATAAACTCTTTCCAAAAGCAGTTGAGCATTATCAGATCAATAAAACGTTATAGGAGCGATCACTTTGGCATTTGATTACAAAAAGGAATACAAGGAATTTTATCTTCCCAAAAGCAAGCCGGAAATTATCGAGATTCCCGAAATGAATTTTATCGCAGTCAGAGGGAAAGGCGATCCGAACGAGGAGGACGGCGAATACAAACGGGCCCTGAATCTGCTTTACGGTATAGCTTTCACCATAAAAATGAGCTATAAGGGAAACCGTAAAATAGACGGATATTTTCAGTATGTGGTCCCTCCGCTGGAAGGACTCTGGAGTCAGGAAGGCGTTGACGGAATCGACTACGCCCGCAAGGATAAATTTGAATGGATCTCGCTTATCCGCCTTCCGGATTTCGTAACCAAAGAGGATTTTGACTGGGCAGTGTCAGAAGCCTCGGAGAAGAAAGGTACGGATTTTTCTAAGGCGGAATTCTTTACATACCGCGAGGGACTGTGCGTTCAATGTATGCACATCGGTTCCTATGACAGCGAGCCGGAAACCGTTAAGCTTATGGACGAATATATCGAAAACGCAGGCTATATGACCGATATTTCACCTGCCCGCCCTCATCATGAAATATATCTCAGCGATCCGAGGAGATGCGCCCCCGAAAGACTTAAAACGGTTATACGTCATCCTGTGATCAAAATAAATACATAATATACAAAAAGGCGGTACGCATGAAAGAATGTGCGTACCGCTTTTTTTCGTGTTCACATAAAATACGTGCATTTTATTTAAATGCAGCTCTAAATGCCTTAACACCCTCTAATAGCTGCTAAGATTAAGGATCACCGGCAGAATGTATATAACTCCCATCACCGTAATCACCGCAAACAGCACAACGCTCTGAACAACACCCTGAGTCTTTTTGGAAAGAACTATCTTCTTTCTGAAAATTATATAAAGTGCAAACACCGCAGCTCCGACAATCGACAAAGCAAGTCCGGCATAAAAGCCTTCCGGCGCAAAGCTTATCTCTATCTCATTTTCCCCGTCGCTGATCTCGAATGAAATAAAATCGGAAACTGCCTTTGAGTATTCCACTTTTTCGCCGTTTACCCTTATGCTGAAGCCCTCTTCATAAGGAATCGAAAGCACGCAGGTCTTGTTTCCCGAAACCGTGCAGTTTGCCCTCAGTTTTCCCCCGTCGGAGGTAAAGCCTGCACTCTGAACCCCTTCAACGGTATTTTCAAGCTTGTCAAGATCTAGTCCGAATACGCCGAAAGAATAGCAGCTTACAGCCTTCTTGCAGCTGAACGTCACCTCAACCTGCTGGTTTTCAAACTCTCCCAACTTGATAACTCCGTTATCCGTGGTAGTAGGATAGTTTCCCGTTACGGAAATTCCGTTTACCGTTATTGAAAAGCTTTCAAAATACTCCTCCTTCAGATCGTTTGAAAGCCTGTCGAAACAGTCTGCATAAATTGACTGTCTGTCTTTGACATAAAACCTGTATTTAACTTTAGCGCCGCTGCCAACGATATACCTGCCGTTTACGTTCTTTATTCCGGTGGAATCCTCCGAATATTCATATTCGCTTATGAGCTCTCCCTCACCGGGGAACAGCTTTTCAAATACATACTCCTGAACCTGCGCTCTCGTAAGACCGTCCGGAATCTCCTGAGCTCCGGAAAGATCCGCGTCGGTTATCATTCCAAGCCCTATGGAATAAGGAAGCTTTACTATGGAATATTTGCCGTTTGAATATACTGCGTTTTTATCCGAACCTTTGACTATCCTGTATCCTACGCTGTAAAGAGCGTCCGTAAACTCCGTTCCTCCGCAGGAGCCTACCTCCATCCATACGGTAGTGTAGCCCAGCTTTTTCTGAGTGAACATAAATTCACGGTCGGTAAGCGAAGTATAATGGCTGAGCGACGGATAACCCAGCGCTCCGACCATATTGTAATCCATGATCTTTCCGTCGGTGGCAACTCTGTAAAAACCGTCGCCATCGATCTTATCCGCAAGGTCGGTTATCTCCCTTATCGACTGAGTCTTGTTAGGATTTCTGGAAGCGGCAGAGGTCATGTATATCTTTACGTTTCCCGCCGACTCCACCGCAATCGCCAGACAAAGCGCAATAACAAAAAACCGCTTTCCTATATATCCCCTGCGGAATATAAAATACAACGCTCCGAATACTATTACCGAAACCGCAAACAGCTGTGCGTTGCCCTCAAAAGACGAATCGTCACCCCATAAAGTCAAGGTATAATGGCTGAGATCGTCAAAGCTTTCGCTGATAAATTTCCTTGAAAAAATAAAATACAGTCCCAGCAGGAAAACCGTTCCCGCATAACCTACAAACATTTCCGTAGAGCTTGCTTTTCTCAAAGTTCCGCCCTGCCCCTCCAGAAATTCGGCGCAGCACAGAATCCCTATAAATATGGTTATAAATCCGTATCTTGCCGGAAACGACATATAATTTCCTGTATGCCACATAAGATTTACAGGCTCGATAAAAAAAGGAACAAGCAGAAGCGCGAACATTATAAGATACATTCCGGTGCGTCTTGAGCGCTTCTTTCCACTGAGCGCATGAAAGCCTACCAGCATGAATATAAAGCCGGAGCAGAAAAGCAGCGGAAGCACAGTTTTGTAGCTGGTTATAAAATCAGAATTGGCAATAGTATTTGCTACCGACTCCCCTCTTCCCGAAGAAAGAAACTGCATAAAGCACGGAAGCCATACGACTGCAGACAGCAGCGCCGCAATAAACGATCCGGAAACGAATCTGACACAGACCGACGGAGTATTCTCACATCTTGCATATCTGAATACGTATACCGCTATGAACAGTATGATAAAAATTACCGTCATATAGCTTATATAATAATTGACCGCCATCATCAGCGTGACCATGATTATATAAGGGATATTATTGCTTTTGTGAACAAGAACATCCAGCGATATCATAAGAAGCGGGAAAAGATACATCATATCGAGCCAGATAAGATTCTGATAGAAAAGCATTCCGTATCCGCAGAAGGCGTAGATAAGACTGAGCGCAGCAGCAAAGCCGGGATCAAGTTCCTTTCTGCACACTCTGAAATATACCGCAGACGTAAAGGCGGCGGTCATCAGCTTTAATATTACCAGTATGTTCACAAAAGTAAACATATCTCCCTTGTCCACAAATTTTACAAGAAAAGAAAAGGGACTGGCCAGAAAAAAGAAGAATACCCCGTAAAAATTCATTCCTCCGGCGTTGTTCAGATTAAGAAACAAGCTTGATTTTCCGTCCAGAACGTCCTTGAGGTCCATAAGCAGCGGTACTACCTGCTGATTCATGTCGCACCACGATACCGAACCTTCTCCGAAAGGATACATTCCGCTCGCCTTGAATACGATCAGCATGACAGCCAGCACTCCCAGCGGCGGAACAATAAGCGGGATAATCTTTTTCAGTTTTTCCATTATAATTCTCCTGTTATCTTTTGCATTATCTTTATAACAGAATTATTATAACTCTTTAAACTAATAATGTCAATAAAATGTCTTTATTTCTGTAAAATCAACAAAAAATCCCCCTGAATTCAGTGCATTTTGATGATAAGCTATAAATCAGTAAGCTCTTACACCGGAAATATGAATGAATCTTGCCCTTTCATATATATAGCTGCTCAGCGGACGCATATAGGCGTCAAAGGTGTGCGCCGCAGTATATATCATAGAGTTCCTGACCGCAACCACTACCGGACTGTGATAAAATCTTCCCTCTGCGTTTCCAAGCTGAACTATATCTCCCGGCTCGACTCTGTCCGCCTGCGTTTCCTCACCGAAGGGTCCCTCCCCCTTGTTGTTGACAAGAAAACTGTAAAGATATCCTACCCCCGTCCATGCCGGAGCGCGGTCTGCGGCGGAATAATAATACCAGCCAAAGGTCTTTGTATTATTCATTACTCCGCTGCCGGCATAAATGCACTGAGAGGCGAAATTTGTGCAATCCCCTCCCAGATTTTCAAAGTCAAGATACCTGGGATTTCTTTTAAAGGCCCATTCTTTTGCATATTCCACCGCCCTGTCCCGTCTGTATTCCAATTCTCTCACAGCGCTCTTCTCCTTTCGCATAATTAGCCCGCTGTCACAGTACCTCATGAAAACAATCCGTTTCAGCGGCGTCATAATAAAGCCCTGCTGTATCTATATGCAAAAGCGGCCCGATTTGATAAGCTCTGATCCTAATCGTAATTATTATGCAGGAGCTTGACTATAAAAACTCAGTTTCCGTCCATATAGCAGGTTACGGTAGTAAATATCCTCATGTCCCTTATATTTATTTCTATCCTTCCTATTGAACGGTTTCCGAAAGAATAGTCGTCGCGGGAAAGGACAGCTCTGTCAAACAGCTCCTCTTTATTGTAGCCGATATAGGTCAGAAAAGCTCCTTTCATTCCCTTGTTTGAATACTTGACCTTTGCCGCCAGACCGGTGGACGGAGAGCTTAACCATTGATTGTCAAGAGCGTAATACCTGGTCCTTACGATATTCATGTTTGAAGCGGCAGAGCTTGAATACGAATTGCTGTAATCTCCGTCGGCGTCCGCCATATAAGCGTCGGAAATAATGCCTCTTACATCCTTGGTGCTTCCGAAATTCACCAGAGCAGCGCTGTTGTAGGTATGCTGAGCGTCGGTTTTCGGCGTTACCCTGACACTGTTTACACCGTAAATATACGGAAACATCTGATAGGCCTTATAGCCGTATGCAATGAAAGCGTCCCATATAGTGGATTTTTCTTTTACATATACATAATTCACCGTTTTGGTCCCGTCCTGATAGGTTACCATAGGTATAGACTTATTAAGCGCCGCAAGCGAAGTGAGATTTACGCTGTAATTCATTTTCGGAACAGGCTCGTTCTGAGCCAGCATAGCGCTGTAGCCCTTGGACTCAAATCTGTAGACCCATCTTCCGTTTTCCCTCTTTCTTTCAAGCTTATCGATAGTCCCCTGATGAACCAATTTCGCGTTAACATAGCAGATTATTTCAAATCCCTCGGACAGGTCGCTGTCAGAATAAAATCTTCCGGAAACATAGGTGTAAGGAACATATCTGTCCTTGACATAATGAAAATAATCGACATTGAACACCGGATTGTGACCTGAATTCCTGATTACAAAATAGCATAACTGCGCCGTATTATCGCCTCCTATAATCCTTTAAGCTGTAAAACGCATTCTCCGGCAAACGCCTTATCTGAAAATTTCAGCGTTCCCTTTACAAGCGCAAGATCGGAATACTCTGTTCCGTCTATCGTTATTTCCGATACTGCCTGACCGGAATACTGTGAGATCAGGTCCTGATAGAATTCTCTGTCGCATGGCAGCACCTTTCCCTGAAGCGTTATGGACAGCGGCTGAGAGCCTGCTATTTTTCTGTCCGTAACGCCGCTGAGCAGCAATACCTCTGACAGCTTTGTTTCGCCGGAAAAAAACACATCGCTCATATAAAACTCGTTTTCTCCCAGAATTACCTTAACGCTTTCCCTGCTTATCACTTTTGTCTGCATTTTTACACATCACCCTCCGTCTGGGTATCGTCGGCGTTCATTATAAGCATTTTCACCTTTGCATTAACGCTTATCTCAAGACGTCCGAGAATACTGTTTCTCTGAGCGGGTGACCTGCCAAGCTCCAGCAGAAGAATACTGCCGCCTGTTCCCAGCGCCTGCATAAAACCATCCGCCTTTTGCTCTATCTGCTCATAGTCGGAATATCCGCAGCGTTTTCCCAGCAGGCGCACCGTAATGGAATAAACCGCCTCTGTTCCCCATGAAGCTCCGTTTACCGCCGTTATCCTCGGAGAGTAATCGGCGGATCTTATTCCGCACAGACAGAAGCTTTTTTTAGGCTTTAAAGTAAGCGTTTCCGCTGAAAATTCCGGAACATAATCCATGCCCTGCTCCTGCGCAGCGGCTGTTATAACGCTTTTAAGCTCATTCGTCAAACTTCTCCCCCGTTCCCATAAACACAAAATCATCGTCCCGTACAAGTCCCTTTAAATCCGCAAACGCGCTGCTTCTAAGCTTCCGGGCGGCGGCAATTCCTTTTTCATGCGCCGTTTCACTGTAAGCAGCGCCGCTTTCGGAAAGCATTACCTTCAGCCGCATGGAGCTTTCCAGAACATAATCATAAACGGCAGCGGCGCAGGCGGCATATTCACACTTTGCCGCCGAAACTTCGTCAAGCTGTACGCAGAGTCGCTGCTGAATAAAGTCTATACCGCTGTTAATAAGATCCTCGTATTCAAAATCCTCGGAATCCAGTCCCGTTATTCTGAGAAACAAGGTCTTTACGTTATCGTAGGTCATCTGAGCCATTTTTCATCCCTCCACGGATCAAAAACGCTGCGGCGGAAGACTTTTCCCCGCCGCAAGCTATATGATAAAATTACGCCGTTGTGCTGAGAACCTTTACCGCTCCGTCGGTAAGCCTTGAAAATCCTACTGTTACCGAGCAGGATATCTCGTCGCACTGAGTTGTTATAAGCTTGTCGAAATCAACCACTACATCGGTACCGAACACCATTTCGGCTGCGCAGGTCTTGTCTATTCCTATAGCCTTTGTGCCGTCCACCGCCGAGGATTTTACCAGCGTTACTCCGTAGGGAGTCTTTACTCTTCCGCTGGACATAAAATCGGAAACGCAGAATTTCATCTCGTCCAATGCAAGTATCTGCGCCATAAGCGCCGGAGTGCAGATCATAGTTGTCATATCGTTTTCGTCCATCGAAGCCCAGAACGCAGCAAGATCGGCGTATGTAATGCTGCTGCCGGAAATCGAGGAAGGTGTTACTCCGCTTGAAAGCTCGGTCACGGCAAGCTTGTTTACAGCCTTTGAAATCTGCGCGCCCAGACTTTTAAGAATTACTCCGAACGCTTCAAGACGCTGCTTTCTTATTGACTCGTAGGAGCAGGAAAGCTTTCTTGCAAACTTTGTCAGCGTTTTTGCGCTTGAGGCAAGCCTTACGGTAGAGGACGGCATTTCCCCTCCCTGAGCTACGCCCGTGTCGCTTCCGTTTTTGGTTACGGTAAGTCCGCGGAAATCCATTCCGTCGGTATATGATACCGCCGCTACAACGTCGGAAAGTATCGAAGCTTCCTCCATCCCCTGCTTTATCGTTCTGCGGACATACTCGGGAAACAGCACAGCAGATTCGGTTGAGGCAAAAAACTTTTCCACCTTGTCCGAGTTTTTGCCCGATACTTTTATATCGAAACGCTTAAGCTGTCTTTCGTATGCGTCAAGTGCCGAAAGCTCGGTTCCAGTGTAGTTTTCATCCGGGTCAAGCTGCTCCAGAGCCTGTGTAAAGGTCTTGCCTGTAATGGAATAGAGTCCTTTTTCAAGTTTAACGTTATTGTACATAAGATCATTTCTCCTTTTTCAGATTTTAGTCGGCCGCCGGTATTGCCGCCGAGAATATTCAGCTGTTTATTTTCCTTTCTGCCTTTGCCTGAGCGAACAGCTACATTCGCTGCTTTTTAAGCTTAAAATTATTGTTTTCTCCGCTTTTTTCTGCCGGCTTTCCGATGTCCAGCTGTAAAGGGATATCCTCCTGCGAACAGCGTTCCTTTAAAGTCCCGTACATTTTTTCAAGCTGGGAAAAGTTCAGATTTTCGGTAAGAGCCTTTACCGTTTCTACAGCCATAATGGGGCGGCAGAGAAAGCTGAGGGACATTATTTCACGCTTTAAAATTTCACAGGCCCTGGAATTCTGTTCTTCCCGGCGTGAAAGCTCCATTTTCAAAGCTTTCATATCAGCTGTTTCGGTAACGCCGCCGTAGGTTTTGGTAACTCCGGCATTTCGCTGTGCCGGAACCGCTACGAAGGACCACTCATAGGCGTCGTTTGGTTCGTCAAGAATAACGCTGCATAGCTTTCCGTCGTAATATTTTCCCTTTATGTGACCGCAGGGATCCTCTTTCAGATCCGCTCCGCACACCGAGCATAGCTTTTTGCCGACGGAGCAGCCTACCGACACCTCCTTTTTTATTCCGCCCTCGATCTCAGCGATAAGATCCTTTGACTTTTCCGTTCTCATCATATAAGCCTTTGCCACAAGGCAGGTATAAGGCTCACAAGCATCGGTAAGCCTGTCCCCGGAAGTTTTCACCTCGCAGTCGAAAATTCTCGCCGTCTGGTTTTCGCCCTTAGGGTCATGGTCAAAAATTCCGGTCTTTCCCACAAAAAGCTCCGCCAGTCTTTCAAGGGCGGGAACGGAAAAACGTTCGCCGTCCCGGTCGATCTCGTTGTCGCAGAGGATCACCGGAAAGGTATAGACCTCCTCCTCCGCAACAGGCGTCCGGGTGTATCTATTGAGCTTTTCAAGCAGCGCTTCGTCAAGTGTAAAGTCGTTTTCCATTGCTGTTCTCCTTTCTGTTTTGCGTTCAGTCGATCGTCCTGACTTCTGCGGTTCGCTCTGCGTCGGCAAGGGCATTATAGTAGTTAGCCTTGGCAAGCTCGGCCTCGTCCTGAAGATTTATGTTCTCCCACTGTATCTCACAGCCGCACCCGAAGCCGCTGAGCCGCAGAAACGTTTCCGCGGCTTTCAGCAGTATCGGCGTAAGCAGCCGCCTGTAGTATTCAAGCTCGCTGGTAAGGATATCTGCCTGCTGCGAAGACATTCTTTCAGTAGTAGACCAGTTCAGACCCAACAAAAACGGAGGTATTGAAAGCTTGGAGATTATCTGCTCCAGCAATTGACGGACGGGTATCTCGGTATCTATTATCTGACTGTCCGCTCCGATCACTTTTATCTGTACGTCGCCTACCGCCACAAAATCTTTTATCACGCCGTTTCTTGCGCTGCTCATTCCGTCAGACCACTCTCTGGCAATTTCCTGCGCCCTGTCCTTTGCGAACGCCCTGTCTGCGGGATCGTCGGAAGGCTTATAGGTCACGGCATAGCGGACGTTTCCGGCTCTGTCGAAATTCTGACCTATACAGCGGTATATCTTCATAAGCACCTCGCTCAACGCAGGAGTTCCCCGCAGTATGGAAACTCCCTCCGGATGCTTTACCGACGGATTCAGCGTTGAATAAAGCAGAAGTTCCGGATTGGACAGCCTTACCTCTTCTCCCGAAGCGTTTTCTATTATCCTCATATCAAGAGGATCCTTTCCCCTGCGGACCCCGAACATTACCGGATCGGCTATATACAGACCGTTTATTCTTCTGCGTCGTGGATCTATCACTATCTCTCCCAGCGCTTTTCCGTAGGTAAGCAAGGTATCCAGCCACATATCGGCAAAGCAGTTCAGCGATCTGCCGGAAATTCCTGACGGAACATTCAACACAAAGCCGTCCATAAGCTTCTGCGCCTGTTTGTCGCCGCAGACCACCCTGAAATCGTTGCAGAGCCGTATTATCTTTCCGATACAGGCATCCAGCACCGGCACCTCGGCTCTGAGGTTTTCATAAAACTGCGTTTCAAAGCTGTTCCAAGAGGGGCAGAGCCTGTAGACCTGCCTCTGGGCCGAGCATGAGACTTTATCGGACAGGGGCGGCGCTTTTTTTCTGAATAAGTTCAAATTGCTGTCATTCCTTTCTTGTTCTTGCGGCAACACTGCGCAAATCCGTCATGGAGCGCTTTGTGCTGTGCTGCCTTATTTTTACCGCCTGTCAAGGGAGATCACGCAGAATGGAGAGGCTGTTTCCCTTAAAAAGCGGGTCACAAAATAGCGGATATCATCCATTGCATGGTCGTTTTCCTTTACGGGAGCGTCGCAGACGGAGCTTTTGTCCCAGCGGTAAAGGGAAAATTCCCTTATCGTATCGGCGCAGGAGGAATGTATTTTTATTTTCCCCGAGCCCAGGGCGTCGCTTACCCGCCTTATTCCCGAAAGCACGTCGTTGGCGGCGGGAGCGACGGGAAATTTTCCGTGACGGCGTATGCACTCGATAAACGAGGCGGCGGACGGATCGCAAACAACCAGGCTTATGCTTCTCCCGGCGCACAGCCTTTCAAGAGCGGCGTAATGCTCTTCGTCGGTGCGCTGCTGACCCTCCCTGCGGGAATCGTAGTAATACTCGCTTATACGGTACCACACGCCGTCGCTTTCTCCCCACAGTCCGAAGCTGGAGGGGTTCACCGTTCCGTAGTCGCAGCTTACGGCGAAACGCGAAAAACTTTGAGGCAGTACGCTTACAACGTGCAGCTTCGGATCGAACATGGAGTAAACACAGCCCGAAACGTCGGTCCAGCTTCCCAGCACAAAGCGCTGATAAAAGGCGCCGGTAAACATTGTGCGGTACCGCTTGATTATCGCCGGAGAGAGAGAGGGATTGTCCTCCAGCGAAAAGTGAAGATAGATAAGATTTTTGGACGCCGCCTTATCTATCCACTCCTTTTTGAACCAGTGGTACCTGTTTTCGGGATTGCAATTGAACCACAGCTTTGAACCTGCTACCGAGCACCTTGCCACCGCCTGTTCAACAAAGCTTCGGGGCATAAGCACCACTTCGTCCAGCAGTATTCCGCTGAGGGTCACGCCTTGTATAAGCGAGGCGGAGCTTTCATCCTTTCCGCCGAAGAGATAGAATCGGTTGCGTGAACCGCCGAAGCCGATATCTATATAATTTTTAGTGCGGTTCTCGGTTATTTCAAGCCCCCATTCCGAGGAATTGGCGATAAGGGGAGCTACCAGGTTTCTTCTTACGGAAGTTATGGTCTTTCCGCAGATACCGAACGCCGAATTATTGAAATTCATCGATGCCCAGGCGGCAAAGGACAGGGACATACAAAGGGTTTTTCCCGACCGCACTGCTCCGTCGCAGATTATTCCCTCCTTATCCCGCGAGCCTTGATTTTTCCACCAGTTGAACACCATTTTCTGCTTGGGAGAAAAGTCCTGCCAGCCTACCTTGCCGTTGCTTTTAATCATTGCGCTCACACTCTAGAGGGCTGTCGCTTACTATTTCTCCGCCGCCCGAACCGTATACTGCTTCCACAAGATTTCTTGCCTTTTCGTCGTTCTTTATCCGCATATCCAGCTCCTCCAGCTTTTCAAGGGCTTTCTGGCGGTCGAAAAACTTTATCTCGACTCCTCCGCCCTTTATGCGTTTTATTTCTGATACGTTGAACAGGTCGGCCTCGGCAAGCATATGGGGAGTTATCTCCTCCGCAAATGCCAGCGCCGCTGCGTCGTTTACCCTGCCGTAGGCAAGCCTCTCCAGACCTGCCCTTACCTCGAACCGCTCCTTGTCTCTCTGCTTGTCCGCCGCTTCAAGCTGACGCCTTGTCCGTCTGTCGGACAGCAGCCTTACCCCCTCGAGCCTGGCTCTCAGCGGACTTATTCCCGCCGCAATCGCCGCCTCTGCCGCATTTCGTGTTCGGGAAAAAAACAGGGCAAAATCCTTGATATCGATCTGTTTCATTTTATTACTCCTTTTCTCTGATTTATCGCAACCCTCTCACTTACAGGCAAAAACCAGGCAAAAGTTGCACGCAGATGTGCAACCTTTTATAAAAAAGTTTTCATACAAACGAAAATTTGTGATTTACTACAGTTTCAAAGCCTGATTTTTGTGCTTAATGACAAAAAACATAAAGCAGTTGGTGTGCAGAACCTCAGGCAGTCGCCCGGCGGTATTGCCTTTATGCAAGCTCCCCGATTGACTTGAATAACCGTATATGATATAATAACCATGAAACAAAGTGCTGACCCACTTGACGGAGCTTTCAGCTCCTGGTTTGCTCTGCAAACCGTTCCAATAACATTTTATCGTATTAAGGAATCGCCCGGAGGCTCTTTTTATGATATAATAAGACCTGTCCGGAAGCCGCAGAAAAACGGCTTCCGAACAGGTCTGTTGACAGTATATTCGGGAGGAATTATGATTTTAGAAACAAAGCGTCTTATTCTTCGTGAGATGACTATGGAGGATATTACGGAAATTTCAGCAATACTCAAGGACGAAAAGACCATGTACGCTTATGAACACGGCTTTTCGGACCAAGAGGTATCCGATTGGATAAAACGCCAGCTTGACAGGTACGAAAAATACGGCTTCGGACTGTGGGCGGTAATATTAAAGGCAAACGGCAGGCTTATCGGTCAGTGCGGTATAACAATGCAGGACGCCGGAGACCGGGAGGTAATGGAGGTCGGCTATCTTTTCAACCGCAGCTTCTGGCATAACGGCTACGCCTGTGAAGCGGCAAGGGCATGCAGAAACTACGCATTTGAAAGGCTGGGGGCTGAGGAGATATGCTCCATAATACGGACGAACAACCTGCCCTCCCAGAGAGTGGCGATAAGAAACGGAATGCTTCCCAGAAGTATTTTTACCAAGCATTACATGGGGATCGATATGCCGCATATAGTTTTTTCGGTAACCAGAAAGGATCTTCAGCAGGAACGATAAAAACGGCTGCCGCCAAAAGCCGTTTATCGGACATTAACAAGCGACCGCAGACTACCCCTGCAAAAACGATCGAATATCGTCTGTTGATTTGCAGGGACGACCTGCGGCCGCTGTGTTTTACCTCTATATAACAGCCGCCGCTCAGTGCAGCAGCTCATTTACTATTACGGAAGCCATGATAAGTCCGGCGCAGGACGGCACGAACGCCGTACTCCCCGGAAGGAGTTTTTTCCCCTCGGAATGCGGGGGTCTTTTTATTTCCTCCCTGGAATACACTACTTTAAGTTTCTTTACTCCCCGTTTTTTAAGCTCTCTGCGCATCACCCTTGCAAGGGGACAGACCGAGGTCTGATATATATCTGCGATTTCAAGCATTTCGGGATGGGTCTTATTTCCCGCCCCCATGGCGCTTATAATAGGAACACCAAGCTGCTGACACCTGACCGCGAGAGATATTTTTCCCGGCACAAAGTCTATTGCGTCGGCAACGTAATCGTATACTGAAAGATCGAATTCTTCCGCGTTGTCGGGAGCGTAGAATTTCGGGATCCCGGTTACCATACAGCCGGGGGCGATAGACATGACCCGGTTTTTCGCCGCCTCGGTCTTCATCATTCCAATCGTATCCCTTACCGCTATGATCTGCCGGTTAAGATTTGAAAGCGCTACCTTGTCGTTGTCTATAATGTCGATAGCGCCTATTCCGCTGCGTGCAAGCGCTTCGATGATATATCCGCCAACTCCGCCGGCTCCGAATACCGCTACCCTTTTTTCTGCAAGCGATGCCACCTTTTCACTGCCGTATATAAGCTCAAGTCTTGAAAGCGGGGTTTCCATTGCTTCTGCCATTCTCCTTTCAGTATGTTAGTTTATTTTAAGGCGCAGCGGCCTCTTAGTCATCATCCGCTTCGGCAGCGTGCTCCTTATCCCAGTCGTAATCGTCGTAAGTATCTAAAAAATTATATCTTTTTCCTTTATATTCATACTCTATAACGGTACGCAGATTTACATTATAGACGCTCTTGAAAATATTAGTTTCAACAAATTCGTTGCCCTGCGCAAGCTTTGCGATAAGAGCCTTTATTTCCTGGCGCTTTGAAAGTTCGCCCTTGTTTTCAAGCTTTGAATATTCCTCGGTAAAACGGCAGGCGCACTGAATGAACTCAAGACCGTTGTATCTTACCCAGTCCTTTATATGTTTCTCCCTGACCATATACAGCGGACGTATAAGCTCCATGCCTTTGAAATTTTTTGAATGAAGCTTCGGCATCATGGTCTGAACCTGTCCGCCGTAGATCATGCCCATAAGGATCGTTTCGATAACATCGTCAAAGTGATGCCCCAGAGCGATCTTATTGCAGCCCAGCTCCTGAGCGTTTTTATAGAGATGACCTCTCCTCATTCTTGCGCAGAGGTAACAGGGATTATTGTTTACTCCTGCCACTATATTGAATATACGGGTCTCAAACATATGTATAGGTATATTCATAAGCCTTGCATTGTCGATTATCTTCTGTCTGTTGACCTCGTTGTACCCCGGGTTCATTACCAGAAATTCCAGCTCAAAACGGGTATCCGAATACTTCTGAAGGTGCTGAAGGCATTTCGCCATAAGCATGGAATCCTTTCCTCCCGAAATACAGACGGCGATACGGTCGCCGTCGTTTATCATTTTGTATTCTTTTATTCCCATAACGAACTTATTCCATATGTCCTTGCGGTACTTTTTTATAATACTTCTTTCAATAAGCTGATAAGGTTCCAGAGTTCTTGCCATATTTATAACAGCGCCTGTATAAGCAGGCTTTCTCCTTTCGTATATGTCCGGGCGGCCGGTTACAGAATCAGCCGCAGCCCTTTCTCCGCTTTTAACGTCAGAAATTCAGCCGGAGGTGTTTTACAAAACAATTTCCCTATAATTATACTATGAAATCCTCCGTTCGTCAATGGCAAAGGCTCAAAGTCTGTATAACTCAATTTTAAGTGTATAATAAAGCATATTTCTGCAAAATACACGTACAAACAAAGCCGCAATCATGTTGAAACCTGCGTTGATATATGATATACTTGTATTTAAGGTAGGTTTAAGGTGAAATAAATATAATAAAACTCAGACGGACAGAAACCGCCCCTGCAGCATTGAAAATGCGGCGGGCCCTTATTTGAACCTGATGTATAAATTAAGGAGGTTTTATATATGCGTATCCTGCTTGCCGAGGACGAGAGAGAGCTTTCAAACGCTCTTGTTGCTATTTTAAAGCACAATCATTATTCGGTAGACGCCGTTTACAACGGAACGGACGCTTTGAATTACGGAATGAGCCAGAACTATGACGGAATAGTTCTGGATATTATGATGCCTAAGATGAACGGCATCGACGTGCTTAAGCTGCTGCGTTCCAGAGGTGTGGAAACTCCCGTTTTGCTGCTTACGGCTAAGGCGGAGCTTGACGATAAGATACTGGGGCTGGATTCCGGCGCAGACGATTATCTGACCAAGCCCTTCGCAATGGGCGAGCTTATGGCGAGGATACGGGCGCTTACCCGAAGAAATACCGGCTTTGCTCCCAATAAGCTTACAATAGGAAACATAACGCTCAACCGTGAAAACTTTGAGCTTTCCTCGGAAAACGGATCGGTCCGTCTGGGAAACAAGGAATTCCAGATGCTTGAAATGCTTATGTCAAACCCTAATCTGCTTATATCTACGGAAAAGTTTATGGACAGGATCTGGGGCTACGACTCCGAGGCCGAAATAAACGTCGTATGGGTATATATTTCATACATCAGAAAAAAGCTGGCGTCTATCGGAGCCAACGTCGAAATAAAGGCGACGCGAGGCGTAGGCTACACTCTTGAACAGACGTCGGACAAATAGGACGGTTCTTCGGGATACAGATCTCAGTCATGCGGGGAGGAGCTTTCATGATAAAAAAGCTGCGGAGAAAATTCGTGCTTATCGCAGTATTTTCTCTTTTTCTGGTTGAAGTCGTGATAATAGGAACGATAAATATAATAAACGTGTGTCAGCAGAATTCAAAGTCGGACGATCTTCTCGCCATGATAACGGAAAATGACGGAAAGCTTCCCGACTTCGGAAAATCCGGACGCGACAAGCCGCCTGGGGATATCCCGGAGCAGGAGGACGGCTTTAACGGCAAAGGGATAAATCCCGAAACTAAATATGTTACCAGATATTTTACTGTCAAAACGGACGTAAGCGGAAAAATAACCTCGATAGACACCTCTCATATTGCCGCGGTCACCTCTGACGACGCAGTCGGATATGCAACCGAAGCGCTGAACAGCGGCTCGGAAAAAGGCTGGTCGGGAAATTACAGATACGCCGTTTCGGAAAGCTCCGACGGAAACCTGCTTGTGTTTGTGGACTGCCGCAGCCAGCTTGAAACCAGATATCAGTTTCTTGCAATATCGCTTGCCATAGGCTTTGCAGGTCTTGCGGTGGTAAGCGTACTGGTGGCGGTATTCTCCAAAAGGGCGATACGCCCCGTTATTGAAAGCATGGAAAAACAAAAGCAGTTTATAACCGACGCCGGACACGAAATAAAAACTCCCCTTGCGATAATCTCAGCCAATGCCGAGGTCCTGGAGCTTACAGGCGGAAGCTCGGAGTGGACGGACAGTATAAAAAATCAGACCAAGCGGCTCAGCGAGCTTATAAAAAATCTGCTTACGCTTTCAAAAATGGACGAGGAAATAAAAACGGTATTTGAAAAATTCAACATCAGCGACGCCGTATACGATGCGGCAAGCCCATTCAGCACTCTGGCGGCTTCCAGAGGAAAATCCATTGTTATAAATATTGAAAACGGAATAGAGTTTACCGGCGACGAAGGAATGATAAGACAGCTAGTTTCGATACTTCTTGACAATGCGGTAAAATACGCCGATGACGGAGGAGAGATCAGGCTTTCACTGAAAACGGAGCATAAACAACTTGAACTGAGCGTATACAATCCCTGCTCCGTCAGACCGGACGGTGATTTTTCAAGGCTTTTCGACCGGTTTTACAGAGCGGATTCCTCGCGGTCCCGCGAAACAGGCGGCTACGGAATAGGTCTTTCCATAGCCAAGGCTATATGCGATTCCCATAAATGCAGAATATCTGCAAAATACGAATCCGGCGGTATAACCTTCAGGGTTTGCGCACAGGCAAAATGAATAAATACTGCCACAGCGATCCGTAAAGAACAGCGGGCGGTCACAGACACATCCTACGATAAGTGCGTAAACACGTAGGAACGGCTGTGACCGCCCGCTGCTATTTTCTTATATACATTTGCCGATCGTCTCAGCGGTTCATAAAGACTGAGATGCGCCGCTATTTATCCTCAAGAGACTTCAGCGCCTTTATCTCGCTTTTGTTAAGCTTTATTACCGCGTCCTTGAGCACCTCGACCTCAGACTTGTCAAGTGTGACAACGGCGTCGGTCTTGTCAAGCTTTATTCTCAGCTTTCCCGTAAGCAGATTTGATTCCTCGACAATTCCCTTTCCGTCGGCCGTCTTGACGATAGCTCCTGCCTTAGGAGTAGTTTTCAAAAGCTCCTCGTAGTTGTCCTGTTCGTATTTCAGACAGCACATAAGCCGTCCGCAGGTCCCGGATATTTTGGTGGGATTAAGGGACAGCGACTGTTCCTTTGCCATTTTGATGGATACGGGCTGAAATTCTCCAAGAAATCTGGAGCAGCAGAAGGGCTGACCGCATATTCCGAGTCCTCCCAGCATTTTTGCCTCGTCCCGCACGCCTATCTGCCTAAGCTCTATTCTAGTGCGGAATACGGCGGCAAGATCCTTTACAAGCTCGCGGAAATCTATGCGGCCTTCAGCGGTGAAGTAAAACAACAGCTTACTGTTGTCAAAGGTACATTCAACGTCTATAAGGTTCATTTTCAGCTTGTGAAGCTTTATTTTCTCTTCACATATCCTGAAAGCGTCCTTTTCTTTCTTCTTGTTTTTTTCTATAACCGCAAAGTCCTGCTTGGTAGCTATTCTTATTACCGGCTTTATCGGATTTGCAAACTGAGTTTCGTCTATTTCGCGTCCGCACAGCACTACCTCGCCGCATTCTACGCCTCTTGCAGTTTCAACTATGACCTTGTCGTTTATTTTTATATCAAGTCCGTGAGGATCAAAATAATAAACTTTTCCTATAGATTTAAATCTTACTCCGATTATTTCGAGCAATTTTTTTCACCGTTCCTTTCCTTTTGTGCCGTTACTTCAAAACGCTAAACAGCGCGTCTGTACTGTTTTCAGACGGGCCTGCTTATAACAGCGCATATCTCCCCCGACAGACTGTTCATTGTAAGAGCGAGATTGCAGTTAGAATCAACTCTTCCGATGTAATCACACAGAAGTCCGTACAGCTGTCTTAAAGTTTCCTCGTTAAGCATTGCGGCAAGCCCTGCCGCTCCGTCGGGACAGCATCCGAATCTGCTTTTTATTCCCAGCCTTGCGGCACAGGCGTCCCTTGCTATTTCGCTGAGGAAAACCAGCGACTGTCTGAATACTGCTTTTTTACCGTCGGCGCCGAAAAGCGAATGCAGTATCTCATATTCATCGTGCGCCAGCATCGCTCTTGTGCAGCCGACGGCTATTTTATAGGCTGCCGGCAGAACGTCCCCCTCGAGAAAGTCAAGACATCTTCCTATATTCCCATGACCGCAGGATACAGCCTCTCTGACAGCGGTTTCCGGATATTTTTTCAGAGCTCTCAGAAAATCAGACGAATCGGCGTCCGTACAGGGCTTAGCGGTAAGACAAAGCACTCTGGAAATTATCGTTTTTAAAAACGTCTGCTTTGACGCCGCCGTAAGAATGATCACACAGTGAGCGGGAGGTTCCTCTATAAGCTTCAGCAGAATATTCTGCACCTGCACCGAGGTGCTTACCGATCTGTCCAGATCCGGAATGAGGTAAACCTTGAATCTGCCTTCGTTCGGCTTTACGACTGCATCGGAAACAAGCGAGCGTATCGTTTCGACCTGATAATTGCCGTTTTCATTTGCCTGAGCGGTTATAAAGTCCGGATGAGCGTTATGCTCCAGCATCCTGCAGGATTTGCAGACGCCGCAGGGCCTGTTTTCAGCGTCTTGACATAAAAGCATTGCGGCGATATATTTCGCCAGAGTTTTTTTTCCCTGTCCTTTTTCACCACATACGGCTATGGAATGAGGCTCTCTGCCCTTTGAGATCATGGAGGATATAAGAGCTATGTTTTCTTCATTGGAGTATATCTTCATAATATAAATTTTTCTGCGGCCGAAATAACCTCTTCCCTGTCCGCTTTCAAAAACAAGGTCCGGCAATGATTTCTAAAGCCGCGGCTTATCCTCCTTTCAGCAGACCGTTAAGACGGCGTTTTGACATATTCCTCCGACCGGCTAAAAACTAGACCTTTTCAAAGCGTTCAATATCGGTAACAAAAATAGTGGCTCCTCCTATAGTTACCTCCACGGGATATGAAGCGCCTCCCTCAGGTCCGAGAACCGTTGCGGACGGAACAAACTGCTTTCTTTTGCGGGAATGCTCCTTGCACGCTTCGATAACGACATCTACCTCGTCGTCCTGACAGCATATCATAAAGGTGGTGTTGCCTGCCGACAGGAAGCCTCCTGTTGAAGAAAGCTTTGTAGCGCGGATACCCTTTTTAAGCAGACCTTTTGATACGGCGTATGTATCGTCGCTGTTTACAATGGCGTATACCAGTTTCATAAAAATTACCTCCGTTCAATCCTTGTGAAAAATATCTTTGTATCTGAGCCTGGCAGTATTAAACTGAAACAGAAAAACTATTGCGAACGCAAAGCTTATCATTACACAGCAGGCGGAAATAACAGGGACCGCGACCGTAAGATAAGCGCCTGCAATCGCAATCGTCATTATCGTCCACGCCAGCTTGAGCTTATCGGAATTAAGACCGCATTTATAACGATATTCAAGACTTTCCGTTCCAAGGCATATCTGATAAGTAACATAAAGCTCTCCGGCGGCGCATAATACCTCAGCGGCAAATGCGGGAATATTTATGCTTTCGCCGTCCGAGTAGGAAAATCCGAATATATTGAGCACATAAAAAACCAGCGTCACGGCGGCTAAGGGAAAGCACAGCTTTCTCGCCTTTTCAAAATATTCGTTTTCCTCAGAAAATTCTCTGAGCCCGCCTATCAGAATAAAATATCCGATAAAATCCGGAATAAGCTCTATTGAAATCCTGTTAAAGTTGACGCTTATGCTCAACGTTATAAAAAACAATCCGATCAACAGCTTTTTCATGATCGCTTCTCCCCAAAAACATTTTGCACGCAACGACAGCCGGCCTTTGTACGGTACCGACCTATTTTATTTTACCACACTTACAGTGAAAATGCTATAGTTTTTTAAAATTTTTATTATATCGGGAGTAAAAATCTCTCCGCCGGTTATCAGCGGTATTGAGGGCTGACATGAAAGCGCCGGTCTCGCGCATATCCTTCCCGACGCCATATCTGCCGGTATCTCCTCAAAGGGGGAAAAATAGGCCTCTCTCAGACTCATTACCGAGTCGGTCCGGGGAAACATTTCAATTTCCGCAGTAAGGGCCGGCTTCTTCGGTATCTCCTCAAAAGCCCTCTCAAGCCTTAGAAAATCTTTCTCTACGTTATAAGGCGACGGCATGAAAACCACTGACGAATAATCAGAATATTCGCATTCTATTCCGTAAGCTCTCATAATCTCCGCCAACTCCCCTCCCCTGTAGCCGCAGGAGTTAGGGCAGACGGTCAGCTTCATAGGCTCCTCTCCTGCGGTATCCCAGCCGCACGCCCTTATCTTTTCAGCTGCATGCTCCGTTCTGCGGCAGCACTGCCGTATACGCTCAGGAAGCGTGCCCTGAAGCTCTCCGGCACATTTGTCAAGACTTCCCATTATAAGATATGACGGACTTGTTGATGAAAACAAAGCCATTTCGGATTTTGCGCACAGGGAAAATTCCTCGGGAGCGGAATGTGAAATGTGAAGATAGCTTCCTCCGGTATATACCGGCAGGGTCTTGTGTGCAGAGTCACAGCACATATCGGCTCCCAGGTCTATCGGATGCAGCGATGGGGAGAGAAATTTCAGATATGCGCCGTGTGCGTTATCTACGAGCAGCGGAACGCCGTATGTCTTGCATATCCGGGATATGCCCTCGATATCCGCAAGATTTCCCAGGTAATCCGGTGAGGTTATATAGACCGCCGCCGCATCGGGAGCCGTATCCAGCGCAGATTTTACGTCCGCCGCCGTTACATTGCAGCCGCAGACTGACGCCGACGGCGCTGAGGAATATATCCACACCGGGTCTATATCAAGAAGTATACATCCGTTTATAAACGCCTTGTGAGCGTTTCTGGCGGCTATGACCTTTGTTCTTCCGCTTTTGCTGCGGCAGCGCACCGCTATGGAAAGCATTGTTTTTATGGACAGGCTGGAGCCTTCGGTAGAGTAAAGGGTATGCGCCGTTCCGAAAATACGGGAGGTAATGTCCTCGCTTGAGGATATAACGCCGTCGGCTTCGTAAAGATAGTCGGCTCCTTTTATTTCGGTAATGTCCAGCGCTTCAAGTCCGTGCAGAGATACACCCTTGTGTCCCGGCATATGAAAGCGGGAAATTCCGCTTCCGGCGTAGCTCTGCAAAAAATCGTTTATAGGCGTATTAGCTTTCAATTCAAGAATCACTTTCCTCCGAGTTAACTGCCATGCTCTCAAGCAGCTTCATTCTTACGGCGGAGGCAAGCCTTCTGCGCCCCCGGCTCATAGTACGGGAAACGGTGGATTTATTCACGCCGGAAAGAGCCGCTATCTGAGTTACAGTCAGGTTTTTCTTATAATATAATATTATATAGCGTTTCTGAGTTTTCGTCAAATTGTCGTCGACGCACCTCCAAAGCAGCTCCTGTACGTTTTTATACAGCCTGCGTCCCTCGGATGCATCTATATTGCTGCTATCGCAGCAAACGGCTGCCGTTTCATTCAGGCTTACTCTTCTGCTCATGATGCGCCGACCTCCGGAATACGAGCCGCCATACTGGGCGACGCCGGCTTGGGCTCCACATAAGCGCGCAGATGAGCGCATATTCTTATAAGCTCGCCTCTTTCCGTTTCTAGCAGCTCGATCCTTTCGTTAAGACGGTTAAGCTCGTCCGGATCGTGACGGCTGAGTCTTTCTTTCTTAAGACGCCTGATATGAACGGCAAGCTCGTCGATGGTTTGTCTGTAGTTTTCGTAAAGTCTTTTCATTTTCTGTCTCCTTTTCTGTTTAGATTTCAGCGCGGGTTCACATATCCGTTCAGAGCCTTGCTACGCTTAATATTAGGGCAGGCTATTATATGGCCGCGCTGTGATTCTTATTGTCTTTTGTTCTTACACGTTTCTATGAACTAATGTTCTTATCTTTCTATTTATATAATACCACATATTTTCAATTTGTCAAGAGGTAAAAGAAATTTAATATTTTTTGGTGAAAATGAGGGAATTTTAATGGACAGTTTGTGCATTTTGACGTTGAAAAATCCGAAAAGATGTGTTATAATATGTTTTGCCAGCACATTTGGGCGAAAATATGTACAGAAGAGATAAAAAAACGGCGCAGAATAAAGAATAGCCGCACCTGAAAATCCGCCAGGAATAAATTGTAAGCTTATAGAGAAAGAAAGCCATGCGGCAGACGGGTGTACAGAAAAAACAAAGACGGCATATTTTCCGCGAATGGCTGAATTCGCTGAGGTTTTATTGTGTAAGGAACCGAGGCGGCGGACAGGAGCGTTCCTGACGCAAAACATCAGAAAGAGGGCATGTCCTGCCGGGGCATTGCCGCAAGGGTGTAAAAATTTATGGAGAAAAAAAAGCTTGACAGATTGTCCGAGCTGACGGCAATTTCACGTTCGAGGGAGCTTACCGCTGAGGAAAAGACCGAAAGGCAGAGCCTCAGGGACGAATACAGAGCGGCGGTAACGGGAAATTTAAGACGACAGCTTGAAAGTATGACGATCATTGAGCCTGACGGCTCAAGAATCAGGGTTTCGGATTTGAAACGCAGCGGGGAGGAATAGAGGTTGGCAGGAGTATCCAGGCAAAAACAAAAGCTTCTGAGAATGGAAGCGCTTTTCAGACAGAAAACGGACGAGGAGCATCCGCTTACGGGAAATCAGCTCATAGATATTCTGGCGGCGGAGGGCATCAAGGCGGAGCGTAAAACGATTTACGACGATATTGCTACGCTCTGCGACAGCGGTCTTAATATTGAAACGACCAAAAGAGGACATTCAAACGCTTATTATCTTGGCGAAAGACTGTTCCAGGACGAGGAGCTGTTTGTGCTTGCAGACGCAGTCGCATCCTCGAAGTTTCTTACGATCAAAAAATCCAACGAGCTTATCAGGAAACTTCAGACGCTTACCAGCGATTTTAAGGCGGGAGAACTGAGACGTTCTATTTACGTTGACAACCGCACAAAAGCTTTTAACGAATCTATCTACTATAATATCAACACGATCCAGAGCGGTATATTCTGCGACCGTCAGATAACCTTCAAGTATTTTGAATTCAATCTGGAGAAGAAAAAGCAGCTCAAGCACGGAGGCGAGACATATACCGTATCGCCGTTCCAGCTTATATGGGAAAACGACAATTATTATCTCGCCTGCTTCTGTCATAAGCACGGAAAGATATGCCGTTACAGAGTGGACAGGATGACTATGGTGGAGCTTACCGACATAAAGCGCAAGGAGCTTGAGGAGTCGGAGGAAAGAGAGCTAAGAAACCAGAAATCCCTTTACTCCATGTACGGCGGAAAAGAAGAGCTGCTGCGGATAAGGTTTGACAATTCTCTGATAAATGTGGTGATAGACCGTTTCGGTGAAAAGATAATATGTCACCCGGACGGAGAAAACAGCTTTTACATAAATACGGAGGTTCAGCTTGCGCCTACCTTCTGGGGCTGGCTTTTCCAGTTCGGCGGCAAGGCGAAGATACTTTCTCCCGACTATGTTGCGGATATAGCTAAGGAGAAGCTTAATGAAATTCTCAGGATCTATGCTGAATAGCCTGAAAATAAAAGCCCCATGTTTCAGACGTCATGGGGCTTTTATCAAACGGCGGAATGAAAGGAAAATGCAGAATGCTCTTGATTGAAATATCAATATTTGTTCTTACCGTAATGAATCTGGCGGTAATGTTTACAAGCAAGAAAAAATAAGAAAAGCCGCATATACAAGACCATGATCCTGTATATGCGGCTTGTGAATTTTACGGCTTTGAATTTTCGATTATTTCGGTTATGATATCGATATGCTCCCACGGAAGCTCATATGCTTTTTGGTTTACCGCGAAATTTTCCTGATGCTCGTATTTCTTTTCGGTATACTGGGTTAAATCAAGACGTGTCGTTGTGATAAAATACATTTTCTCATAATTGTCGCCATCGGTTTTTATGATAATACCCTCGGTTCCTCCAACCATAGGATAATCGCCCTCCTCTAGCGCGCAGTCGTCAAGCATTTTATCGGTCTTTTCCAGCCAGCTGTCAATATCGGCGATA
>ERZ780218.831-NODE-831-length-24456-cov-9.846769_pt1 | contig 24456 bp, 21 predicted proteins | sample MGYA00510975_ERZ780218 | MGnify/ENA primary metagenome ERZ780218 (study PRJEB29588, sample SAMEA2152063) | human gut metagenome | biome: human gut; feature: human-associated habitat; material: faeces | place: Denmark | collected 2008/2010 ... | reverse complement strand
TCCAACAAAATCCCTCCCTAAAATAGAATTGAGGATTACGGACAACGGGCATGCCTTCTCCTTTCTTGCCGGAATTAGTCTTCAAAAAACGGACGGTTAATAGATACCGCGCTCCCATCTACCATTCCTTGATTTTGTTGGTGTTCTAAGCCCAGTGTATGCTAAATAGCGATATAGGGTTCCTCTTGCAATTCTCAATTTCTTAGCTATTTGTGGTACACTTATTCCTTTTCCCATTTGACTCTCTATGTATTTGTGCTTAGCCACACATTTTGCGTTCAACTGTTTATTGCGTTGACCTTGACCTCTACCGACTGGATGTCCTTCCTTTTTTAATCGAGCAAGGGCTTCTTTTGTTCGTTGAGAAATCAGATTACGTTCGATCTCTGCTGACAACCCAAAAGCAAAGGCAAGAACTTTACTTTGAATATCATCGCCAAGACGGTAATTATCTTTAATAGTCCAAACGCGACTCTCTTTGGTCATGCAAATGTTGAGTATTTCCATTATCATAAAAAGGTTACGACCAAGCCGAGACAGCTCCGTACAAATTATCAAATCGTCTTTGACAATTCGATTCAAAAGTTTACCAAGTGCTCGTTTGTTATAATTTTTAGTACCAGAGATAGTTTCTTCAATCCATCCGTCTATAGTTAGACCTTCTTTTTTACAGAAACGCTCTATCTCGAAGCGTTGATTTTCCACCGTCTGTTTGTCTGTGGAAACACGGATATAGCCATATACCATTTTTAGATATATGATACCTCTTTTGTTTTGAAAAACAAAGGTTTTAGAGACATTATTTTCGATACATGCCTATCTTTTCTGCAAACTGTTTGCTCCCATGGATACTATTTTTTTATTCCATACCTCACTTGTCTTTTGATCATCGTCTTGTAGTTGTTTGTTTCCTGGAGTATTTATCTTTATCTCTCCACGGAAGTTCCGAAGAAGAACCACCTCCGCCAGTACCGACATGAACCTCCGCCGCTCCTCCTGCGGCAAGGGCAAAAGCTGCACCCAACAGCTCTGCCTGCTTTCCATTTACCTGTTCATGTGACTCGAAGACAGCATTGACAAACTCCTCGTCCGTGATCTGGCCGTTGAAATGTCTTTGAGCCACATCATAGTCTATCTGGAATTTGATGTTCTCAAAAAGCTCATCACCGACCCGTGTCCAGATGTGGAGCGACGGATTCCGATAGTTTGAGACATTGACACGTACAAGTTCGGCACCGGACGAGAGGCTGTAACGTTGGAGATTGGTCTTGCGGTCAAGCAAACTTATCTGCTTCCTCTGTCTATCTATGATTGCATCCTTCTCCTTGAACTGCCGTTCTGCCGCTTCCGCCTGATGAATGGCCTTGTTTATTTCTTTTTGATAGCCGTTTCGCAGTTTTCCGATTTCTGATTTATGTTGTTCCTGCAACCGTACCTTTTCTGCCTGAAGTTCCTCAATCTGTTTATTGAGTTCGGCTATCAGCCTGTCCTTGTCAGCCAGTTCCTTCTTTGCCTTGGAAAGGTCTCCCTTGCCGAACCACGCGAGGATGGTGTTCCTGCCTTCTTGCGCCTTCTCCACATCGGCCTGCAACTTGGCTATATTCTCTTCATACTGGATTACCTGCTGCCTGTAATATTCCGAGTTCGCCTGATGCTTGGCGGTAGAGCCGACAATTCCACGCTGCAACCCGAACGGTTTCATGGCCTTGGCATAACTGTTCTGGTATTCATGCAATTTGGTACGACGCATCACATCGTCCGCCGACAGGCGGGGACCGGACTTCGTTTCATATTTCTTTTCGCCTTCCCGCTTTCTGCGGATACGCTCACCGGTTACTATGGGCACAACTGTGGCGTGCAGGTGTGGGGTCTTCTCGTCCATATGCAGCACGCAGGACACAAGGTTGTCATCACCAAAGGTCTCCCTTAGCCATTTGAGATTTGCATCGATCCAACTGCCCAGTTTGCCGTCATTGGCAATTTCCATCATCTGCTCATGCGTTCCGGTCAGCATTACGCGTATTGCCTTTGTCTGGTTCTTGCTGACTTTGCGACGCAGCCCGGCGGTCTCGATGCGGTGCTGTATCGCCTCGGTGCGATTGGACACGCCATCGGGAAATCTGACCAACTCACGGTTGAGATGTGTCCGGTCCGCATCGGCATTAACCGGCACATAAACCTTTCCCTTGGCATCCTTTCTTTCTATATGGCATGACATTCCACTGTCATTACCGCTGCCACGCTGCAGGTGGCAAACAGCGTATTGTGTATTACTCATATCTGTTCGTTATTTTATTGTTATTCTTGTTGTAAAATCCTGTCAGACAGCAGGAGGCATACCGGGAACCTGGGGAGTAACCCAGCTTATGGGCTTTTTGACCGCCGGACGCGAAGCGGAGACGGTGAAAATGCCCTAATAAGCTACGGGATTTTACAACCCCATTTTCACGGGACAGCGAGCTGTCCATTGATTCTCCTTCATTCGATCTTCTCTGCATCCACCAGTTCAAGTCCGAAGGTGTCGATGAAGCTCTGCAACGCTGGATTACGTTGTATCATCCTCGCGAGAATCATCTGTGGCGTATCCTCCATCAGCAGAAAGTCGGCGATGTCCAGTCCCTGGCTACGCTGTTCATCGGTCGCCATCTTCTCCAGCAGGTCGGAACAGGTGACACGCCTGCAGATAGTCTCCAGTATCGACAGTCGTTGCCGCCATTCGTCGGTTGCCTTGAGATCAGGGAAAAGGATCACTTCACGTTCTTTCAATACCTGCATGGCCTCGCTGTTGAAACAGCCGTGCATTCCCCCGGTGGCAAGCCATACAAAATCAGGGATGAACAGGGCGGCAACCAGTGCCGTCTTCTCGCTTTCGACAATGGCTACAGGCTTGGCTGACATGGCAGCGGAAGTGTCCGAAAGCAGATGTTCACCGAACAGGCACTGCTTCATGTGGAAATCCGGCACTTTTCTTACAGAATGGACCCAGTTGACTTGATTGAAAGGCTCTTTAATCCGGTGCCCGGTTACGGCATCGTAGCCCATAATCTTGCCTGCACGCACGTTACCCCTGACATCTATCTGCCAAAACACGGTCGAACCGTTCCACATCCTTGACGTGCCGACTTTGTAAACATGGAACAACCTGCCGGCTTCCTCCTTTCCCGCCACTTTGGTGAAGTAACGGTACAAAGGGTTGATGCCGTACCCGCGCATGGATTGCTCCACCCAATCACAGGGAAGATAAGAAATCTCCGGCTCTTGTTCTGTTGGCGATTGTTTTGCTACATACTTTATCGCAAATGCACTGCCGTTCATTTTATGGCCAGCCGATGTTTCCCTTGCTGACGGATTGTCCCGGAAGTATTCTTTCGGGGAATAGTGATAGCCACAACTGTTGATGTGGTCACATTTACCCACGTACCCTGGGAAAGAAATCTCTCCCACCTCGTCGATATAACGGGTAAAGCAGGACTTCCTTCCGCACCCCGGACAGACGGTCTTGCTGCCCGGTTTGTATTTCTGTAGATGGAATCTATATTCGTTCATAATGTTGTCGGTTATGTGTTTCTGCAAATGAATACCACCATTTGCAGTTTGCAGTTCTTGCAGTCCTGCAGGAATTTCCCCTTTTCAGTCCTCGAAACTGCAAAATTGCAAAGACTGCAGGCTGCAACAAGAGATCATCCGTTGCAGTTTCGTGGGGATGATTCATTATTGCTTTCATTGGATTTTCCAGATTTATCATACATGATTTTCTCGTAATGCCCGGCTTTTGATTTCCGGAGAAGCCTGCTGCGGCATAACTCCTTCAGGTAATTCATGACAGTTCGCTCACTGACGCACTGCCGTTCCTTTCCAACGGTTATTGCTGTTTTTGTATCAAAGGTATCAGGTAACATCGACAGTAACATCTTTGGAGGATCTTCACAGGTGTCATTCGCCACGAAAGAACGGATACGCATGTATGATTCCTCAAAATAGTCGTTCAGCCGTATGGCGGCTTTCACCGATGATACATCTATAAACTGCAGGTGACTTTCACCGGACGCGTGGCGCAAAACCTGAATTATCAATGCCAGACGGGCTACATGGGCCGGGTGTTTCATTTCCCGGCTGTCCACCTCGGCATCATCCTCTATCCGGTTGATACGCTCCACCTTCCTGTTCCACCAGGAGAAGAAGTATTCCCTGGCCTCCCTGTCCATGGACAGCACGTGGGGTATTCTTTCTTCCGCTTCGGTGTCATAGTCCAACGCAAGGACCTTGTTCAATATATTCTCCCAACGGACTGCAGCGAGGGATGTCCTTTCCCCATCGTCGTCCCGGTTTTTCCAGGATGAAAGCTTGGGGGATTTGGGCATCACGAACAGGATACGGTCAAGCAGCCCGTTTTCCTCGAAACCTTTTTTCAGAAGCTCGTGTACACGCTTAGTTTGCGTGGTTCCGATGATGTTTATGCATGGATGCTCGATGTGTACAGGAACAGGGGAGTTTACCCTGGTAACATCCAAAGCCCCGCCACTCCATGCAGTCAGAAGCTGTTCTATGAGCTGCCCGTTCGTGTAACGGTTGGCGGAATTGAACATGCCCATGATCTCGTCCACCAGAATGACCACGCTTCTCGGGTTATTGTGGTGGGTCAGTAAAAGCGACTCGGGAGTGAAATCCGAGACTACAGTGCGTTTCAGGACAGGTTTCTTCCCGTTTTCTCCCGCGGCTTTCCATGCCTCCATTTCTGTCTCGTACACCTTGAAAAGGGCATAGTCACGTTTCCGGATCGGGCGATATGCGGCCTCCAGCGGTGGGGTCTTGCCCAGTCCGGGTCTGCCTACCAGAATGACGTACAACGCTCCGCTGCTCTGCCAGTCTCCTTTGATGCGGATACGGTATGCGCCTCCCAGGGCCGCGGATACAGCCGACAACATGGCCGTAGCGATAAACTCGATCTTGTAGTTCTCGTATGTGGCCATATCGAGTATGACAGACTGCACGGCCTGGGGCAGGACCTCCAGCGGGAATCCCGTTCTTTCAATATCCTCCGCCTCCATGCGGATTCTGTTACACAGTTCTAGCCTGCCGGTTGCCATATCACACATTTTTTCTCTTGCAATAGGATGTTACACTCTCGGACTTGTTGCCTGTCTGTACCCGGCGTACATCAGATTTGGCATACATGTTCTTGTTACCGACCTTGACCGGTACGAGATAGCCTCGTTTCGCCCACAGGTTGAGCGTGCCCTCGCACACGTTCAGCAACTCACGGACCTGTTTTGTATTGAGATAAGTCTCCTCCGCTTCACGCAGTATCGCGGCTCTCTGTTCTTCCTGTTGCGCCATGATGGTACGCTGCACGATGGATTCAGCGAACATTTTAAGGTCAGCGGGAGTAACTTCCAGTTTCACGTTCGCTCCTTGCTCGACCAGACTCTCTATGGTAATCATAAATATCAGTTTTGAAGTTTGTGATGACCATCTTCAAAAGTTCCCTGGTGCCCCGCTTCCGATGGCTTATAAAAGAGAAGCACCGCCAGCCCTCGGGAAAGGATTGACGGTGCAAATGTATGTGTAAATTAAAAGTGGTTGATATATAATGATTTGTCTTAAATTGTCATGACAATATAAGTCCGTGTGACAACGTGAAAAGGTTATAATTAGCCTTATTTCTCTGCAATGGCCATCGTGCCTGTACCTGGGATATTACTGATAGCCTGTGCCAATTTCTGGAACAGTTCCCGGTTCTCGTCACTCTCTATCAGGGGTGCCATCTGGTCTTTGCCGTCCTTGATCACATGTTTTGCCGTTCTCAGGAACCCGACCGACTGACGTATGGCGCTCTCGCTTTTCAATGACGGCAAATCCGTGAACTGCAATGTCAGCCCCATGCTGTACTCCTTGGCTGTATGCATACCGGCAACCAAACCGAGCTCCTTCAATACATAGAACGGTAATGCCTGATGAATGGCACTTGTATTGACGGAAATAAAGTCGCGGATATGATGTAATACAACTTTCTTGTTCTCGTGATCAAGATAATCGGCGAGTGGCCGTTCCTGGATTTTTTTCTTTCCGGCCACGCGTTGTACAACAGGCCCCCTGACGCTGTCTTCGGTCCGGGTTGTAATCGTATCCCTGCTTTCTTCATCGGTTTCCATGTCAGCCGTGATGGCCTGCAAGGCCCATTCGCCGACATGGCCTTTTTCAATGGCGTTGTTCATGGCAAAATACCTGTCCCAGTCTGCCCGGGTTCGGAAACCGTTCTTGATGGATACGTTTATTATCTGCTTGACTACAAGGGAACAGCCCAGCCTGTCAGCATTGTCAGCTTTCGGATTCTTCATCTGTTTCTCTATCATGGAAACCATCGCTTCGAAGCTCTTTCCATAATACAGCCAGCTCAACACGAGCGGTGCCGAAAGGGTGACACCCGGCTTGGAAGATTTGCCGCTAAAAAAGGACTTTATCCTGCCCCACAATGTGACCGATGGAATGTTGTCGGGCAGAGGATTGTTTTCCTCCCTCTGTTTCGTGTACAGCTCCACGATCTGCCCGGGTACCGCGTTCTCCGCGAACTGCATGTTTATATTTGCAAGGCCATCCGTGCTGTCATCGTTCCAGGACAATTCCCATTCCCGCCTGATACTGGGAAGTTGCCTGAATATGGCTTTGCAGATGGCAAGATACTGCCTCTCGTCACCGTTTGTCATCAGGCGCGAGAAGCGGTTGTATTCTTCACGGTGCGTGTTCTTCCACTGGAGAATATCCTCCTTGAATTGTTCGTATGTCAACTTCTGCTCGTCCATATTCATATTGCATTATCGGTGGATATAAAAGGATAAAAGGATAGATGGAAAATAGAAACGGTCAATCCAGAAGGTTTACCAGCTCCTTCTTCATTTCATCGTCTATCTTACGGTACCGGGCAAAGGCACGGCTACCCTCAGAGTGCCCGGACATGGAGGCAATCAGGTTCGGGTCCTTGACCTGCTTGTACAGGTTCCCGATGAAAGTCTTCCTCGCCGTGTGGGTGGTGGCCACCTCGTACAATGGTCTTGCCACATCCTCGCGCGTCTTCGGGTCGAGCACCCTGACCATACGGTCGATTCCCACGTATTTGAGAATCTCCTTTATTTTCTTGTCGTAGCCGAAATGCGAGAATCTCGGAAGCAGCGCTTCTTCCAGGTCTTTGTACCTTTCCAGTATATCCAAGGCCTTTTGGTTAAGCGGGACCCGTACCGTGCCCGCATGTTCCAGCTTGGTCTTTTGGGGAATGTACTCCACGCAACCGTCCACGATATTCGCCTTGGTCAGCCGGTTCAGGTCACTGACACGGCAACCGATCAGGCACTGGAACATGAAGATGTCACGATAGACCGGATAGTTGGCACCCATGCCGTTTAAGTCGGCATAGTACACCTTGTCCCGTTCTTCAAGCGTCAGGTAGAACGGGTCACCGTACATGGGCTGCGCGATCTGGTACTGGTCGAAAGGATTATTTCGTGTAAGGCCACGTTTGATGCACCATTTGATGACGGTGCGTATGCGGTACAGGCTTCCTGACATGCTGTTCTCGGAACGTACCTGCTCGACATTGCGGCGGACCTCGTTCTGGTAAAACACGGGATACATGTCAACATACTTGTGCTCCTCCTGCAGCCAGAATTTGAAATCCCTTATGTCATCTGCCGTGATGGAGTCAATGCAAAGATGGAAGCCCCTCTGGTGCATGACCTCATGGCGAAAACGCTCGTAACGGAGTACCTTGTTGAGATTATCAAGATGATGTTTCCGGCTCTCGAACGCGAGCGGGGTCTCGTCAACATATTTTTGTATCTGGTATGACAACAGGTATTCCTCTGCCTTGTTGCCGCCCCTTGCATTGATGTTGGGGTGATGGTATTCTTCTATCAGTCCCTTGAGCCAGTTCCCGTCAACTCCACGGCTGTATTCCCTGGTGATCAGGTGGGTAATTTGCTGGATATCCCTGTCGAAAGCGTTCTTCTTCTCTTCCGAGACAAGAGCCACACGTGGTTTGTAGCCTTGTCTCTCCGGACTCCAATGGTTCGGGTTGATGGACAGCTCGCTCGCGGCCTTTATGTCCACACCACCGATATCCCGGACACGGAAATAGACCCGGGCAAGATCCGTCACGTTGTTTTTCGCCGATGTCTTTCTGATAAATGCTGTTACTTTCATGTATATATCCTCCTCAGTTTATCATTTCTACAAGTTTTCGTTTCATGTCATCATCTATCGTCCGGTAACGCCGGAAGGCCCTGCTGCCTTCCACGTGGCCTGACATAGAGGCTATCAGGTTGGGGTCCGGCACCTGCCGGTACAGGTTGCCTACAAAGGTCTTGCGTGCCGTGTGGCTGCTGGCCACCTCGTACAAGGGCTTCTGCACGGTGTTGTAGCCGTGCGTGTCAAGAATGGTCACCATGCGGTCAATGCCACAATGTTTCAGCAGTTCCCGTATACCCAAATTGTAAGTGTTGATGGGCTTGAAGGGAAGCAGCTTACCGGTATTCCCGCTATAGCGTTCCAGTATTCTGACCGCCTTTTCATGCAATGGGACCCTGACGGTTTTCGCCTGGCACTTCTTTGTCTTTTGAGGCATATACTCCAGAAAACCGTCCTTGATGTTCTCCTTGGTCATCCTGTAGAGATCACCGACACGGCAACCGACATAACAGTGGAACACGAAAATGTCCCGGATGACAGCCAGTTTCGGGCAGTCGCTCAGGTCTGCGTCGTACAGGACATTCCTCTCTTCCGATGTGAGGTAGAACGGGTCGCCGTAGGTCGGCTCCTTGCAGCCATAAACTGCATAGACTTCGTTGTCGGAATACTTCATTCTCTTGCACCAGTGCAGGAACGTGCAAAAAAGGTTCATGATATTGATGACGGTCGTGTTGGATAGAGGCTTGGGCTTGTGATTAATGAGCATACGGGGAGTATAAAAGTTAGGATACTCCTGGCGGAGCAGGTACTCGTTGGTGACGTACTCCCTGAAGTCGTTCATCTGCCCCAGGGTGACAGTTTCAACGAAGAGCGTGAAGTCAGTATCGCCCAATAAATCACGCCGGTACTCGTGATACCTGGTCATCGTTCGCTCGAAGCGGACGATGTGCTCCTTGGTCCTTTCCGCGCCGTCATATTTTTCCAGGTACTCGTGGATGCGGTGGAGAAGGTTCGGGTGATCACGCTCGAAAGCCCGCGCGGGATGCAGGACATCCTCGATGACCTGTTTCATCCATTTGCCGTCAGCCTTCTCCGAGAAGGTCTTTTCCGCTCTCTCGATGATGGCGGCGATCTGTTCGGGCACCCGTTTCTGCTCAATGGCCGTCACGGCAGTCGTTCGCCTGTAACATAAGGTATCGGTATCCCAATACTTGTCATGGACCGCGATGGGGGAAACCACTTTGATGTCCACGTTCTTCTCCCGTACCCGGAAGCAGATGTTTGAAGTGGTCGCGGAACATTTTTTCAGATAGACGGAAATTTTCATTTGCTATGCCTTTTTTGATTACATGACAAAGGTAAATAAATTCCCGAATATGTTCCCATACATCCCGAGAAAACTTGCAACGAATTAAGACAAATTAAAAAGTCATTCCAGAATCTGATACCACATAAAGTATTGAATATTAGATGATATATTTGCACTTGTTTAGCTCTTTTTTTCATTTTCGGCTTTATTCGACTTCTCGAATATCATATATTGCAGTTCCACACTTTCTTTATTTAATAATCCCCGTAGAGGAGTTGGGCGGAACGGAATTATTATTATATGAAGAAATCGTATACCTTATGTGCTATTATTGGTATCATAATGCACATTGTATTGCAAATCTGGAATTTTATCGAATGGGTAACTTCTGAGTACTTTACTTTCCATACCGTATCTTTTATAAAGAATTTCATTTGGGTTGCGGGAGCCATATTGTTACTCATATTCTTCATCCATTTATATAATCGTCAAAAAAAGTAGAGTTATGGATAATAACGTTGATGCTATTTTGGGTATCACTCCTACTGAGAATAGCCAAGTTCCTTTTATTGTCAATTTAATAAATACCCTCAAAGATAATCAATTGATATCGGAGGGAATTACCATTCCATTTCTAATCGGGGCATATAAGATTCAAGAAAATGATACGACTATTCCAACATTAGATTATCTTAAATCAACTTTACAAAAGATAATAAATTCTTTGGGGGAGTACAAATTATTCATTAAAACCTGCTCGAATATTAACCAATATGTGATATCAATCATTGGTGATAAAGATATTGATATTATCGGTAATGATGCCCCTTATCCTTATATTGCTGACAGTAGTGGTTGTAAGGTTCTATTCTTTGAAGAATATTTTGATATACAAGCTCCATCCATCGAGAATGTTAGCGTATTCTTCTGGGGGAAATACGTTAATGAATTACTCGATGAGAAATACTCGTATGCGGAAAGAGCATGGCGGTCATTTTCAGATGAAGAACTGATATGTATTAGGCGGTCTATATGTAGTGATGCGAATGATTCTAATCTGCCTCAAAGAAATTCTGGTCCGAGAACAAAATCTCAAATCATTGCAAATGAACTCAAATTTCTAACAAAAGCCCTTGGTTTGATTGTTTTGGGAATCATATTATTTGCCACTATCTATGGTTATGCCAAATATCCATTACAGGTTTCGGACGAGAACCAGAGAAAATTTAATTTAGAAATGCTGAAATTAGACAGTAATTTTGGATCTGCGTATGTGGAATATTTGGGAATATGCTCATATGACAGCCACTTTCACGATGATTGGAAATTTCAGCACATTAATTCTTCTCGCAAGTCTGCATGGGAAAGCGATGTAATGCAAACAACATGGGGCATTTTCTTCATTGCATTAGGCTTGATAACGGTTGCTCGCTATATATTTTATGGAATACGTTCCATTGTTCGTTGGGTGAATAATAATGCAACCAATTAGTGTATTTATCGCATTTTCTTAAAGATCAATTATTATGGAACTATTTGAAATCATTTGGAGCTTAATTTTCGGAGGACTAATAATCTTTGGATTCTTCTGCTTACTTGCATGTTTAGGGCCAAAAACTCGTTCGTATGAGGCGTTGAAGAAAGAATCAGAAGAAGAAATGAGTCCCGAGGAGCGAAAATTAGTTCGTCAATTAGAGGATTATCATGAATTAAAGGAAATGAATTGTCAATGGTATGACATTACTCCTAATTATCCTGATGATATAGATTGATTATACCATAGCCGTAAACTATGTTAGTCACTCGATTCTACTGCCTCACCTGCGGCTACTCCGATTCCTGCGTAGGCCATCGTTGGGAAGATGGTACGCCATTAGCCAAATTCACCTCCTTTGCTTGTAAGGATTGTAAAAGGCTGTGTGATAATTCATATCTAAAAGGTGTGCCTGATATGTCAACGATCTCGACTACATGGAAACCTACTTGGGAATATGTTCCCAATGAACCTTTCTGCATGTGGTGCGGTTCAAAGAATATCGAGGAGTGGAGCGAAGATAATCCGGTATGTCCTAAATGTGGAGGAGTGATGCAGAATATATAATTATTTAAAGTAATGAAAAATATATTAAACAGCTTATTCAAAAAGCAAGATAATACGAATGATGATTATGTGGATCAATTGGATTTTAGCCAATATCTGTCCAATGAGTTCAAGTTCCAACATCAAAATCCGCAATATCAGTTACGGGCTAATCCCAATGATAAAGTTACATTAGGCATCTTATTAAATCGGATTTTTGATATAAGCCAAAACGAGGTTTCTGACTTGTATATTGTCGCAGATAATTTGTCAGAAAAGAAAGGAAGGCTGATTATAGATCAAGATATTATTTGGAATTTTGATTTATGTGACGCCATTCTTCTAAAAGATGAGTCCGGAGAAATTCAATATAAATATGGTGAAAATGTCGTACTGTCTGTCTCTTATAGAAAGCGTATGGATGACGATGAAGATCAATCTTTTGGTAGGACCAATAATAATATTCTTATCCATTTAAGAGGATGCGGAGGAGGAAAAGATACGTGGTTTATTCGGGCATCCATAATGATTCCAGCCTTTCCTTTAGAGGATGATAAAACGTATATAAGAACTCAGAATCAACCTCAAACATTCACCGTATTATTAGCTTATGACAATACAAATTCGGCTCAACGTATTGCTGAATATCATACAGTATATAATAATGCGATAAAGAAGATTAGAGCGGGAGAACCATTAGGAGAGCCCGAATCTTGGGTTCAACATTTACTCATGCCAGATGGAGGTCATGACCTGTATTGGGGAAATAAAGTATTACGAGAAAAACGCTATTGGGATGCAATTGTATATTTCGAAAATGTCTATTATACTTTAAAAGAACTTTGGTTAAAGAGTAAGTTACCCGATGATGCCCAAGTTGCATTTTATGATAGTTGTTATTCAATCGGGTGGTGTTATGCTGAGTTAAAGTTATATGAACGAGCTTTATTTTATCTGGAAATATGCTTATTGCGTGGAAATATCGCAGATAAAGTGGAATATATCAATTGTTTAGTACACAGTAAGGATGTTAGAACAATGTGGTTTATTCTTAGTGAATTACAACAATTATCGCAATTGAAAGAGAATGAGTTTACAGATGAAATCATATCTTATTATCATTTCTTACACAGGAGACGGGGCTATGTGCTGATTGATATGGGAAAATTAGATGAGGCTCAGATTGAATTTACAAAAATGTTAGAAGACGAGGTTAATAAGGAATTTGCTCAAAGAGAGTTAGAATATATCAAACAATTGAAATCTACCCAATCTTAATGTTTATACTCACTTACTTTGTAATAGATATATAAAGTAAATGAGTATAATGCTGTGTGCCAATGTTATCTAAACTTATAAAATACACGTTAGCTGTTATATCTATCCTATTTGGTGTGATGTTATTATTAGGTATATGCTTAACTATTGGAATAAGCATGCCATCATCATCTTATACCAAGGACCAGATAGAGCGTTTATTTGACATTCATTTACCCGCATATAAAGAAGATTCACTTTGGCGTCGTGAATCATTTACACATGATATTTCAGAGTATCAAGAGCTCCAATTTGATTCCGTGAACCAGCGAGAATGGATGATGCTTTTGGATAATATCAAGTCAAGGATAGGAGATACGACAATGGTGGATATTACAGTCCATAAGTATTCAAAGTCTTATCCTCGTATAGATAGCTTTAATGGCGGCTACGGATTCTCGCTTTATAAAGATTACGAGCAAGCCTCGCTTGTAATTGATACGATACTGTATAGAGGTTATTTCGAATATAAATCGTATTGAATCCAATGAAAGGTTATTTGTCCATACTTATTGTGCTGTCAATAGCTGGATGTACTTATTTACAACCCTCGAACTTGGGAGCAGTCGATGCTTGTAAGTTATCTTCCGTAGATGATACAACATTTTGTAAAAGTATTAATACCGCTGATTCTATTTGGATTAATCCTCTAAATAAGATTGTAAATTCAAGGATACTTGAAAGAGATAGTCTACTTTATGTGTATTTCAAATATCATCAAAATGTGAGTGGACACGAAGTAACCGGATGTTGGATGCCATTTGATAGGCATAGTGAAACAGGTTATATCGTACTAAATTTTTGTGATACAAGCAGTAAAAAGTCTTTCCAATATACCTCGACTGAGGCATACACTAATTTTAATTTGTATCAAGTAGTATTTTCAGAAGATTTCAAAGGACATCACGATGGAGATGTTTATTATTTTGAATACGTATCACCGTGCTACAATGATTCTTGGCAAAAGTATAATAGCATTGGCTATTATTCTCCATTCCAATTCTTCGACGTGGATTTTGACGGGAAACAAGAACTGTTAATAAGCGATTGGGGGCAATACCAGAGTGGAAATCATTATGAGGTTTACAAACTTGATAGAGATGGCTTGAAGCTGATGAATGATCTTCCATTCAACGCTATTGATAATTGTACCATAATCAACTCGGAGAACCAAACTATTAGCCTATATCAATTTGACGGAATTTCAGACTGTTGTAAAGCTGTCTTTTCGAAGCATTCAGACCATATTAAAAAGATTATTCCAATAGGCTTATCAAATGGGTGGACAACAGGAGGCAATATTTTGAAAGAATATTACAAGCAGAATAAAATGAATTTTAAACTCGATTCGCTTTACCAATATTTCAATCAAGATTCAATATATATTTATGCTACAATAAATGGGTGCTTAACCTTTGTAGAAAAGCAGTCACTATAATAGCCATACTCATTTACTTGTATATAAATTAATAGAGTAAGTGAGTAGGCAGGATTGTTTTTCTCCGGTCCTCTCACCGCTTCAATCCGATTTCTTATTTAATAGACTATTAAAATGAAGTAACCATATCTGCTTCTTGATTGCAATATAATTAGTTCGATTCCTGCCTTTTTTCACCGAAAAAGTCGCGCGATTTCGACATAAATTCTGCCCCGAATTCAACTTTCCTATCATAATGGGAGAGAAATGCGGATGTTGTATAGTGGAGATACCGATAAATAGCAATATGATGATGTTATTAATGATATTACAAGGTTAAGCCAAGCCAAATTTTCACCACAAATTTTTTTTGTAACTCCCCGCACTTGTCCGAGCGCAGGATATTCCCCGAATACCCCCCCCCGCTTTGCGGGATTGGGGTGCGACCCCGGCTATCCTCCGGGGATATTATATTATTCCCGCGGTATTGTCGAATCTAAACTTTTATGGCTATGACAAACACACTCAAATTCCTGCGGACCTTCACCCTCGACGAGTTTAAGGAGTGGAAAGGTATTCTGCAAATCCGTATCATCCGCAACGAGCAGACGGGCAAGTATTTCTTCGGATATGGCGATAAGGCGGGCGCCGTTACCTCGAAGTATCCCGCAGAACCGCTCGATCATCCCGTCGTTTCGGAGGTGATCTCCGAGGAGAGCGGCGAGCGGTTTCTCCTGCTTCACAATGCCGGGGACAATCCGCAGTTCACCACGGTTGCCACGCTGTAACCTTGTCTCTCTCTCCACCGAAAGGCTGTTCCTCCAATTCCGGGGGAGCGGCCTTTTAATTGTGCTATTACGAGTTCAATCAATATTCATTCAATTTCATCATGCAATTACGCCATTCACAACGCCGGGCAGCCAAAATGCGGCTGGCCCTGCAAGGAGCCTCGGGTTCGGGCAAGACCTATTCGTCGCTCCTTATCGCCCACGGCATGACCTCCGACTGGAACAAAATCGCCGTCATTGACACCGAGAACGGGAGTGCGGACCTCTATGCCCACTTGGGAGCCTACAATGTGCTCTCCCTCTCGGAGCCTTACAATCCCGAGAAATACATCGACGCCATCGGTATCTGCGAAAGCGCAGGCATGGAGGTAATCATCATCGACAGCATCTCCCATTGCTGGGATTACCTGCTGGATTTCCACGCCAATCTGCAAGGCAACTCCTTCGCCAACTGGGCCAAGGTCACGCCCCGGCAGAATGCCTTTATCCAGCGGATTCTCAACTCCTCGTGCCATGTGATCTGTACGATGCGGAGCAAGCAGGAGTATGTGCTCAACGAGCGCAACGGCAAGATGATCCCCGAGAAAGTGGGTCTTAAAGCCGTACAGCGGGATAATGTAGACTACGAGTTCACCATCGTATTTGATGTCAACATGAAGCACTATGCTTTGGCTTCCAAAGACCGCACGGAACTCTTCGCCGGAAAGGCGGAATTTCCGCTTACGGAACAAGTCGGGATGCAGATTCTCGACTGGTGCAACCAATGTCGAACCCAACCCTCCGCAAACTATGGAACAAGCTATTCAGCGGCCAGAACCGCACAATAACGTACTGCCCTTTACGCTCCGTGAAGATGCACGGGACGCAACACAGTTGATTATCCCCTCGCCCTCGTTCGAGGAAGAAGAGGAATCCCCGTTTCGGGAAACTCCCGGGATATGGCCTCACAAGCCTTTCATCGAGGCCAATACCAAGGCTGTTACACTCAGCCACCTCCAGAACGACTGCATCACCCCGGTCTTCTCCAAGGACAACGAGGTGACCATCTCGCACAATCAGTTCATCGAAACCATGTGGGAGTGTGCGCAGCGGATGTTCCGAAGCTGTACGGTAGAGGAGCCCGAAATACGGGTGAGCCATATCGTCAAGGGACGGACTCCCGAAGCCATCCACAAGGCCGTAAAGGACCTTACCGACGAGGACAAGACCATCTATTACGAGCGGATGATGTTCTGCATTGAGATACCCGCCGTAACGGAGACCATCGACGGATGCAGGCTCAACCTGACGGTAGGAGGTGTAAGGGCCTACAACCAGGAGAACCTGTACAGTAAGAAAGGCTTCGAGAAGTTCAAAGTCTTTATCGGGTTCAAGAACATGGTATGTTGCAATATGTGTGTGGCCACGGACGGACTGGCCGGGGAGATGCGGGTGACGAACACGCAGGAGTTGACAGCCAAGATTACGGAGTTGATCGTGAGCTACAATGCCAAGCGGCATTTGGAGCGGATGCGGGCGTTGCTCGATACCTCCATGTCGGAAAGTCAGTTCGCGCAGATGGTGGGAAAGGCACGGTTGTATCAGTTCCTCCCGCCTGCTCAACGCAAGCAACTCCCGGAGTTCGAATTCACGGACTGCCATCTGAACACCATCGCAAGGGCCTATTACAACGATACGGCGTTTGCGTGCGACAGACAGCGGGAGATTGACCTATGGAGGGTGTTCAACCTCTTTACCGGAGCCAACAAGTCCAGCTACATAGATTCGTTCCTCGCACGAAGCCGGAATGCGACGGTATTCACGGAGGGAGTGGCAAAGGCTCTCATAGGTGAGCCCGAGTACAGGTGGTTTGTAGAGTAAAAACCACTTGGATATGATACGGCTATTCTACAAGGTATTCTTCGGATACCTGCTGAAATGGTGGGGTTAACCTGTTCAAATATTGAATTAAATAATGCCGGTTGGAATACTTTTTTACGAAAGAACGAGTGTAACTTATTGAAATACAATTCTAATTATCGGAGGTTCGAGTCCTCCTCCCGCTACCAAAGCGGACAATTCTACGGAGTTGTCCGTTTTTTTGTTTGCCGGAATGGATGGTCGGGCAAACGGCGCGCTATTTGCAGCAGGAGTCGATACCATAAAATTTCCAAAGCCATGAAAGAGAACAAAGACACCGCCTGCGAACCTTGCGAGTAGAATTTCGAGCGTAACATCAATCGTTTGGTTAAAGAGGGCAAGGCTCCGACGCCCAAAGCCCGTCAGCAGAAAGAGCATGAAGTGAAATCGGCTTTCGCCGAAACCGGGAAGGAGCGTAAATAGTCCGTTTCCCGCGCCGCAAAGGCAAGGGGCAGGTCCGGACGGACCTGCCCCTCGTCGTTTATTCAGCCCTACCTGCCGGACGCCTGTTCCTGCCGGGCATTCCCCGCAGGTCGTCGCTCAGGTCCTCGCGCGCTGCATCGGCGATCCGCATCAGCTCCTCGACCACTTCGGGATGCTGGCTCTGAACGTCGTAGCGTTCGCCGGGGTCGCGGCGCATGTCGTAGAGCGCCAGCGGGAATTCGTGCCCTTCGGCCACCTTGCCCGGGCGTCCGCCGTTGCCGGGCGGGAATGCTTCGTAACTGCGGCCCGGATGGGCGAACACGAGTTTGTAGCGTCCGTCGCGCACGGCTTCCAGGCTGTTTTTCCGGTAGTAGAACAGGAACGACGTGCGCGGCGTGGCGTCCGGCACGCCCTCGAACAGGCTGCGGATGCTTACGCCGTCGATTTGCTTCGCCGGGAGCGGCGTGCCCGCGATCTCCGCGAAGGTCGGCAGCAGGTCGATGGACGAGGCCAGCTGGTTGCAGATCGTTCCGGCGGGTGTCGTCCCCGGCCACCACACGATGCACGGCACGCGCTGCCCGCCTTCGAAGGTGGTTCCCTTGCCTTCGCGAAGACCGCCCGTCGAGCCGGCGTGGTCGCCGTAGTTGATCCACGGCCCGTTGTCCGAAGTGAGCACGACGATCGTATTGGAGGCCGCGCCGCTCTTTTCCAGCGCCTTGAGCACTTCGCCCACGCTCCAGTCGATCTCCATCATCACGTCGCCGTACAGTCCCTGCCCGCTTTTGCCCTTGAACTTGTCCGAGACGAAGAGCGGCACGTGCGGCATGGAGTGGGCCAGGTAGAGGAAGAACGGGCCTTCGGACCTGCGTGTGATGAAGTCGACGGCATGTTCCGTGTACCGGGTGGTGAGCTGCGCCTGGTCCGCGGCCGAGACCGACGGGTTGACGACCTTGCGCCCTTCGTACAGCGGCAGCGGCGGATAGGACGACGTCTGCGGATGGTGGGGCCACATGTCGTTGGAGTAGGGCAGCCCGAAGTATTCGTCGAAACCGTGGTCGAGGGGCATAAGCCCCGGGCGGCATCCCACGTGCCATTTGCCGACGATGGCGGTTGCGTAGCCGGCTTTCTTCAGGTTTTCGGCCATGGTCTCCTCGTCGGGGTTGAGTCCTGTTTTCGATTTCGGACCGAGCGCCCCGGCGAATCCGATGCGGTTGGGGTAGCATCCCGTCAGAAGCCCGGCGCGCGAAGCGCTGCTGACAGCCTGGGCGCTGTAATAATTGGTGAAGCGCATGCCTTCGGCGCAGAGCCGGTCGATGTTGGGTGTCCGGTATCCGGTGGCCCCCGTTGCGGTCAGGTCGCCGTAGCCCATGTCGTCGAGGTGGATGAGCACGATGTTCGGCGGCTGTTGTCCGGGGCGTTTCGGGTGTGCGTCGGCGTGCTGTGCCGCAGGAATTCCGGCGAAGGTCAGCAGCGCCATGCCGGCGGCCGGCCTGAATCTCGATGGGTTCATTCGGGTAGGGTGGGTCCTTGTCCGGGGATGCCGTTTCGTGAGGCCGGGACCCGTTTGTCTTCACGAGACGGACATGACATTTCACAAAATTAATCTTTTTTCCGGAAAATGATTATCTTTACGCGGTTTAATGAGCGGTGATTTATGGTTAAAAAGAATATTCTGGGGACCATCGGCACGACCCCGATGGTGCGGATCAACCGGCTGTGCCCCAATCCGAACGTGAAAATATTCGCCAAACTCGAAGGCTTCAATCCTACGGGAAGCATCAAGGACCGCATTGCGCTGCGGATGATCGAAGCCGCCGAGCGGGACGGACGGCTGACGCCCGGCAAGACGATCATCGAACCCACATCGGGCAACACGGGCATCGGGCTGGCCATCGTGGGGATCGTCAAGGGCTATCCCGTGGAGATCGTGATGAGCGAAGCGGTGTCGATCGAACGGCGGAAGATCATCCGCTCCTACGGTGCGAAGGTGATTCTGACGCCCGCCGAGGAGGGGACTGACGGGGCGATCCGCCTGGCGCGGAAAAAAGTCGCCGACGCTCCCGGCAGGTATTTCATGCCCGACCAGTTCGCCAACGCCAGCAACTACCTGGCCCACTACCAGTCGACGGCGCTGGAGATCTGGCAGCAGACCGGCGGCAACATCGACTACCTTGTCTGCGCCATCGGGACTTCGGGGACGCTGATGGGTCTTTCGCGTTTCCTCAAGGTGATGAAGCCTGACATCAAGGTCGTCTGCGCACAGCCGATCCGCGGCCACTACATTCAGGGGCTCAAGAACATGGAGGAGGCCATCGTGCCCGACATCTACGATCCGTCGCAGATCGACGTGCAGGAGATGATCGAGAGCGAGGAGGCGATCTCCATGGCCCGGGAAATCATCCGCAGGGAGGCGATCTTCGCCGGCATGTCGAGCGGCGCGGCGATGCTGGCTGCGGTGCGTACGGCGCAGAAGATCGAGCGGGGCAATATCGTCGTGGTCTTCCCCGACCGGGCCGAGAAGTACTTGAGCACGACGATGTTCGACGAGTTCTCGGACTGATCCTCCGTCCGGAATGCTGAAAAAGCCTGCGGCCGTTTCGGCCGCAGGCTTTTTTCGGGGCGGGAATCCCTATTTCTGCCTGTCGTAGGCTTCGACGCCGCTGCGGAGGAAATCGACGAATCCCTGCACGTCGAGGTCGTAGCCGCGGGGCGGAACCAGCTCCTTCCCGCCGCGCCCCTGCAACACGTAGTAGGGCTGGGCGTTGACCCCGAAGGTCTTCAGCGCGTAGTAGGAGTTGATTTTGCCGAGGCTCTTGAGCACCTTGCCCGCATCGGTGGTCACCCATTCGTTCTCGGGAAGCACCTTCTTGTCGTCGGAGTAGAGCGCCACGATCACGTAGTCGTTGCGCAGGATGTCCAGCACCTGCGGGTCGGACCATACGCGGGCCTCCATTTCGCGGCAGTTGACGCATCCGTGGCCCGTGAAGTCGATGAAGAGCGGCTTGCCGACCTTGGCGGCGTATGCCTCGGCCTCCTTGAGATCGAAGAATCCTTCGAGGTTGTGCGGCAGGTGGAGGAAGTCGCTGTGTTTGGGTTTCTGTCCGTCGACGGTCAGCAGCATGCGCGCCTCGCCGCCTGCCGGGGCCGGTCCGGAGCCGTCCTGTTGTCCGATGACGAAGTCCTGCGTGTGCAGGGGCGGCAGGTAGCCCGAAAGACCTTTGAGCGGGGCGCCCCACATGCCGGGGACGAGGTAGACGACGAACGAGAAGGTGACGATGGCCAGCGCCAGGCGTCCTACGCCGAGGTAGGGCATGTCGCTGTCGTGGGCGAACTTGATTTTGCCCAGCAGGTAGAGACCCAGCAGCGAGAAGGTCACGATCCACACGGCGAGGTAGATCTCCCGGTCGAGCAGTCCCCAGTGGTAGGTCTGGTCGGCCACCGAGAGGAACTTCATGCCCAGCGCGACTTCGATGAATCCCAGCACGACCTTCACCGAATTGAGCCATCCGCCGCTCTTGGGCAGCTTCTTGAGCATCGAGGGGAAGAAGGCGAAGAGGGTGAACGGCAGCGCGAAGGCGACGGAGAAGGCCAGCATCGTCACGATCGGACTCCAGAACTCCCCGGCGGTGGATTTGATCAGCACCGAGCCGACGATGGGTCCGGTGCACGAGAACGACACCAGCACGAGCGTCAGGGCCATGAAGAAGATGCCGGCAAGGCCTTTGGAGTCGGCTTTGGAGTCGGTTTTATTGACCATCCACGAGGGCATCGTGATCTCGAACGCGCCGAAGAACGATGCGGCGAAGACCATGAACACCAGGAAGAAGAGGATGTTCGGGAGCCAGTGCGTGGCCAGCCAGTTGAAGATGTCGGCCGTCACGGCGTCGCCGCCCACCAGGCGGGTGATCAGGATGATCGCCGCGATGGGCAGCGTGTAGAGGGCCACGATGAAGAACCCGTACATGCCGGCGCGGATGCGGCCCAGCGCGGGGCTTCCGGAGCCTTTCATAAAGAACGAGACGGTCATCGGGACCATCGGGAAGACGCAGGGGGTCAGGAGGGCGGCGAAGCCCCACAGAATGGCTTCGATGATCAGCCCCCACAGCGAGCCGCCGCCTGCGGCGTCCTTCTGTGCGGGAGCGATTTCGGCCGCAGGGACGGTTTCCGGTGCCGCGGCGCTCTCCTTGGTCGGAGTTTCCGCGGGCTGCACGGCGGGCGTCGCACCTGCGGGCAGGGTGATCGTCAGTTCCGTGTCGTCGGGCGGCAGGCAGCTCGTATCGTTGCAGATCATCCATGCGAGTTCCGCTTTGACGGTCGCCTGCGGGGCCGTGAGTTTCACGCTCTGGGCGAACTGCGCCTTTCGGGCGAAGGTTCCGATCTCCATTCCGAACGTTTTGTCGTAGTGGCGTTCGGGACGGGTCAGCTGCTCGACGCCTCCTTCGAGGACGGCGCCTTCGCCCGGGGTGAAGGTGATCGTCGTGGCGTTGGGCCCGCCCTCGTAGGGTCCCATGTCGTACATGTGCCAGGGAGCCGGAATGGATGCTTCCAGCACGATCCGGTAGGTCTGGCCGTCGAGGTGCTGCACCGAACTTTTCCAGCTGACGCTCTGCGCCGAGACGGTCGTGGCGATCATTGCGGCAAGGACCGGCAGGAGGGTGCGAATCAGTTTGTACATAGTCGTGTCGCTTTTTATATTTCGGACAAATATACGGTTTTTTTACGGATAAATTGCTACATTCGCACGATGATTCGAATCTCGCTCGTCATTCCCACCCACAACCGTGCCGCACAACTCGTTGCGGCGCTCGAATCCGTCGTGCGGCAGGATCTTCCGCGCGACGAGTGGGAGTGCGTGGTGGTGAGCAACAACTCCACGGACGACACCGAGGCGCGTTTCGCGGCCTTTGCCGCGGCGCATCCCGGGTGTGGCCTGCGGCTCGTCGCGGAGGAGGGACCGGGGGTGTCGTACGCCCGCAACCGCGGACTGCGGGAGGCGCAGGCGCCGCTGGTGGCCTTCATCGACGACGACGAACGGGTCAACGAGGGGTTTCTGCGCGCCTATCTCGAATTCTTCGAAACCCGTCCCGGGGCCGTCGTGGCCGGGGGGCGCATCGTCGCCGAATACCCCGCGGGACGTCCGGCGTGGATGTCGAAATACGTCGAAATGCCGATCGCCAATCCGATGGATTTCGGAGAGCGGGTGCGTCCGTTCCCGGCGGGACGCGTTCCCGGGGGCGGCAATATGGCTTTCCGCCGTGCGGGGCTGGCCGGTTACGGGGGGTTCGATCCGACGCTGGGGCGCGTGAACGGCGAGTTGATCGGCGGCGAGGAGAACGACTTTTTCGAACGTCTCCTGCTCGGCGGCGAGACGATCTGGTATGTGCCGGGGGCGGTGATGTGGCACATCATTCCGCCGGCGAAACTCACCGGGGCTTATTTTCGGCGGTTGAGCTACAACGTCGGGGTGAGCCAGCGGCTGCGGGCCGAAATCCACCGCCGGCTGCCGAAGACCTTCGTGCTGGAGATCGCCAAATGGGCGGCGACGCTCGTGCTCTGCTGCACGATGCCGCCCCGCAAATCGCGGTGGCTGCTGCGCATGCGTCTGGAAATCAGCCGGGGGCTGTTTACGAAAATTAAAAATTAGGAGTTGCAGACTTTGGTCGCATGCGATAAGCCCCTCCCCGAGGGAGGGATTTGTGGTGGGGCAGAATTGTAAATACGGCGGAACGCCGTAAGAACGCCGGGCGACAGCGAATTCTCCGGAAGAAAATTGGTTGTGATTCCGGTATGCGCTGCTGTTTTAAATACAAAGGGCTGAACATTTGTTCAGCCCTTTGTATTTAAAACAGGTACTTTTCGTTTTTGACCTTGTTCACCAGCCGGTGGATGTCGGCCCAGGCCTCCTCGCCGAAGGTCGTGCCGACGACTTCGATCACCTTGCCGGCGGTGATGGCGCCGATCGTGCCGCACTGGCGCAGCGAAAGTCCGTCGCAAAGCCCCGCCAGGAATCCGGCGGCGTAGAAATCGCCCGCTCCCGTGGTGTCCACGCGCTTGGCCGCGGCCATGATGCCCACGTGTACGACCTCCTCGCCCTGTTTGATCAGCGCGCCTTTCGTGCCGATCTTCACGACGGCCAGTTCGCACATCTGCGAAATGGCCTGGAGGGCGTTCAGCGGCTCGGCCTCGCAGGTGAAGGTCTTGGCCTCGTCCTCGTTGGCGAAAACGATGTCGACGTGCTCGCTCACCAGCCCGCGCAGGAATTCGAGGTTCTCGGCCACGATGTTGAAGCTGGCCAGGTCGATGGCGACCTTCAGGCCGCACTCCTTGGCCGTACGGGCGGCCTTGAGGATCAGGTCGTGGTTCTGCACCAGATAGCCTTCGACGTAGAGGCAGTCGTACCCCTCGAAAATCGACGGCTCGATCTCTCCGGCCGAGAGTTCGAGCGCCGCGCCGAGGTGGGTGACCATCGTGCGCTCGCCGTCGGCGGAGATCAGCGACACGCATTTGCCCGAACGCTCCCTGCCCCGGAAAATGATCGGCTCGATGCCGAGGTTGTCCAGCGCCTGCACGAAGAAGTCGCCCGTGGTGTCGGGGCCCACCTTGCCGATGAACCCGACGCTGCAACCCAGCTGCGCCATGGCGCGGATGGTATTGCCGGCCGATCCTCCGAGCGAGAGGGAATAGGGGAGTCCGGCCACCGATTTCGAAATTTCGGTCTGGAGCCGGGTGTCCACGAGGCTCATCGAGCCTTTGGCTAATTTGAACCTCCCCAGCACGGAGTCGGTTTTCAGGTTGACCAGCATGTCGGTCAGGGCGTTGCCGATGCCAATTACGCGTTTCATTCGCTTATGTTCGGGTTTTTGTTGAATTCGTTTGCATTGCGGCCGTTCGCGGCGGGCAGGCGGAGCTGTCTAAATCGACAGGATTTTCACCAGTTCCAGCGCTCCGCGGTCGATGCCTTTGTCGTGTTTGATGGCCTTGGCGAAGGGCACGTAGACGATCTTGCCGTTCATCGTGCCGATCATCACGTTGCGCTGTCCGTCGA
>ERZ780218.822-NODE-822-length-24672-cov-92.704757_pt1 | contig 24672 bp, 15 predicted proteins | sample MGYA00510975_ERZ780218 | MGnify/ENA primary metagenome ERZ780218 (study PRJEB29588, sample SAMEA2152063) | human gut metagenome | biome: human gut; feature: human-associated habitat; material: faeces | place: Denmark | collected 2008/2010 ... | reverse complement strand
CGGATACATCAAGCCAAGAAAAACTTTTTGGAGAAATTCAAAACAGCTTCTTAGAGTCTGTTTAAACTTTGCTTAGGTTTATTTTGCAAATTGTATTCGTCGGATAGCCCGCTATCATTCTCATAAAATCGAGAAAACATCCTCGAAAACAGTTTTTTCTTATCTTCTTAGCATCAATGTCTTGAAAGGAGTGGGGTATGGGGTCTCAAACTCCATCCATTCGTGTGTTACTGGATGGTAAAAACACAATTTAAAGGCATGAAGGGCCAATCTTTCCAACGGATTCATTTCGCATCCATAACGTTCGTCTCCTACAACGGGATGCCCTAATGATTGCATGTGTACGCGAATCTGATTTTTCCGCCCCGTTTCCAGTTGCAATTCCAATAACGAAAAGCCATTGGCACGCTTGATGGTGTGATAATGAGTCACCGAATATTTGCCTCCGTCATCTGTCGGAGAGGAGCTTACGTATAGCTTACGGTCGGTAAGCCAAGAACATACCGTGCCTTCATCTTGTTCCATCTCTCCTTGTACAATTGCTACATAGCGGCGGTCGCGCACAAGGTCGTGCCAGTTATCACGTAATGTATGCTGCGTTTTTTCATCTTTGGCATACATCATAATACCTGATGTTTCCCTATCCAGGCGGTGGACGACATAAATCCGGTTCCCTTTATGAATCCGTTTTACATACTCATTTAATATATGTTGTGCCGTCCGCTCTTTTTGACGTTCTGTAGCAACCGAGAGTAATCCTTCTTTTTTTTCGACAACGATGATGTATGCATCTTCATACAAAATCTTCAGCATCGGATGATGGAATTCGTGTTTGTGCTTTTCCCGGCTGATTTGCACACACATGCCCGGTTGCAACGGATAATTGTAAAGCGTCTGAATCGTATTGTCCACCAATACCACCCGGTTAGTCAATAAAGCTTTAACCCGTGTGCGGCTTATTCCTGCCATTTTCTTCATCAGGAATTCCATCAATCCGGCAGGTTCGGTTACCCGGTAAATTGTATATTTCGAAGTAGCATGCGCCTTAATAGGCTTGTTTGTCTTAAAGTCTTTTATTGCCACGTCTATTATTTTTTAATGAATTTTCTTTTCTAACAATACCACATTTTCCACATGATGCGTATGTGGAAACATATCTACCGGCTGGACTGCCTTTACTTTATATTTCACATCGAGTAACTGCAAATCGCGGGCTTGTGTAGCCGGATTGCAACTCACATAAACGATGCGTTCCGGTTCTGCCGCCAATATCACCTGAATGACATCGCCATGCATGCCTGCCCGAGGCGGGTCGGTAATGATCACATCGGGCCGTCCATGCGTGCGGATAAAATCTTCGGTCAGGATATCTTTCATATCGCCTGCATAAAACAAGGTATTCTTTATGCCGTTCAATTCTGAATTGACTTTGGCATCCTCTATCGCTTCGGGCACATATTCGATTCCTATTACCTTTTTAGCCTGACGGGAAACGAAATTAGCGATGGTTCCGGTTCCGGTATACAAATCATATACCAGCTCATTGCCCGTTAATCCGGCAAAGTCACGGGCTACCTTATATAAATTATAGGCTTGTTCTGAATTGGTCTGATAAAAAGACTTGGGACCTACCTTAAACCGAAGCCCTTCCATCTCTTCGAAAATATGGTCTTTCCCTTTGAATACGCATACATCCAAATCGCCGATTGTATCGTTGCATTTGTTATTGACCACATATAATAAGGAGGTGATTTGAGGGAACTTGTCCGCCACAAATTGAAGGAGTTCCTTCATTTTCTCCAATTCCTCGTCATTCACAATCTTGCATTGCAACAAGACCATCAACTCTCCGGTCGAAGAAGTGCGTACCATCATATTGCGCAACATGCCTTCTTGCGTGCGCAGGTTGAAAAAAGCATACTGATGTTCGTACGCATAGTCGCGGATAGCGTTGCGGATTTGATTGGAAATATCATCCTGGAGCCAGCATTTCTCGATGGCAAGTACTTTGTCGAACGCACCGGGGATATGAAAACCCACTGCATTCATCTGCTCGTATTTCACATCCTGCTTCACTTCTTCTTCGGTCAGCCAACGCTTGTTCGAGAATGTGAATTCCAGCTTATTGCGATAATACATCGTCTTTTCCGAACCGATGATGGGGCTGATTTCCGGCAATTCGATTTTCCCGATGCGGGTCAGATTGTCATACACTTGTTTTTGCTTGTACCGAATCTGGTCGGCATACGCCAGACATTGCCACTTGCATCCGCCACACACACCGTAATGCTCGCAAAACGGCTCTACACGCATCGGAGACTTTTCGTGCAACTTTACGGCTACAGCCTCCGCATAATGGTTTTTCTTCCGCTTGACTTGCAAATCGACAACATCGCCCGGCACTACGTATGGCACAAAGATGACCAAATCATTCACCTTGGCAACAGCTTTTCCCTCTGCCGCCACATCCGTTATCGTTACCTTTTCCAGTAAAGGAAGTTCTTTCTTCTTTCTTGTCACGTTGTTTTTCTAATAAATCAAGTTTGCGTGCAAAGGTAAGCATTTTCCTTCATATTCCGGAAAGATTTTAAAGGAAGTCCGAATTTATCCGCATTTATTTTTCACATCCCTGCATAATTTCCCCCAAACTCTTGACAATCGCCTTCCCGGATGGTATCATTGCGAGACGCAGCCGGTTGCGGAAGCCCGCGGATACAGGTGCGGAGGCAAGCGCATATAGGTGCATACGTTGCAAGATTATTAATCTTACACCAGACGAAGCTATCTATATGGCCAGCCAATCATAATGGTATGAAAAAGCCTGAGAGCCGCTTTTGGCAAGTCTGTTTGTCAAAACATGCCCAAAAACACCTTATTTGTATTTGATATGTTGCAAATTTTCCATAGCTTTGCAGACACTCTACTTATGAGAAACATAATAACCTAATAAATCTTACCAAAAGAAATGGAAACAAAAAGAGTTTACACCTTCGGAAACGGACATGCCGAAGGAAAAGCAGACATGAGAAACCTGCTGGGCGGTAAAGGCGCTAACCTTGCTGAAATGAACCTGATTGGCGTACCTGTTCCTCCCGGTTTCACCATTACTACAGAAGTTTGTAACGAATATTTCGAAAAAGGCAAAGACGATGTAGTAGCTCTGTTGAAAGATGACGTCGAAAAGTCTATTGCGGGAGTCGAAACACTCATGAAATCAAAGTTCGGTGATGTAGAAAATCCGTTGCTCGTATCTGTACGTTCGGGTGCACGCGCGTCTATGCCAGGCATGATGGACACTATCCTGAACTTGGGGCTGAATGACGAAGTGGTTGCCGGATTGGCACGCAAGACAGGCAACGAACGTTTCGCATGGGATTCATACCGCCGTTTCGTGCAGATGTATGGCGATGTTGTATTGGGCATGAAGCCTGCCAATAAAGATGATATCGACCCGTTCGAGGCGATTATCGAAGACGTGAAGAAAAAGAAAGGGGTCCGCTTGGACAATGAACTGGAAGTGGACGACCTGAAAGAACTGGTAAAACGCTTCAAGGAAGCTGTTAAGACTCAAACCGGTAAAGAATTCCCTGCCAATGCTTACGAACAATTGTGGGGAGCTATCTGTGCCGTATTTGATTCGTGGATGAACGAACGTGCTATCCTTTACCGGAAAATGGAAGGCATACCGGCTGAATGGGGTACTGCCGTAAACGTACAGGCAATGGTATTCGGAAACATGGGCGACACGTCTGCTACCGGCGTTTGCTTCTCTCGTGATGCCGCTACAGGCGAAGACCTCTTCAACGGTGAATACCTGATTAACGCCCAAGGCGAAGACGTAGTGGCAGGTATCCGCACGCCGCAACAGATTACTAAAATCGGTTCTCAACGCTGGGCGCAACTGCAAGGCATTTCAGAAGAAGAACGTGCCAGCAAATATCCTTCGATGGAAGAGGCCATGCCGGAAATCTATAAAGAACTTGACGAGCTGCAGACCAAACTGGAAAACCACTATCATGACATGCAGGATATGGAATTCACAGTACAGGAAGGAAAACTTTGGTTCTTGCAGACCCGTAACGGAAAGCGTACAGGTGCTGCCATGGTTCGTATCGCCATGGAGATGCTGGAACAAGGCTTAATCGATGAAAAGACAGCTGTCTTGCGTTGCGAACCGAATAAGTTGGATGAACTGCTTCACCCTGTATTCGATAAAGAAGAACTCCGTAACGCTAAGGTCTTGACTCGCGGACTTCCCGCTTCTCCGGGTGCTGCTACAGGTCAAATTGTATTCTTTGCAGAAGATGCGGCTAAATGGCGTGCCGATGGTCATCGGGTGGTTATGGTACGTATCGAAACTTCTCCCGAAGACTTGGCTGGAATGACCGTTGCTGAAGGTATCTTGACCGCACGCGGCGGCATGACTTCACATGCTGCCGTAGTGGCTCGCGGTATGGGTAAATGCTGTGTGTCGGGTGCAGGAGCTATCAATGTAGACTATAAAGCCCGCACGGTAGAAATCGATGGTGTCGTGCTGAAAGAAGGTGACTATATTTCCTTGAACGGTAGTACAGGCGAAGTTTATCAGGGCGAAGTGCCTACCAAGGCAGCTGAAGTATCAGGAAACTTTGCAAAACTGATGGACTTGTGTAACAAATATACCCGCTTGCAGGTACGTACCAATGCGGATACTCCCCACGATGCGGAAGTAGCCCGTAAGTTTGGTGCCGTAGGTATCGGACTTTGCCGTACGGAACACATGTTCTTTGACAATCAGAAGATTATCGCTATGCGTGAAATGATTCTGGCACCGGATGAAGAAGGACGCAAGAAGGCACTTGCTAAGTTGTTGCCTTACCAGAAGAATGACTTCAAGGGCATATTCAAAGCAATGGACGGTTATCCTGTAAATGTACGTTTGCTCGACCCGCCTTTGCATGAATTCGTTCCGCACGACCAGAAAGGCCAGGAGGAAATGGCGAAAGCGATGGGTGTTACGGTAGATTATATCCACCAGCGTGTAGAAAGCCTGTGCGAGCACAACCCGATGTTAGGTCATCGCGGATGCCGCTTGGGAAATACTTATCCCGAAATTACCGAAATGCAGACGGAGGCTATTTTGGGTGCCGCTTGTGAGCTGAAGAAAGAAGGTTACGACCCGCATCCTGAAATCATGGTTCCGTTGATTGGTATCTTGTACGAATTCGAAGCACAGGAAAACATCATCCGCGCTACGGCTAAGAGAGTTTTCGAACAAGAAGGTATAGAAGTTCCGTTCAAGGTAGGTACGATGATTGAAATTCCACGTGCGGCTCTGACCGCTAACCGCATCGCTTCGCATGCTGAATATTTCTCATTTGGAACGAATGACTTGACGCAGATGACATTTGGCTATTCGCGCGATGATATCGCTTCCTTCTTACCGGTTTATTTAGAGAAGAAGATTCTGAAAGTAGACCCGTTCCAGGTACTTGACCAGAACGGTGTAGGCCAGCTTATCCAAATGGCAGTAGAGAAAGGCCGTTCAGTACGTCCTGATTTGAAATGCGGTATCTGTGGCGAACATGGAGGCGAGCCTTCATCAGTGAAGTTCTGCGATAAAGTAGGATTGAACTATGTCAGCTGTTCTCCATTCCGCGTGCCTATCGCACGTTTGGCTGCGGCGCAGGCTGCTATTGAGAGATAAAGCAAGATAACTAACTATTGGTAAGATAGGCGGCAGGTGTGGGAAAAAACACCTTGCCGCCTATCATCGTTAATGGGGTATGTACAATCTGATATCAGACTGTCCACCTCCAGACGCTTCTTATGGTATATATTCATATCTTCCTCATTCCAGTCCAGCACGGTCTCACCAATAAGGGATAAATCCACCATTTTAACATATACCTCGTGTATGTCCTTGCGTAAACATCTTATCTTTTGGCTTGTAATCTCTAATTCCTGTCGTCTGTGCTGTTCGTTGAGCCAAATATAGACGATGCCGAAAATGACGAAATGCAGCCCACTGACCTTGCGGTAGCGGGCTGCGGTGTCTGTATGATGTTACCGGGCACAAATGCTCCCGCCCGGAATGGGAGTTCTTAATACTTTGTTACGGTCTTGCCACATTGACAGACATGACGCTTGCTTGCGAAGCATCATTCTGCCCCTTCATATACGCACGGAAAGGCTTCACCTTTACTTTGTCTCCATTGGCTATCGGATAGATGTTGCCGTTCTTCAGGAAGTAGCCCGCGGTGGGTGTAGCCACACTCATTGTACCTTCCATGAAGCTGTCTGTCGCAGGGGTGGTTACCAGTTCCACGCCTGCGGCACTTTCGGCGCTGAAGGTGATGCTGCCTGTACCGGGTGTTTGATAGAACAGCGGCTTGCCGGCTTCAAAATCGGTTTCTACGAGGGTAATCTCGTTGCTTCCCAACTTCTCGACCTGATAGTAAGTAACCTGACCGCCAGCTACAGAAGTAGGAACGAACGGCAGACAGATGGTTCCATATTGGGAGTTATCTGACAGGGCACGGACATAAGTAACCTTTTTGCTTTTCAACTTGAGGTGGTAATCTTCATACGCGCCAATACCCTCATCGTCAGTCAGCGTTATTTCGCCCAAAACAAGATTTCCCGAACCTTCCAATTCCTTTGCATTATCGAACGTACCTTCCAATACCAGTTCTCCGTTTACAACCAACTGGTTGGCATCGGCAGTCAAAGTCTTATCTTCCGGAATCGTCAGGGTGCTGCCCTCCGGGATGGTGACCTTCGCGTCGCTGGGGATGGTGATATTCTCTTTCAGGGTATAGTTGCCGCCCACGGCGCTGGTCTGGTTGCTCTGGCCGTAGATCAGCCAGCTGCCGTTGCCGGTGGGGGCCAGCGGTTTTTCAGCGAAAGACTGATCAAGCAATATCACACTGTTGGCCAGCAGGGTGGAGTTGTTCCCGACGGTCACAGACCCTGTGCTGCCAAAGGGGTTCTGGACGTAAATGCCGCCCGCCGTGTCCGTCGCCGATCCGCTCCGGGCGGTGAGGGAACTGCTGCCGGATAGGGTCACAGAAGGGGAAGAGGACACAATATAAAGGCCATAACTTGCATACCCAGCAGACCCGCTGGTGGCGGTCACGGTGGCGTCGATCACGGTGACAGACGACGAATGCGCAGAGATGCCGTAACTGCTATTTATAGCAGCAGAACCGCCGGTGGCGGTCAGCGTCCCTCCCTTCACCGTAACCGTGCCAGATACATCGAGTCCGCTCGAAGGATTGCTTCCGCTCACGTTGCCGGCGATGGCGGTGACGCTGCCGCCTTGCTGGGTGAATGATCCATCGACATTGATACCATAACTGCTGTCTCCGCTCATATCAGCCCCCCGCGCGGTCAGGCTGCCGCCGCCTTGGATGGTCAGATTCCCATCTAAAGTATTGATGCCCCGGGATTCGTCGTTACACACAACGCCCGTGACGGTGCTGCTGCCCTCCAGCACGATGGTCAGGTCGCCCCCGGCGTGGATGCCCGCGCCGAAGTTGGTGCTGCTATCCCCGGTGATGTTGGCGTCCTTCAGGGTCAGGGTGCCGGTGGCGCTGTCGTACTTGACGTTGTAGTCGGTGGTACTTTCCGTGGCGGTCAGCTTGCCGTTTTCGTCGGTCGTCCAGTAGCCGCCGCTCTGCACATTGGTGCCGCCCACGGTGAGGGTGGTGGGATTGCCTGCCCATGTCTGTCCGGCACCGAATAAGCCGAGCAACGCTGTCAGCAGACAAAGGAGGCGCAGCCGGCTCTTATCGTATAGTTTGTTTCTTGTCTTCATTTTGTTATTCCGTTTATTTTATGGTCTGAATTTTATTGTTTGTCAATCGGCAAGGATATACTCGCCATCGTCAGGTGTCAGTCCGTCCGTCGAAGTCTGGATGCTGAATGAAAGGGCTGCGTCTGCCGTGCCGCTTTCCGTCCAGCCGTCGGTACCCCAGTCGCCAACCGTAACGCTGTTGATGGTGGCACCATTCTTACCTACGGTCACGTTGAAGGTATAGGCTTTGCCCGATTCCAAACCGGTAGTCAGTTGCTCGTTGGCTTTGACGATAAGCGGAGTGCCGCCCTGAATGTTCAGCTGGACAAACGTATCGTCAGCAGCATACTTGCCCGGCAGCAGGACGGCGGTGAAGCTGTGTTTGGCTTCTGCCGAAGTGTCCTCGCTGAATAGTCCGGTTACTGTCGTTCCATTGCCGGCAACGGTCAGTGTCTTTCCATCTACTGTAGTCGTTGTGGTAGGTACCGTGAATGTAGGAGCCTGGAATGTAGGTTTCACCGTTTCGTACTGGTCACCGTAACCGCTTATCTCCACGGTAACCTTGGCCAGGTGGTGCTTGAATGTCAGGTTCAGCGCGTCGCTCTTACTTTGTGACGCTGCCGCCGTCATATAGTCCGCACGGCCTATGTAATTGGTTTCAGTTGGATTGCTGCTGCTCTGGTCGGCCGGGAGTTCAAACTGCGTGTAGGAGTCCGTTTTCCCTTCCACGACGGGATAATAGGCTTCAAAGGTGTTTTCGACATCGTCAGCCCAGACTATGTAGTCTGTTCCTTCAGGCCCCCATGTGCCGCCGTTGTATTTGTAAACCGCCTTGTCCTTGCCTGTTATCGCTTCTGGCGAGGTGTTTGTTACCGAAATCTGGTCGTTCTCGTCCCATGCGTTGCCTGTTCCTGTCGTGTTCACACGAGTCTGCAGAGCCTCGATGCCTGCACGGATGTGTACGGCCATCGGGTCGTTGGCATAGTCGGAAGAGATGAAATCATCTTCACTTTGGCAGCCTGCCAACACCAGTGCGAGGGCGGCAGCCGGAATATATTTTGCTATTTTCATGCTTGTTATGTTTATGAACGTTGTTTACTTTTATTCTGTTACTAAGTCGCCGCCTTGCTGTTCGCTACCCCATGACTCGGCAGAAATGGTGCCCGTCGTCACTTTGTCGCGGCCTACGGTAAGATTCAGCGTGTACTGTTTGCCGCTGCTGAAGGTCAACTCGTCGTCCGACTTGAATGTATATACCTTTCCGTTGTTGTCGGTGATTTCCACCTTCAGGGTTTGGTTGAAGGTCTGCGGTACGAGGATGCACTCGTATTTCTCGTTTGCCGTTGCAGCATACAGGGTGATGGTCTGTCCGCTGTTGGTGGCGGTACCGGCTGTTCCGGCAGTCAGATTCACGGTAGTGGCCGTGGCGCAGTTGGAGAGCTTTACCGATGTGAAGGTCAGGTTCTGTCCGTCTTCAAGCTCGGTGCCCTTTGTCAGTGTCACGTTCAGCTTGGACAGTGCATGTTGGAAGTTGATGTCGAGTGCCGTTCCGGCTGTGGCAGTCTGTGTTCCGGTACACAGAAAATCGGATGCCTTTACGTTGCTATCGCTGCTCTGGTCGGTCTGTACCGCAAAGGCATAGTTTGCAGCATCACTCACTGTTCCTGTATAGGGCAGATAAGCGTAATAGGTAACTGTTGCATCATTGCTTTTCCACAGGAGTTGTTCGCCCTGAATTGTCCAGCCACTTTCATATCTCACTTCCCGGTTCGTGCAGTTGTAGCGTTCGTCGCTGTTGGTGCCTTCCGTTGTCAGGTAAAGTCCGAAACTGCTTCCGGTCAGGTTCGTGTTGTCATAACCGGCACGGGTGGCCATCGGGCCTACGTTCACATTCAGTCCGATAGGCGTGTCGGCATAGTCGGGCGTATTGAATACGTCGCTGTCGTTGGAGCAGGCTGCCAAAAGGGTGGCCAGCGCTGCTGTTGCCAAAATGTTTGCTTTTTTCATTTGAACTATTTTCTGTTAAGTTGTTAATTATTTATCTTTCAAAGATTCCTTTTTCGGATGGAACCGGAATCCCGTCCGACGGTTTATTTTTCCTCCAATGTCGGCAGCGCTCCGTTGAGTACGTAGTGCCAACCTGAGCCTGCACTCTGCAGGGCGGTGTTCATGGCGGCAACTGCCGTCTGCCAGGTGTCAGTGCCGTCCACCTTATGAGTGTCATCATTGCCGTTATTAGAACCGGTGCCGCTGCTGAGATTGCTGTCCCAGTAGCAGGCAGCGACAGTTCCGATGTAATTTTCACCCACGATGCCGCCGATTCTACCTCTTCCTAAGCTGGTAATTTCGCCCGTGGCGTGGTAGCAGCCGGTTACGGTACCTTGGGAGTTAATTCCCACCACACCGCCGACATTAGCGTAACCATCCGTTAGCGTGGCAGTCACGTTGCCCGTGGAGTAGCAGGCCATGAGGAAGCTATTGTTTCCCAGGTTGCCCAGCACGCCGCCGACAGAGCTAATGCCCGATACAGCCGCTGTGGAATGGCAGCCCTCGATGGTTGACCCGATTAAGTTGCCGGTTCCTGTGTCATAATTAGGAACACAGAGTCCGGATATTCCACCGACATTGACACTACCCGTCACAGTCCCTTCCGCCGAGCAGCCGGAGATGGTGCCATAGTTTGATCCCGCAATGCCGCCGGTATCGGTGAACCCCTTACCTGTCACCGTGCCATTGACCGAGCAATTCTCTACAGTGCCATAGTTCTGTCCCGCAATGCCGCCGACGCAGTTTGCACCGGATACGCTTATATTTGTCAGCGTCACGTTCTGCACCTTACCTCCGCTGCCGAGACAGCCAATCAGTCCTACATAGTCCGTTCCCGATTTGTCAATCTTCAGCCCCGTGATGGTATGGCCGCCGCCGTCGAAGTTGCCGGTGTATGGTCGGCTTTCAGTTCCTATCGGCGTCCAGTCGATGTCCGAGAGGTCGATGTCATTGTCGAGGATGATGTTGATGTCGGTATCACCGCTGTTCACCACATCTGCCGCTACCTTCAGTCCTTCACCGCTGTAAATTGTGATGGTTTTTGTATTGATATCGTATGAGTAGGCTTCGGTCGCTTCACCGCCATCAATGGAAGTACCGTTTTCCCAGTCCGACACGTTGATGCCCGCATCGTCCAGTTTGATGTTGTCGCGTCCCAGCACAAGGTTCACCGTAGTGTATCTGCCCGGTTGCAGGTCGATGTCCGCAGAGTGGGTATAGGTATATACCTTGCCGTTCTCCAGCGTGACGTTGATGGTGCGGAACCCGCTCTGCCCGGGAATCATGATGCCGGCAAAGCTGGCGGATGTGCCCGTGAAGGGAATCACCACAAGGTTTTGACCGGTGGCCGGGGTTACCTCGACAGGATTCTCTAAATAATCCACGGTGGCTTCGGTGCATGCGGTTGCCGTTACCGAAGCCACTTCGGGTGCGATTGTCCACTCGTTGCGGAACGAAAGGTTTACCACGAGCTTGGCCATTACATGCTCAAACTCCAGTTTCACGGCAGAACCGGTGGGCTTGGCCGTGGTCCTCGCCACCAGCAGGTCGCTCGCGGTCTGGTTATTGAAGTCCAGCGTATAGGGGTCGGCATCGTAATCGGTAGCTCCGTTGCGCTCGGGATAGATGCCGAGGAAATAGTGGTCGGACGTATTGTCGGCCCAAAGCATCTGCGGCTCGGCGGTCCATGTGCCGTCGCCGCCTAATGTATTGATGGAGTTGTCCACCACAAGCCGCTGCATGTCGTTGTCGGCTCCTAACCAGGCATAGACACTGATGCGGTCATTCGTCTCGAAGGTGGTCGAGTTGCCGCTATGGGCCACACGGGTCATGGCTCCCACGGATGCCGTTACCCTTATCTGCCCAAGGTCTTGCGGTGGCAGTACATCGCTGTCGGTGCTGCACGCAGCCAACAGGATAGCGGTTGTTGCCAATAATAGATTCTTTATATTCATACGTTTGCTGTTTTAAGTAAGTAATCAGAATTAAATGACACTATCTTTTGAGGAGTTAAGGAGTTAAGAAGTTAAGGAGTTAAGCCAATACTTTCTGTGTATACGGGGCTCATTGACTTACTATCGGCTTAACTCCTAACGGAGCGCAGCGGAGTGATAACTCCTTAACTTCTTAACTCCTATCATATAAGCTAAATTTGAACATCTACTTAATCATTTATAAATATATAGTCAGCACAGCGGTTTACGCACCCGGAAAAAATATGTTACCGCCATAGTCGCCTTCGAGCGGAGCCCAGTCGGTGATGGTGATGTCATTGTCTAAGGTGATTTCGTCACGTCCCAATGTCAGGTTGACGGTGGTGTACTTGCCTGTTTCCAACGGGATGGAACCCCCTACGTTATAGACGTATGGCTCGTCAATGTCTTTTACCTTGATCTGTATTTCAATTAAATTGCTGTTAGGAATCATGATACCGGCATAGCTGCAAGCGTAGTTGGCTGCCGGTGTTTCCAAAGCCGGGATGTCTATCGCCTTATTGTCGCCCTGTGGCGTAATCTCTCCGGAGAGGAGATTGACGCTTGCCTCCGCCTTTGCAATGGCTCTGACCGATTCCACGACCGGTGTTCCGGACCACTGGCTGCGGAAATTCAGGTTGATGGCTAATTTCGACATCAGGTGGCTGAAGGTCAGCGCCACGGGCGTGTTAGTGGGCGTTATGCCCTTGTTCTCAGTGCCGGCATTCATGGCATAAAGAAGGTCGCTTGCCTCCTGGTCTTCAGGGGTCAGTACATAGTTCATGGCTTTCAGGTCGCTTACCTCCTGCACCGGATAAATGCCCAGAAAGTAATGCGCCGAACTGCTGTTTGCCCACAGCATTTGCTGGCTGGCCGTCCATGTGCCGTCGTCGCCTAAGGTGTTGACGGAATTGTCCACCACAAGCTGCTGTGCATCGTCAGCTGTACCCAGCCAGGCATAGACGCTGATGCGGTCGCCCGTCTCGAAAGCCGATTCGTTGCCGTCGGTTGTCACACGGGTCATCTGCCCGATGGAGGCGTTCACCTTGATCTCTTTTGCCGGAGCATAGCCGGGCTCATGGTCGTTCGTGCATGCCGCCAGTGCAAGGAGTGCGGCTGCAACGGATAACATTTTCTTCATCATAACTCTATCTTTATTTTATTTGTTAATTATATTCCGGGATTAAAGATGTCATCACTCGTAATCCAGCCTTCGCCCCAAGGGTTAATGTCGGTGGCGGTGATATACATGTAGGGCTGCATTCTGTCGTATTCCAATGCCAGCTCGTAGCGTTTTCCGGCAAGCATCAGGGGAGCTTCTGCCGTGTATTCATGACGGGAGCCGTTGGCAAAGGTCATGACCATGTAGAGCATCGTGCAGGCTTCACCTTGTGCCGTCGGCATCAGGCGGGCATCGGTAGAGAGCGTCCCCCTGTCGGCAACGGCTTGCGGCAGGAGCGCATCTGTCTTTTCGGCGGAAGGTACGACGTAGCTGTTGTCATCGCCGCGCCGTGCCGGATAAAGGCAGGTGGCGGCATTGCGTACCGTGACGGCAAGCGACGCTCCGTCGGGCGCGCCGTCGATACGGACGGCAAGCTCTGCCAGCAACGGAGCGACACGGATGACGGAGCGGAGGTTGACCCCGGTGTCGGTCACTCTCACCCCGGCCACGCCACCGACGGCGTGTGCGGGCGAAGCCGACGGGTCGGCAAGCGAAACGCGCAGCATGTCGGCTGTCCGTGTACCGTTCTCATAATCATACCGAAACGGCTCTGTCAGGCCGCAGACGCCTACAAGCGTATAGTCGCCCTCCGGCAGGCTGAACAGGCCGGATGCCAGTTCTTGCGGAGAGGAAAACTCGTGCGCTTCCACTTCATGCCCCTCCGCATTGTATATCCACAGGTTTACCGGACTTGTGATGTCGGTCGGCTCGATGCCTTCAAGCCATTCCATGCCGACGGCAAGTCCGTGCCTGTCATTTTCGTGTATATCCTTGTCGCAGGCCGTCCATAGCGGCAACAGCATGAGCAGGGATACATATAGGCAATGTCTGATTGTCTTTTTCATCGTCTGTCCTCCTTTCTTTCCTTGTCTGTCACTTCGGCACGGCGGGCTTTCTCCGCGTCCTTCTCGTTCACGTCGCTGCCACGCCCTACGGCTGTAATGCGTCCGGCTGCGATGCCGCGGCCTTCAAGCCACAGCTTGACTGCTTCGGCACGACGGATGGAATAGCGTTCGTTTACGCTCCGGCTGCCACTGGTGTCGCACCATCCAGTCACGACTATGTGCATGTCGGGATGTTCTTTCAGTATGCCGAGTATCGTTTCAAGCTTGGATGTCTCGGACGGACGAAGCGAAGTGCTGTTGAAATCGAAATAGACAGTCGGGAATTCAAAATCGGTTTCGGTTGAATTGTCTGCTGCCGTGACAACAGTTTTCTGTGCCGTACTGTCCGTGACGGTCTGTTCCGGTATTTCCGCCGGGGCTGTTTCTACGGCATTGTCCCTCTCATCCTGCGGCTGACCGGTAGATGCCGGGTAAGCAATGCCGTGGTCTGCTTTCTTTCCGCTTTTCTTGCCGAACGCGAAACTGACACGTATGCCGCTTTCCCATATATAGTTGGCTTTGTGCCCGCTCTTGGGAAGTCCGTCCATGCCGTCGCCCGTAAGGTAAGTGACACCACTGTAAATGCCGACACCTATACCGCAGGCAAAACGGTATCCTGCCTGAATGTTTCCGCCTGCACCCAGATGCCATTCCGTATTTTCCTTGCATACTTCTTTTCCGCCGTCAAAGGTGGACAGGGAGGCTTTCGTGCCAACGGCTGCCAGCAGGGGCGACACCTCCACGCTCCACCGGCTTTGACGGGTGGACGGGAAAAAACCAAGCACATCGGCATTGAGCTGCAAACTGTAGCGTTGCGTCGTTACACTGCTTTTCAGGCCGGCATAGTCCCAGCCTTCCATTCCGAGTACCGGAGCATGATAACGGACACCGTCCGAACCAAGCCAGTAATTGCCGGAGATACAGCAATCTCTCTGGCTCATGCCCGTTTTCCCGAAAACGGCCTGAGCCTCCAATGAAAGTACCGGATTGAAACGGTAGCCTCCGTAAACTCCGCCGCTGAATCCCGCACGGGTCTTGTCGAAACCGAAACTGCTGAATGTGGATACGCCGAAGGGCACGCCGCCCTGCACGCCTGCATACCAGCTGGGGGATTTCGTATTTTCCGGGGCATCCTGGGCCATGAGCGGAGCTGCACAGAGCAGGATGCAGAGTAACAGAATATATTTCCTTTTTTTCATATTATAGGTCATTATCACTTGATGCTGCTAAGTTTTTAATGTGTCAAAATGGGGTATACGAAAATGAAAAAGGGTGGGAACTCCTGTAAAAAGGAGTTTCCACCCTTGCATGTATTGATGATAATAAGTATATTAACGCGCGAAGATACGCCGGTCGCAATGTGTGTGTGTGTGTGTGTGTGTGTGTGTGTTTACACAAATCTCACACATATCCAAATTTACAAGACACTTTTTTGAATACAGGTATATGCACGATGCAGCGGACAACGGAATGTTGCCTGAACAGATTGCCATATTTCCTGAAATGTGCTGTAAATCAAAATACATTGTCATTCAATTATTAAGAAGCTGTTTTGAATTTCTCCAAAAAGTTTTTCTTGGCTTGATGTATCCGTTTTCGTGTGTGCTTTGGGCGATTTTTTGGTCCTTTTCGCTCCTGTTCTTCGTCAGATAGCCCGCTATCTTCCTCATCACAGAAGCGAAAATGCCTTAAAAACTCATCCCAAATCATCACACGATAAATTCAAAACAGCTTCTAAATTCCGTTTGCAAAGTTAGCGGATTTTACGGAAAGTGAGAGGACAATCTTAGAAAATTTGAAGGACAATTCAAGGAAAAATGCTCATAATGAGGGACAATTCAGGGAATTTCCTTAAATTGTCCTTCTGTGTTCTTGTCCTGCATCCCGGATTTCAGGTTTCGGCTGTAAGTCCTTACATTGGAAAAACCGCAATGTGTAGCAATTTCTTCACGGCTTGCCGAAGGGTGTTCTTCCCGGTATCGGACAGCGGCCTCAATCCTGAGCCGGTTCAGTTCCTTATAAAAGGAACCGAAACGTTCTTTCATGACAATGGATACATATTTCCGGTTGCTCTTTACCGCATCTGCCAGTTCGCCGATTTTCAGGTTCGGATTCAGGTAAAGCCTGTCCTCGGTCAATGCTGCCCGTATTTTCGCTTCCAGTTCATCCTTGGCATCAACAGACAGCAGGCTGCTGCCGCTTCCCCGGTCGGACAGTACCGTTTCTATTTTTTCCGCTATGAGTTCTTCCGCTTCTTCCACCACTTCCCTGTATTCTTTCCGTTGCGGATGCAATATCCGTATCAAAAGTACGATGTGCATGACAGAAATGACCAGCTGGAACCACATGTTGTAATCATGGTCGCCGGTGATAAACAGCCACCATGCGGCTCCCAGATACAGCACCGGCATGAATACGACAAAACCGGCAAAACGTACCGGAAAATCTTCACTGTTGGAATATTCTTCCTGCATGTGTAGGCGAATCTGGCGCAACAGCCAGCTTGTGGTATGCAACAGCATGGCTGTAAGCAGCAGGGAATATCCTCCGATAAGGAGAAGAAGCATATCACGATGGCGGTAGAGGGTATCTCCGCCAATCCAGCCGTATATCCAACAGGCCAGTATAATGACAAGAGGAATGATACCGGACAATACGAATATCAGTCTGCGGTGTCTTGTCTTGCTGAAGAAAAACCGGCGGAACGACAACACGCCCGCACCGGGCAACAGCAGCACAAGAAAAACACGCATAAAGAAGTATGCGTCCGGGCTGTCCATGCGGAAAAGCCATACCACAGGCAAGGCAAAACAGGCATAGATAATTGTGATGAGCTTGCGGGCCGGATAAAAATAGGTTTCTTCCTCGTCAAACGGACGGCACATGTGGAAATAACGCACCAACGCACAAAACAGTGACGTAACGACCAGTATCAGGCAGGATGCCGCATAATATATTTCAGGACCTTGTATTATCATATCGGATTTCTAAAAATTTTGCGAATTTACAAAAATCCGTTCGTATTAGGCCTCTAATCAGAGCTTTTTATCATCTAACCCCCTTATTTTTCATATGTATGTCAAAGAACAATGGATTATTTCTTTATTTTTATGGCTTTTACCAAATGCAGTTCCTTTATCCCGAGTTTACGAAGTTCGGGCGAATGCACATAAATGACACCGACCTCATAAGTGTCGGGCTTCACATGAAAACTGTAAAGCAGATAACCGGTATATGGTTTGGCAAGCAGGCACGCATGGTAATGATACCTTCCGTCACATTCACTTAAGAATGTATTTCTTTACAATTGCAACAAATAATCTCAGAAGCTGTTTTGAATTTCTCCAAAAAGTTTTTCTTGGCTTGATGTGTTCGTTTTCGTGTGTGCTTTGGGCGATAAATTCAGAACAGTTTATTTGTAACTTATAATGTGTCGGTATGGAATCCCAACTTGAGGAGTAAAACCGCTATGTGTACGTAGGATACAAGGTTTTATGATATGGCAATTCTTGGTCACAGCGATGTAAGATTTTACTCAATAATGATTTTGTAGTGCATAAATAGTACATATATTGTGCAACAGACATTGTTATTTGAATGAAAAATAGTAATATTGCATTTGAATAACAATAAATGAATGTCCGCAATTAGCCAATTCGACTGAGTTGAAAATGCAGTAGTACTGCGTTTGCCGATGAAGTATATATTCAACCGCGAATGCAGTATATATTCAACTGCGGATGCAGTATATATTCATTTTTTAGGGGTATGTATTGGATGAATGCGGACATTCATTTAACAATATAGGGAATGAAAAACATCATTCTAAATCAACGCAAGGAACGTGATGGACTGGTCGTTTTGAATATATGGATGTCCTGACGCATTTTAGAAGTATAGAAGAACTGACGAAAACGCTTTCACGTGAGCAAAGATTGCTAAGTGAGATGTTTGGGAAGCGGAAGCTTATGAAGTTTCCGTTGGGTCTTGCCATTGACCTTGTCGGAGGAAATGAACAAAGATTGAGAAAGCTGGTTGATTATGGTGTGTTGGTGGAATCCGGAAATGCGGTTGAGATTGAGAGCGACTATCTGAACTTCTTTGAGGAAGTGCTGAATGTCAATGAGGAAATTAGCGTATTAAGCGTACAGGAATGCATCAACACCCTGAAAGAGAATATCGGTTATTTCTTGCAAGAGACTAATCCCAACCGCAAAGCCGGATATCAGGATAGTGTGCGGCAACTTTTAAAGAAGACCGGATTCAGGACCCTGAAGAATGTGGTGGATTTGAAGCGTAATATGGACAATGCCTATAAGCAGGAACCCAATTATGTCATCAAAAAGAAGAAACTGGAGAATCTGGATGAAAAGAGCCATAGCATTCGTGCCATGATACGTGAATGTGAAAAACTGATGGATAATGAACACGCCTTTTTCATCATGGCCAATGATCCGCACATGGCAAAAACGTGTAGCGATGTGAAGCATGATTTTGTAGAAGCCTATCATGCGCTAATGGAAATTGACAGACAGATTATTTCCTATATCAATCAGATAGACCTGCAAAATCAACTTTACAAAAAGATACGGAAGTTGAAGTACCTGCAAGATCAGTTGCTTATCAAGACCGATACGAACCTTGTAAAAGTTCTGGAAGAAAGGAATCCTCTTTGGATGGAATCCCGCCAATACAATAAGATTCGCCTGTCTTTAGAAATGCTAAGGGAAAACGATCAGGTAGTAAAGTTGCTGAGACGAATTGCTGAACGGAATGGAATACAGAAAACAGCCAGAACGGAAGCCGGGCCTCTGGCAGAGGAAGACTTGCAAGAACATATCCGGCAACTGAAGGAGGTGGATTCTGCCGAAGTCTGGAATGCATTTTTAGCATCAAGTTATAATCTGTTCGAGTTCATTCTGAGGTATGACTATAAAGTAAAACGTAGCATAGAAGAACATGCTACCCTCTTCTGTCAGCTGGTTATCTTGCATCCTGATGAATGCCGGATAACAGGCGAATATGCAATTTATCAAGACATTGAATATCCTATAATTTATGCGAAATAATACTCAAAGAATATACGAGCGGTTAAGCCGGGGAGAGTTTCTTTCGGTAGACAGTGCAGATGCCTCTGTCCGTCATCTGTATGAGGATATCGAGGAGAATTTGGAAGATTATACAGAATACTTCAAGGAAATCGGTCTGCAACTGGAATCTGGTAATGGTTACTTCTATTTTTCAAGAATAGGAGAGGGTAAACAGACGATAGAGCAGAAATTGGACAGCTTTTCAAAATGGCTTGACTATCTGGATTTTCTGAAATGCTATAATCAGTCATTTGCTGCAGGATATCAGTTCCGCAAAAGTCATTTGACAGAACAGATCAGTCTGGATATCGAACTGAAGGAAAAGGCAAACCGTTTGTTCAAGAAATACGGTGTGGGGTCTAATGTTGAAATAGTAAACAAACTGCTTCAGGAAATGCAGAACATGGGATTTGCGGAGTGTATCAGCGAACTTGATGAGACCTTTAAGGTTACTTCGGCATTCCGCTATGTCGAAGAATTGGTTGAAATAATTCAAATTGCAAATGAAGATGAAATACCTGAATAAGATTATTTTTATCAATAGTGCCAATATTCCGTATGCAGAGATATCTGTAGACGGGAATGTGCATTTCACAGGGACTCAGGGTGTCGGTAAAAGTACGGTATTGAGGGCACTGCTGTTTTTCTACAATGCGGATAAACAGCATTTGGGTATTCAACAGGGACAGAAATCGTTTGATGAATTTTATTTTCGCCAGTCAAACTCTTATATACTTTATGAAGTGATTCGAGACAATGGCGCATATACGATACTTGTCGGCAGATATCAGGGACGCGCTTCATGGCGGTTTATTGATGCACCTTATCAGCGCGAATGGCTGATAGACGATGACAAGCAGGTATTGAGTGACTGGGTGAAGATTCGCGAACGTATAGACAAAGATGTAGCTGTTTCTGCAAGAATCGAGTCCGGTGTGATGTTCAAGGATATAATCTTTGGCAACACTCATGACCATAAATATGCGCGTTATGCACTGGTGCAGAGTTCGCATTATCAGAATATCCCACGAAGCATTCAGAATGTCTTTCTGAATACCAAACTTGATGCGGACTTTGTAAAGAATACGATTATACAATCCATGACTGATGAGGATTTGCCGATTGATTTGCAGACCTACAGACGACTTGTTACAGATTTTGAGCGGGAGTATGACGAGATAGACTGTTGGTTCCGCCAAACACGTGATGGTAGTTACCCTGTGCGTCAGCAAGCATTGAAAATAGCTGAACAGGGCCGTACAATTGTAGCACTCGACCAGCAGTTGTCTGACGTATGGCACATGCTTAATCATGCTGTAGCTTATAGTGAAAAGCATATACCTCTTTTGGAGATAGAAGCCGCAGAAGTTGAAGCGGACATAGAGAAAGAGCATAACCGTGAAAAGGAACTTACGGCAGAATATGATAAAGAAAAAGACGCACTCAATCAGGACCTTGGTGCCCAAAAGGGTAAACTGAAGGAAATAGCACAGGCAAGAAAGTATTTCGCTGACGAGGGTATTGATGACAAACTCGCTCTTGCCGGTCGTGAGTCTGCTATCAGACAGGAGGCTGCTGATAAACAAACGCTATTGGATGATTTGTTGAAAGCTTATGCATCGATAGAAGAAAAGTACAACATTGCAAGAGGTAAACTGGAAAATGCACGTCAGGCGTTTGGGAACATGCAGAAAGAAGCATATTATCAGAAACAGACCGAACTTCAGATAAAGCGTAAGAGCTTGGAAGAAGAACGTACCAGAAACAGGAATCAGGTTATGGAGACTTTCAACAGCTGGCGACACGACTCTGACGAACGTCTGCAAATGTTGTTGACCGAACAGAACAGGACTGAAAATGCGCTGAAGGAACTCCGGCATTGGCATCCCAAAGCTACTGAAATAAAGCAAGTAGATGAGGAACTGCAACAATTGAATTTTTCGGAAAAAGAGAATGCGGCCCAACAGACAGCGGTAAAAAGTCAGATTGCCCGGATTACTGCCGAGTATGAGATGAAAGAAACGGAGATAAAACAAGCCTCTCAGCGTGAGCAGGAACGTCTTGACGCTGACCGTACACAAATGCGTGAACAAATCGCGAAGATTCATGATTTATTGGCTCGTTTAGACGGTTCTCTTTACAAGTGGCTTTGTGAAAACGCTGAAGGCTGGGAGAACACGATAGGCAAAGTCGTTGACGAAGAGAGGATTCTATATGCTCAAGGGCTTGACCCTCAGTTGGACACTGTGGCTAATGGCATGTTTGGCGTAAAGTTAAACCTGGATAATATTGCCTCTGTGCATCGTACGCCTGATGAATATAGATTGGAGAAGAATAGCCTGGAAGAGCAGGTGCGGCAGATTAATCATCAGCTTGCGCAATTGCCTGTTACTCTTCAGGAAGAGATAGCTAAACTTGGCAAGAAATATGCTGTACAGGTTAATCCGCTTCGTCAGAAAATGACATCGTTGAAGGTGGAAGAAGAACAGGTGCCTGCCAAACGACAGAACCTGCAAAACCGTAGGCATAAGCTGGAGATGGAAGAACAGGAACAGATTGCCCGAGAAAAAGATGTTTGTGAACATTCCTTTAATGAAGCAGTACTGCATGTGAATTCGGAGAAGGAGGCGCGCAATAAGCATGAATTGAAAAATAAAAAGGACCTTAAGGAGCTCGATTCATCGTTTAATAAAGCAGCCAAAGCACTCGATGAGGAATTGCGTATTTTCAAGGAGTCGCAAGATGCTGTAGCGGCCGAACGTAATCAGGAATTCGCTGCACAGAAGCAACAACTCGACGAACAACAGAAAGCCGAACTTGCAGGCAAGGGCGTTGATACGAACCTGCTCGAGCAATACCGCAGGGCTTTAGAGAATTTAAAGGCTCTGTTGATGAGGATTGATGAAGAACGTTCAATTGTTATCAGATATCGCGACACAGAGCAAAATCTTTTTGCCAAGGAGCCGGAAATCAAAAAGGCAATTAAGACTATAGAGCAGCGGCTCGCCATGATACGTCAGCGTTATGAAGACAGGCGGACACGTATCGGGAAAAAATGTAAAGAAATGGAAGAGTGCCGGAAAAAGGTTCGTGGTGAACTGACGCATAGGAGAGAAGGCTTGACGCTTTATCATCAGATGGTAGAAAATGAGCATCTGGTGCCTGATGCTTTCCTCTCTGATGACAAGATGAAGAAGACCGAGTTGGATTGTCAGCAACTTTTAAGTCAACTTCGAGGTACGGTCAATCAGAAGCGTGAATCGATAGACAAGCTTAAATCCATAGTTGTCAGTTTCAATCGTAACTTTAAGCCCCAAAATGCTTTCCATTTCAATACAATGCCTGTAACAGACAATGACTATTTGGAGATTGCAGCGGATTTGCAGGACTTTATGGATAATAATAAAATCGAGGAGTTCCGCAGACGTACCAGCGAGCATTATAAAGATATTTTGGGACGTATCTCGGCGGAAATCGGTTCACTGATGAAACGCAGGTCGGATGTGGATGGGGTGATACAGGATATAAACCGTGATTTTATAGAAAAGAATTTTGCAGGAGTAATCAAGAGTATTGAACTCAGGGCAGATGAATCATCTGACAAACTCATGAAACTGCTTATATCCATTCACGATTATGCGGTAGAGAATGCTTTTTCTATCGGCGAACTGAACCTTTTCTCAAATAATAATCGGGATGAAGTGAACCGTAAGGTCGTAGATTATCTGAAAAGCCTGTCTCATCAGTTGCAGAACGAACCGAATCGTCCGACTGTATCTTTGGGGGACGCTTTCCGTTTACAGTTCCGTGTGAAAGAGAACGACAATGACACCGGCTGGGTTGAACGTATTAATAATGTAGGATCGGATGGTACGGATATTCTTGTGAAAGCAATGGTTAATATCATGCTCATCAATGTGTTTAAGAAAAAGGCTGCCAAAAAAAGTGGTGATTTTATCGTACACTGTATGATGGATGAGATAGGTCGCTTGCATCCTACCAATATAAAAGGCATTCTGCAGTTTGCCAATTCACGCAATATCTATCTTATCAACAGTTCACCTACATCGTATAATCCATACGACTACCGCTATACATACCTGTTAAGTAAGCATGGAGTAAGTACAAGGGTAGAGAAATTGTTGAAACGAATAAATTAATCGGATAATATGGCAATAAGTGCGTCTATACAGGCATTGCTAGCCGGTGAACTGGTTGCCGGGTCGAGGCTGAACAGTAAGTTGCTTGATGAGCTGTTGGCAGAAGGTCTGCTGTTGGTTGTATCACGTGGCTCAAGAAAATCATATCGTGCCCGTGATGCTGAGGCTCTGAAAAGATTTCTTGTAGATAAGGATGAGCGTTATCGCCTTCTCGAAGTAAATGCTTCAGATTCCCGTGCCACAATGGCTGCGGAGACAGGAAGCTCCAAACTCGTCATGGTCCGTTCCTGTCCGGGATTTCCTGTAAACAGTTATGAACCTATTGAGTGTTTTCTTGACGAAAATCCATTTGTGGTAAATCCGCAGGAAGGAAACTTCCTCTTTGTCTCAGACTGGAAGAAATTTGCAATACCGGAAGATGTAGTAGTGATGGGTGTGGAGAATATGGAAAACTTCAGGATGATTCGTAAGCAACGGACATTCTTTGAAAAATACCTTCATAATCATGACCTTTCTGATAAAGTACTTTTCGTATCCAGATATCCACAATCGACCGATCTTAGAAAATGGCTGTGTTCCATTCCCAATCATTATCTTCACTTCGGAGACTTTGATTTGGCAGGAATAAACATATTTCTCTATGAGTTTCAGCAATATTTGGGCAAAGAACGTTCTTCCTATTTAATTCCGGATGATATAGAATCCCGTCTGAAGTCCGGTTCCCGGAAAAGATATGATGAACAATATTACCGTTTCAAAGACATTAAGTCGGATGCGTGTGAATTACAACAGTTGATAGATTTAATTCATCATGAGCGAAAAGCTTATGATCAAGAGGGTTACATATGTTGTGAGCCGTAGAAATGGATAAGAATTGAAAGTTATAAAATACAGTTCAGTAAGGATAGTCTTGCTGAGCTGTATTTTTGTCTAAAACTTGCAGCAGTTATTTAGGACTAGTCATTCTTTTATATCTCTTTTGAATTACAAAAAAAAGACTCACCCAGAGCGCGCTGTTCTTATGGGAAGCGGGGTGAGTATGTAGTTGCCCTCAAGCGGGAGGTCTTCTCCTGTGACTATGTACAGGCGGATGAAACCACAGTTCCAGTCATCAACAGGGAAAAGCACAAGGCTGACAAGGAATATCTATGGATGGTAAGGTCAGTCATGGAAAAACTGGTCATTTTCTATTAGAGTTTATGTAAATTAGTTATGATAGTTCCAAGGGTTGATTTTAATTCTGAGATTATGCAGTGCCATACATGTGGAAAAGATGTTTTCTACAAAGTTGTTTGCCCTGAGCCTGCACTCGTCTTTGACGATGCGCATGACTTTCGCGCTTCCTATGACATGTTCTATACGCACCCTGATGGCGGAAACTTTCTTGTTGTATTCCTTGTCCTGCCTGGAAAGCTCTTTCCCTTTGGGCTTCTTGACCGGTTGTATGATTTCCACCCCCTCAGGTTCATAGCCTTGGTATCCCGTATCTTGATACAAGGTGCAAGGCACAGGAAAAGAAT
>ERZ780218.816-NODE-816-length-24862-cov-4.690329_pt1 | contig 24862 bp, 5 predicted proteins | sample MGYA00510975_ERZ780218 | MGnify/ENA primary metagenome ERZ780218 (study PRJEB29588, sample SAMEA2152063) | human gut metagenome | biome: human gut; feature: human-associated habitat; material: faeces | place: Denmark | collected 2008/2010 ... | reverse complement strand
TAACTTTTGTGTTAAAATATATAATATATAAAAACCTGCAATTTGCAGATATTAATTTTGGAGGACACATGAAAAAATTTGCTCTTGGAATTTTAAGTGTTTTTATTCTCTTGGGAGGTGTTCTTTTGGCAGCTTGTGAACGAAAAATTTCGCTCACTCTTTTGACTGATGAAGAGATTGTCATTTTCACAAATGACGAGCAAGCTGAAAATTATGGTTCTGACGAAATTGAGGTTCAACTTGAAAATTCAACCGCTGGCGTCAGAGCGGAAATTGTCAGAGGGAATGATGTTATCAATCCACCGACAGTGAGAAGTTTGGGCGACAACAGATATGCAATCTCTGTGTCTTCAAAAGAAAACAAAAACAGTGGAGAGGCTGAAGTCAAAATTACTGCAAGAGATGACGACAGTCAAAGCGTTACAGTTTATGTTCAGGTGAACACGATTATTGAAAGTTTGACGAGAAAGAGCGATGACAATGTGGATGCCAGAACCAATCTTTTTGCTGTTAAGGGCGTTGAAAAGAGATTGGTGCTTGAAGATTATTTTGTTGTAAATCCTGAAACAGCGAATGTTTACAACATCGATTGGACAATTGTTGATGGAAACGGAAATTCTGTCAAACAGTTGCTCGACGAAGATGTTGTTTTGGCAGAAATTCAAAACGACAGACTTTTGGTGAATGCAAATTATGGTTTGAGTTCTATAACAATCAGAGCAACCGAAACCACAAAAGGTGAAACGGAAACAGTTGATTTTGAAATTTTGGAAAACTCCACCATAAACGAGATGTATATGGACGATGCTGGAGAATTGGTTTATCTTTATCAAAACAACAATCGTTTGACTGACCAAGTTGGCTTTGAGCTTGTCAGAAATGAATCAAATTTGTCTAGTGTCAGCGGTAGGATTAGAGTTAACACACCTTATCAAGTCACATTGCAGCCATTGGTTTATGGAAGAAACACAAATGGTCAACTTGAAATGGTGTCAAATTATTTGGATTATTTCTCTTTCACCATCACGAACACTGATGATCAAGATGGCGCTGTTGTTTACGACTTTTTGATTGATGCGCTTGATTCGACTTACACCAAAAATGTGTATGGAGAATTTGTGCTTTTCCTTAGAGTGGGCTATGTCGACTATAACTACGACGTCATGACCGGCAGCTTTAACGAAACTGGCACAATCGACGGCGTTGCCATCAATTTGGATGTTTATTACATAGCCACAGGCATTGATTTGACAAATCAAGAAGGCAACATTATAAACAACACTTCAATTGATGTGTTTTCAGATTATGTTGACGGAAATGGCTATCGAATTGTTGGAACTTTGACACCAAACACTGTTGACATTGAAGGCAAAGAATTTTATATCTCTGTAAATTTAAACCAGACAAGCCTTGACTTGTTAAATCAAAATTTGGCTGGCTCCGACGAAAATCCGATTGACGCTTTTGCAAGATTTTATTATAGAAATAGACTGCTTGAGTTTAATCCACGAGAACAAGGCTCAGAAGTTTATGTGACCACACCTATTTTGGATGGTTCAACAATCTATGTTTTGGCATCAGCTGAGATGTTTGAAGTTTTGAACGACGTCACTTTTGAGTTTGTTTCAACCGGAAATTCAAACGCAAAAACACAAGTTGTGATGAACTTTTATGAAGTGTCCGACCAAGAGACTTTGGGTGCAAATTTCATGAACGAAGATGAAATTTCAGCCGAAACCACTGTCTTTTTGCCTTCAGATATGCAGTCGGAAAGAACGCAGACTTACAGAGTGAGAATTGACGGAATTTCCACCATTTCGGGCTTGACACTTCAGACCGACGAAAATTCTTACTTCCAATTTTCCGATTTGCGAGTTGTGGATTCGCAGAACAATGATGACGAGACTTATGTCATTGTTGAATTTGATGTCACTTTGAATGGCTATGATTTTGACGACTATACCAATTTTTGGTTTGAACACATCACTGGCAGAACATCTGACCCATTGACAATTCAGGCATTTGTGCCACTTGACGATGTTTTTGTTTCCAACAACGAGCCTTCTTCGGCGGATGTTTTCAAAAGCGAAACAGCTTCTCAAGACTTTGTTCTGCAAGATGATGGAACAATCGGAACAAATGCAGACTATCAAAACACTTCGCTTTCAAAGCTTATGATGGAAGCGGGTGCAATGCTTGCGTTGAATTTTGATCACGACAATGCGTCTTTGGCGGAAGAGATTTCTTTCAGATTTTTACCTTTCCAAGCTGATAACGGAAACGATTTTGTTTCGGCGGTGAGATTTATCAATCAAATCGGAGATGATGAAGAAGCGCTTGCACTTGCAGAGCAGATGTTCGCGGACAACAATTTGAGCGAGATTGTCAGCGATTATTTTCAATATTTTCAAAATCTGAACGAACTTGGAGAAAATTATTTCACAATCATTGACGGCAATTTGAGCCTTTTGGACAAAGAATTCAAAGGTTTCTTGGCGGTGGTTTTCAGCGGTTATAACCACGCACACGAACAAGTCAGCGTTGTCAGATTTTTTGCGCTTGAAAGCTTTTATTCAATCAGATATCTCAATTCAAGCGTCGACGCAACAGAACTTTACACATCCGAAACGCTCAGCTATCTCGACATGGGCAGGTCGCAAGTCAATGTCAGAATTGAGCTTCGACCAGATGAAAAAATCCCTACATATTCAAATGATTTGAGCTTCTTCTCGTTTAAGTCAGTTTACGCTGGCGAAAATTATAATGGAGTTGACTTCTATTTTGAAAACGGCAATGCAGACGGTTCGTTCACTCCGACAACTGAGCAAGACCGCACAAACAACGAATATTACACATTGAGCGCCATCTCTTTCTCAGGGTCGGGGAGATATTTAAACTTCACAATAACAGCAAATTCGACCAATATGCAAACTCAGGTGCGAGACATTTTGAGAATTGTCTATCGCGACGCCAACGGCTTTGAAAAAGAAACCGAAATTCAGATTTCAATCAAAAATGTTAAGAGAATTGAAAGTGTTGAATGCAGCGACACTGAAGTTTATTTAAACCTCACATCATCGCAGGAAAGTGAAAGAAGCTACACAATCACCACAATTCTATCTCCAAGCGACGCAAATGACTCGGGCTTGACTTATTTCTATGACGCAATTGGCGGAAGTTCAAATGACCTTGCCATCACGACTTCTTCAATGGGACAAACTTTCAGCTTGAATATCAACACAGACACGGCAAGCTATGGCTATCTCTATCTCTTGCCAAATGACATGATCAAAAGATATGGAACAGGAAATCATATTTTGCTTTATAAATACACTGAAGATGAAAATGGCAAAATTGTGGAAACGGCTCTCTATCGACCGCTTTCAGACTTGCCAAGTTTGTATGATGCACTTGTTGCCGACGAAGACAACGAAGAATTTTCGGTTTATTTCTTGAACAATGACGGCGAAAAAATTTATTATAAGGACATTGTCAAGAGAATTTCTGTGACAATTGCTGACGGAAGCAGTGAAGGCACAGCAATAAGAGTTTACAGCGAACAAGACTTGAGAAACATTGACTATGCAAAATATTATCAAATTATGAACAACATCACTTTGAGTGGTTGGGAAACTTTGTCTGCTCACAACTTCAGCGGAATGTTGTTTGGAAACGACCCGTCAATCACACTGACATTCACAAACAACAGCCAAGTGTTTATGGACACAATCGACCAAAGAGGTGTGATCAGAGATTTGACCTTTGCGGGAACTGTGAATGACACAACCAATCAGACAAACGGCGGGTTTGTGGCAAGAGTGAACAACGGGCTTATTGAAAATGTGACGATTGATGTCTATTATGACAGAATGACGGAAAGTTATCTTGGCTCGACGCTGTCTTCTTCTGCCACAAATGTCGGCGGAATTGTAGGCGCAAACAACGGAACTTTGAGAGATTGCAATGTTTTTGGATTGAACATCACTGCAAGTTTTGCAAGCAACAACTATCTTGGCGGTTTGGCTGGAATAAATTACAACATCATCCAAGGCAGTGGAGTGGAATTTTATAACTTCGAAAACGGCGAGAGCAACAAGTTTGTTTCGAATGGCAATTCTGGCATTGCTGGCGGACTTGCAGGTTATGCAGAAACTGGCAGCTCAATTTCTGGATCTTATGTTTATGCTTATTCACTTGCTGACAAAACGGGTGACTATAGTTCTTCAAATGTCATGAGCGCAAACCTTTATCGTGGTGCTTTTGTCGGTTCCACAAGAGGTGGCGACACTGTCAGAGAAAGTTTTGCGTTTGTTGGCGACCTTACAGCTCCTTTTGTGGTCGCAAGCAGCGGAACTACATCAAACTATATTAATTCATATATATCCTATATAAATGGCGGTCAAGTTTATTCAAGAATTTTTGACAACAAAACATTTGCTTACAGCAGCGGACAATATTTCGGCAGCATTCTTGACTATGAACTTATGACAGAAGCTGACCTGCCTTTTGAAGAATTGACTGGCTCTAAAAGAAACTTTATTGACAGTTTGCCGATTGATGTTTGGACAATAAACGGAAATGACGATGTCAACTTTGGGTTTATGTATTTGACAAACACAACTCAGACCATGGCGACGGATGTTTCTGCTCTGACCGTCAACGACAACACATCTCCAATGAAATCGCTTTATGTCAGTGCAAATCAAGGCATTTTGTTTGTTTATAGAACTACAACAAACATCTCTGACAGTGCACAAAATTCTGTCTTGACAAATTTGAACACTTTGAGCATTGCTGACTTGTTTGGAATAACAGACGAGCAGGCAAGCAGTTTGCTTTTGACAAGCGACAGCACAAATGTTGTTTTTGATGCAAATTATATTCGCGTTGTTTCAAGAACAACCACACCTTTTGAAGTTGAAATTCATTCGAAAATGGATTATTCAGTTTCAAAAACCTTCCAATTTGTCATCTTAAACAATTTGCCACAGCTTTCCTTGAGCATTGGTGGCTTAAATCTTGGAAACAATCAAACCATCATGCTTCAAAAAGGCGATTTGAACACCAGAAATGTTGTCACATATCTTGACAGCTCAATTTATCTGAGCGGAAATCCAAATCCTTATCAGACACAACAAGATGAATACACTGTCGGTTTTGACGTTCAAAACGGCAACGCATCTGACAGCCAAACATATGTCAGAGTGATAAAATCTGGCAATAATCTGTCTTTGACTGGCATCAACAACCATTCTGGAAACGATGTGACTTATGTCAATCCTTATGTCACTGTTGAAGGCTTGGCAGATGAATATGTTCAAGCGTTAAAAGCTCAAACAGAACGAAGCTTTGGTGTTTCTGTTTACAACGGAGCAACAAGCTTGACAATCACTGATGCATCAGATTTGACTGTTAAACCTGCACAATCGGCTGGATTTGAAGTTGTTATGGCAACAGACAACGCTCAAGATAATTTGGTTTTCACTTTGGATTATCATTTGGATGGTCAAACGATAGAAATCACAGACGAAGATTTGACTGACAATCAGGCTCAATTTTTGGTTGATGAAAGCTTGGTTTTGGAAGTCTCTTGGACGAAAGAACAGATTGCTGAAAGCGAAAACAACTATAGCTTTAAGTCTATCATCTCAGTTAGCCGTGAAACCAGACATTTGGTAAACAAAACTTACAACTTTACGCTCAGAATAAATTCTTACAGCCAAAGAAACAACTTAGATTTTGAAAAATCGATTGAATTTACAGTTGTTCCACAAGACATCAACGCAATCGGCATTTCGGTCTATGAAATTGAAAGCACTCAAATAAGAAATTCCATTGTTTATCTTGTTCCTTCAAACGAAGTGACAAATGTTTTGTCGCCTTCTTCAGACGCGATTTTGGCTGTCACTGTTGACCCGGCTTATGCAAATGCCAGCCGCTTCACTTTGACATACACGGCGACTGGAAGCGGAGAAGTTGGCACTGTCAGCATAGCTCGACTTCTGTTCAACGCAAATTATGGCTATTATGTCAACACCACTTCGACATCACTTATTCAAAATGGAATTGAAGTTCAGTTGACCGAACAAGACAAAACTGGTGACGGAGTTTATTATTTCAGAATTCGCATCAGTGGCGCTTTCAACACAAACAGCGATTTGAGATTTAATGTGACTTATTACAATGGCTCAACCTTGTTGAAATCGGTTGACAAAAGCTTGAATGTCGATTATGTGCAAAGTGCGGATATAAAAGTCAATGGTGTTTCGACCTATCTCATGCCAAGAGGTTCGCAGGCGACTGTGACCGTTCAAATTGGGCTTGACCAACAGTTGACAGAATTTTATCTGTCAGGAAATTCAGCAAACATCAGCTTGGTTTGGAACAGAACTCCAGAGATTTATTCAACATATCAAATCTACACTGCCACACTGACGGCTTATGTCAACGCCACTTTGGCAAACGGTAAAACAAACGGTGTTTTCTATGTCAACGCCACAGTTGTTTCGACCACAGGGCTGAACCAAACGCCAAAAACAAGTTTTGCAACTGTTTGTCTCGTTGACTTTGCTGTTGATGCCAACAACATTACTGTCGCTTCAAGTGGTGGAACAGCAGTCTACAATGGAAACACTTATGATGTGTTCTATTCTTACATTGGCGACACTCAAGAATTGAGATTTGATTATCCTTTGCTCCCAGAAGAATATATTTACAACAACACAAATGTTGACGAAGTGCAAAAAGTTGAAGAATTGGAAAGAAAGAAAATTGACTTCTTAAACACAAACAGCTATATAGACGAAGATGCAGAATATTATATCAATTATAGACGCAATTCAGAGACAGGACAATATGAACAATTGACACTTAAACAACAACTTTGGTATGCATCTAGCGAAACTTCATCTTCAACAATTTTCAATGGCACAAGCATAATTCAAAACGACAGATTTTTGATTGATGAACAAAATGGTGACTTGATGATAACTGGTCAGCGCACTGGTCGTCAACTTATGAGGCTGCAGACGATAGTTTCATATCAAGGGATTGAATTTGTTTATGATTATTATTTCTTGATTGTGGTGGACGTTTGGTCGGATGAAGAAGCTCCAACACAAATCACAACGGGTGCGGAATTTGTTGAGTTTGCCACACTTTCAGAGCAGCCAGACGATTATATCTTGATGAACGACATTGTTTTGAATGAATACACTCCAATCAACACTGACTTGATTGACAGTTTGGACGGAAACGGCTTCACAATTCACATCAACAGTTTTGCAATGCCAGAAGGAAACGCATTGAATTTGGCGCTCTTCAACGAAGTCACTGAAAACACAACTTTGAAAAACGTCAGAGTGAATGTTCATCAAGGCGGACATATCAATGTCGACGTTTCGGCGGCAACTGGCTATTCAACCATTAACATTGCAGGTTTTGCTTTGACCAACAACGGCATAATTTACAACTGCGAAGTGGTTTCTTATTATGACCAAGAATATCAAACCGTTCAATATTCAACAAACGGCATCGTTGTCACTTACACACTTGGTGCAAACACTGACCCAATCAACTTGACTTCAACCATGGGTGTCACGAGCATGGTTTCTGGTTTTGTCGGCACAAACAACGCTTCAATCATGAACAGCCGTGTTGGCGGAGAAAGCTTTAGGCATGTTGTTGACATCGGCGGAAGAGATTATCTCAAAACTCAACAGCTTGACGTCTTTGTTTTGGACGGTCAAGGCGAAGTCGCTGGTTTTGTTTACAGCAACGGCACAACTGTTGTGAGCGACGAAACTGGAGTGATGGATGGCACAGGTTATATCAGTGCAAGCTTTGTCGACAATGTTCAAATTTACAACCGCATGGAAGCCACAACTTCTACAACCGCAGGCTTTGTGCTTTACAACTTCAACAACATTCAAGGCAGCTACATTGAAGGCCAGGGCGAAGCGGCTGAAGTTTACAAAAATTTGACAAACATAACGTCAATGGGCATTGTGGCTGGTTTTGTTTATTCAAATGATGGGCTGGTTAAGAATTCTTATGCAAACATCGCCATTGAAAACAGCAGTTCAAGAACGGCACTTTCTGCAGGCTTTGTTTATATGAACAATGAAACCGGAGAAGTTACACTGTGCTATGCTGCGTGCGACATTTCAAGACTTGACATAAGCGAAATGTTGTTCTCTGGTGTCAATGAAGATTTGGACAGCTTGAACCTTGGAACAATTTCGTTCTGTTATTATTACAACCAAACTAGAGAAGAACTGACAACGGAAGATAGAATTGGCTCGGGCGCTCTTCCTGTCAGTGACCACAACCAAGACACCTTCTATGGTTTCAATTTTGCTTCAGGCGATGAGACATATGACGGAATTTGGAAAAACACCGAAAACGGCATCACGCTTGTAAGTGCAAACACAATCGCACTTTCAAACAGAAACCCAGTTGTCACAAACAACGTGACAAGCTTTTTCTACAGCAGAAGCATTGCAGATGCAGACACTTTGGTGACTTATGATTTGTCTTACGGCAGTGAAAACAACCCTATCATCATCAGAAACGCAGAAGAGTTTGCCATGGCAACAGGCAGAGCGACCGACACAGAAATCTCTTCTTATAAAGAATATTACAATGACGATGAAGTCTTTGGAAACTATCGACTTGTCAACAACATTGACCTTTCCGAAATTGACCAAAATGCTGAAAATGAAGGCTTTGTTCAACTTCGAACAACCACAAAGACTTTCAGCGGACTTTTGGATGGAAATGGTTTCAGCGTTTTAAATCTCAACCTTGGAAGCAGCAACCCAACCGAAAGTTATGGCCTTTTTGCAAGGCTGGAAAACGCTGTGATCATGAACATCGACTTCACAGTTGACACGGTTCATAACAGACAGGCAAATGTTGTCGGCGCTTTGGCTGGCATCGCAATCGACTCGCGGCTTCTTTCAATCAATGTTTCGCCGGTCGGAAATCAAAGTTCTGCCAACACCTACGTGTTTGGAAGCAATGTTGTTGGTGGCGTTGTCGGCATGATTTTTGGCCAAAGCAAAATGCATGACATAAATGTCAGAGACATTGAAATTTATTCTTCTTACAACGGTCAAGAATTTAATGAATATGACAGCTTTGTTGGTCAACCGCTGAGAGAATTTATTGAAAGAGACAACATTTTGGAAAGCAAAATTTCTCGCATCTCTTATGCGGGCGCAATTGCAGGTTATGTCGACATCTATGACCAACTCAACAGCGACTATGTCAAATTTAACCAAACTTTGCAAGTGAGCGACTTCAATGTTGTCACTGTTCATGTGGAAGACGCGATTGACATCTATGGTGGCGTTGCGGGAGGACTTTTTGGTTATGTCGGAAATTCCACACTCATCTACGACGCTGGAATTGAACTCAACGCTTATATGAACTTGAAAAGGCCGTCTTACATCATCTCCAGAAATCTTTATGCTGGCGGTCTGATTGGAGAAAACTATGGTGGATTGTTTGCGGTTTACGCAAGATATGAAGACGAACTTCAAGACACCATTGAAACAGGTGAAAATGGCTATTACAACGGCAAATTGAATGCTGAAAAAGGTCAGCAGTCTATCTTCTCTTACACGCCAAACGACGCAGATTACAACACCAACACAAATGACCCGATGTTTGTCGGTGGTCTTGTTGGCTATATGGGCGGCGGATATATCTATGTTGGCTACAACAAACTCAATGTCATTTCTCATTCTGACAACACCTACGCTGTCGGCGGAGTTATTGGCTTTGCAGCGACAAACTCCACTCAGTTTGAATTGAACTTTATCACTTCTCAGCCACAAGTGAACATTTTGTTGTATGATGTTTATTCTTCTGGCGACGTCTATGCAGACGGAAAAAATGCAGTCAGTGCTGGAATTGTTGGCGCAATGGAAAACAATGGCGGCTCAACTGTTTTGATGGGCATGAAAGACGTTTTGGCGGTGAACTATTACACCTACGACGGCGCAAGATTTTCGGGCGACAATGGCGGTTCAACTGTTTCATCAGGAAGCTATCAGGGAGAATATCTCAGCGACAGACACTTCACTGTGATTGGAAACATTTTGAACACTTCAAGCGTGAACGAAGAAACGCAAAGGTTTGACACCGTTCAAATTTTGAACACAAATCTTTATCTGATAAGCTCTGACGACAGCATGTTTAACGTTTTGCAAGCGACATCAACTTCAACCACTGCGGATGCTGGCTCTTACACTGTCGGTGGCTATACAAGAGTTTTGGTTGGTCAAACAGGGCTCAACTTAAATCCTTATGGCTTTGGCGTTTCTTGGAGTGGTAACAGGTCGATTTATTCTAACATTTTGAGAGTGGATTCAATCGGCGATGCAAATTCTTCAACCATGCCAGCTGCTTATGCAAGAATGTCGACTTATTTCTTGCCAATTGGTTGGACGGATGACTATTGGACACACGAAGAAAACAAGCTTTTCCCAGAAATTGAACTTCTGCCAACGCTCGACATTCTCTATTGGGATGTCAAATACACAGCCGACGGACAACTTGATGTTGAATATCAACAAAGCATGATAAATCAAATTCAACAAAATCCGTTTATCACAGTTGTTTTGAGAGGAAAGGTGTTCTATGAGTCGCCTGAAGAAGCGGGCACAATTTGCACGGACATTGATTTGACAGGCGTTGATTTTGACCCGATTGAAAACTTCAGCGGAACATTGATTTCTTATTATGAATACACAAACACAAATGCAATGGGCACAGTTTCGGCTTCGGAGATGAGCAAATATCCTGGCGGCGCCAAGGTGTCTGGCGAAAATGTCGGTTTGATTTTGGATCAACCACTTTTCAGCAACTTGTCTGAAGGCGCAATCATTCAGGGCGTGAAGTTTTATCTGTATAATGGTCAAAACACAATAAACTTCAGTGTTGTTGAAAACAGCGCTGTGATGACCATTTTCAGAAACGATGAAATCATTTTAAACAACAATGTTTCTTTGAAATCAAGAACGATTGACAACAACGAATATGCAGGGCTCTTGGTTCCAAGAGCAGAAGACACTTCAATTGTCAATTTGCAAGTCAAATTTAGAGCGTCTGAAACGGGCAGCAGAGTTGACACGTTTAACATAACAGCAAATTCAAGTGCATCTGGAAGCTCAAATCTCTATTTCGGCGCAATTGTGGGCTTAAACTCTCAGGGCTCGTCGACAACTCAAGTCTCTATGCAACAAATTGATTTTGTTTTGCTTGACGAAGAAGACCAAGAGATTTATTCGACACAAAATCAAACTCTCTCTCCAATAAACATCAATTTCAACTATGGTTCAAACTTTGCAAGTGCTCATGGTGGGCTTTATGCTGGCAGAGTGGAAAAAATTGGCGGAAGCTCAAGAATTTCGATGGGTCTTTCAAGAGTCGACAATGTGGTTTTAAACATTTCCACAGACACAAACACCACAGGCGACAACGGCTATTTCGGTGGCTATGTCGGTTCGGTTTCTTCGCTTGACTCGCTCACTTATTCTGCTGAAGAATTGAGAGAAGGCGAGCTGACCAGCGGAATCACAGTTATGCAAAATTCAAGCTTCGAAAATCTCTATGCAGGCTTGGCATTTGGCGAAATCGACTCTTCAACAATCAACATCTCAAACAACAACGCACGAGATGCCATTTTGAAAGGCTCAATCTATCAGGCAAACGGTGTTTCAACAGGTTTGGCTCAAATCGGCGGAATTGCGGGCAGCGTTTCAAATGGTTCGATAATCACTGTGCAGGGCTTTTCAATTGATTTGAATGTTTCAAAAGCAAATGAGATTGATGAAACTTACACAAACGAATTTGAAGCTGTTAAAACTGCTTATGGCAATTTGAAACCTTATCAAGTGACAGGCGCGACAGCAAACTTTGGTGGTTTCTTTGGCTCAGTCAACAACTCACAAACGACAATTTCTGGCACTTGCAATGTGACAGGTTATGTGGATGTTGAAAGCGACAACAACGATGTAAGTTTTGCCGCTGGTGGCTTTATCGGAACAATGTCTGGCATTTTGACGAGCAACGTCAACAGCGAAAACACACTCAACATTTCAATCAAAACAGCGGAAGACACTACTTCAGCACAAACAGCAAATGTCGGCGGAATGATTGGAAATTACACATCTGAATCAAATCCAATTTCGATCAACTCGTCAGGCGCAAGATTTATTTACACCGGAAATGTTTTGTCAAACGCAAAAACACTCAACTTTGGCGGCGTGATTGGAAACATTGCTCAAAGACAATCTCAAACCGATTCAAATCAAGCCGTTTCAATCAACAACACAGCGTTTGGTGGCTCAGTTTCGGTCTATGGCGCAAACATCGACGGCGGAAACTTGACCGCAGGCGGCGTTGTCGGAAGATTTAATGACAATTTGACTGGAGGAAAAGACCCAAACACCGTCTTTGAGATTTCAAATTGTTATTCTTATGGCGATGTGTTTGTAAATTATCTGCAAAATAACGGCACAAACAATTTTGACTGGCGACTTGCAAACTATAACTTTGGCGGAATTGTCGGTTGTGCAACCAAAATGACGGTGCAAAACTGCTATTCTTTGATGACTTCTTTCAATTCTAAGACGACCTTTGGTCAATCAATTAACGGAAACCAATATAACGTTGGTGCAATTGTTGGCACAAACGCTGAAATTGTGAATTACAGCCAAAACTATTATTCTTCAGGCGTTACCATGGCTTATCAAACGGACATTTTGACCGATGAAAGCTTGTCTGACACAAACATCGACAGTTTCTATGGTTTTAGCGAAAACTATAATGAAGATTATTATGGCTATTCAAGCAAGGCAAACGGCGTGACCGAGGGCATTGCCATTTTGGACGCATTTGAAGACTTTGTGGGAAATGTCGGCGAAGTTGGCTCAAAACTCAATCCACTCGATTACAATGGCAACACGATAACTTCGTCTGCTTACAAGCTTGTTCAAAGAACTTCAGATGAACAAACCGCAGGCGAAAACGAATATTCGATTGGCGGAAATTCAAATTCTATCAGCTGGGTTATGCTCAGCGCAGACAAGACGATTGACGACGTGATTTCTGAAAGTTTGCAAAACATCGCCTTTGTCGGAAATGGCTATACTTTGACAAGACAAGACAACAAGCTCAGCAGCGAGGGCTATGAAAAACCAGAAAATTATAATGGTGTTTATGCTCGCGGCGGCATCGTCAACGAAATGAGTGGAAATTTCAGCATGATTTCCAGCCTTGTGACAGATTTGGACATTGTTGCTGACATCAACGACAACAACGGAGTTAATGCATACGGTGGAATTGCCGGAAAAACAAGCGGCAATGCGTTTATCTATGCGACCGGCGTGGAAGGCAGAGTTTCTGTCGGCGGAACATCTCAACTTCGTCTCGGCGGAATTGTCGGCTTGATGAACTCGGGCTTTATCAACGAAAGCTACACGGACGCAAACATAACTTATCGCGCCGCTGAGAACGGCTATGTCTCTGGCGTGGCAAACTTGCAAGGTTACAATGCAATTTTGTCGACTTATTCGGGCGGACAAATTGAAACTTATATAAATGTGCCAGTTTATACATTTGCTTACGCACAGAGCAATGGCGGAGTAACCAGCGGAACAGAAACTTCTTACAGAACAAATTATCTGGCAAACTGCTATTCTTACACGACCGTTGTCAGAACCGAAACAAACAATGCTCAAGACAAATTAAATTATTTCATCAACACAAATCTGCAAGACGACGGCAGCAATCAAGTCATCTCAACATTCGGTCAGGTGTTTAATGCAAGTTATGACGTGAACGCATTTGTCGACGACAACAAGACTTTGAATGTTGCCAACGATATGGCGCTTTCATATAATGGAATTTCAGTTGCAGATGTTAAAATAGGTGCAAACTTGGAAGATGATGAAAATAATCAATCTCTCACAACTTGGTATTTCAGCCCTTACACAAACTATGGCTATGCTTCTCATGGCTTTGCCTTCTTGAAAAACAGCACTGCTTTTTCAAGAACGAAAGCTGAAACAACCGAAGATGCTGAAGAAACAGCAAGAGTTGTTCAAACCTACAACTATAGCCCAGTGGATTACGCTATGGTTTGCGAAACCGAAGACAAAACTGGCTTCTATCTGGGCGTGAACAACGCTGGAAAATTTGAGCAACTGGTTTCTTCTGCGCCAGAAACAACAAGCGATGAAATGCTTCTCAATTTTGTTTTGACGCATGACATTGATATGCAAAAATTTAACACTGTAAGCTTAGGTCAAACTGTCAAATTTGCCACTCTCGACGGAAACAACAGAACACTTAATTTTGAAAATGCTTCTTCTGTCACATTTGGTTTGTTCAGAGATTTGACCGGAAATGTGGAAAATTTGAGGATAACAAATTACAACACTAATAATGTTACAAGCGATTTCGGCACTCTCGCCACAACAATGACAGGAAATCTTTCAAATGTCACAGTCACAGGCGATGCTACAACCAGAGGCAATGTTGCAGGTGGCGTTGTCGGGACATTAAATGGAAATGCAACTGGCGTGGAAGCTCTTGTCAACATCACAAGCTCTGGCAGCAGCTCAATCCTTGGCGGTGTTGTGGGAAGATTGGAAAGCGGAATCGTTTCACATTCTTCAAACAGCGGAATGCTTGTCAACGAGTCAGATAATGGCTCAGTTGGAGTGCAAACCACCGTGAAGAGCGTGAGCAATCAAGGTAATGTCACAGAAGATATCACAGCAATCACGGGCGGCGTTGTCGGGCTTGCAAATGCAGGAACTACAATCATAGACAGCTATAACGCAAATGCAGTTTTGAGTGGATTTACAACAAGTGACGAAACAAACAATGTTGCAGGCGGCGTTGTGGGCTATTCTTCGGGCGCAACAATTTCAAACAGCTACAACACTGGCTTTGTTGGTGCAGGAAATTATTCAGGCTCAGGCAAAAACTTCGCGGGCGGCATAGTTGGCTATGGCACGGCAAGCACAAACATTTCGAATTGTGCAAACGATGCACAGGTTGAAGCTTTGGGTTCAATGAACAGTGGAAATTATAGTTTGACTGTTGGAGAACCAGTTGGTAGCGAAAATCAGAGTGCCACAAAAGAGCCAGGCTCTTTGACTTATACATACACCATGACCTATAATCTTAACGACGAAAGACAAGTGTTTGCATATGGAATTGGCTTCTTGGGCGCAGAAAGTGGCGATGGAAGCATTTCCGATAGTTACTCTTCAACGGAAAACATCAAAAACGACGGCAACATCGGACAATATGTTGAAGAGCAAACAATGACATTTGATCGTCAAGCGGTTTTGGATAACGACAATGGAGATTTGCCTTTCTATGGCTCGTTCCAAGTTGGAGCTGACACTTATGTAAACGGCTATGACAGCTATGGCATGCCAGCCAGAATTTATCGCACCGACACCATCACAAGAACGTATGGTCATATAGATACAGCTTTAAGCACGGTTGCTGCTCAGAGAGCAGCTCTTGCTGAGGAAAACTCAATCGCAGCGGTCACAAATGACGCCGATTACGAGGGTGCATATGGTTGGGAAGGACGTTTTTATGCTTACGTAAATGTTAAAAATGGTACGTATGCTCCAACAGCAAAAAGTGAGGCTGCTGGGAGATATATACGTCCAGATTTGCAAGATTTACTTTTGGCTCAAACAACAGATTATTATGCTTCAGTAGAATTCTCTGGTTATGACGAAGTTCTGAAAGATGAAACAACAATTGGGCTTGTTGGATATGTATCAACTTCTAACAATGAAGTTATCGAAAATTCTTCTGAAATAGATGTTGATGGAAATATCTCAAACATTAATCAAGCATTGGAAGATTATAGCGGTGCTCTTGAACAAACGACAATTGCTGGAGAAATAACAGGAATTGTAAGATCTGGCGACAATATGTTGGCAGTGTGTGCTCCAATTCAATATACTGGCACTGTGACAATAAATTGTGACACCATAAATGCTGATATTGACAGTTTGACAAAAGATGATTTTGAAATCTCTGTTGAAGAACTTACCCAACCACAGATAACCCAAATCAATTCTTTTTTACCAAGTGGAAATGAGGTCGAAATAGAATTTACACTATACTTTGCGACAGATCCTGGTTACAGCACGGTTGATATTACCGTAAACTATACGACAAAACCACAATCAGTTTTGCTTGGTAAAAATAATGTTATAGACGAAAATGGAAATTACAAAATAAAACTTGAAGATGACTATGGCAGCTATTTAAATTCCAGTTATTTTGTAGAAGGAGACCCACAAGAAAATTGGGTATATGGCTTGTTGGGAACGTATCAAAGTCAAGTTTCTGCGTCAACTGAAAGTGCAAGTGTAGATTTAAGCGGATATTCAATAAATTACAGCATTGAAGATGGGGCTTATATTTCGATTAATTCCAATGTGTTTAATTCTTTATTGAGAGAATTGGGTGTAGAAAATTTAAATGGTGTAAACTTGCAATTTATGATAAGCAGCAATATACAGTCCAATGTTAATGTCTATGCAAATGTGGATAACTTAAACAACAATTCTGTCAGTGGGAAAGTTGCCGGGGAAACTCCAACCAACCGAACTGAAACTTTCGATGGCTACGAAGATTCAACGCTTGCAGGCATGGGCTTTTTGGCTAGCGATTTTGTTGAAGGCACTTATGACAGAACTTTTGATTTGAGTCAAATTAACAACGAGATTGGCGATCGGGGTGGCTCAAGAATTGTGTTTGGCGATGAAAATTATAACATTCAATACAACGGTTCTGGTTGGATTGTCGGCGCAAACAATGTTCCAAACATCAATTTGGAAATTTCAGGCACAACACTGACAATCACTTCAACTGGCGGCACATCTGTCAACACTTTTGTGACAGAAATGTTGAACAGTCAGATTTACTACAACTTGAAAGACGACCAAATCACTTTGGGCGAGTCTTTGCAAGGCGGGCAAATCCTTTCATTGGACAGCAATCTTGGGGTTAGGTCAAATTATTCTGCAATGAGCTCAGACAACAGATTTACTGCCGGAGATGAAACCACTTTTGCAAGCTATGTGGACACTGATTTGACAAATGACTATAACTTTGAAAGCGAAACGGGACTGACAACACACACCTTCTTTGGAATGAATTTCTATTCGATTGATGTTGAATTTTCATTCACTCAGACGGAAGATTCTGCCATTGATTTGGTCAACACAAGTGGTCAGCCTTTGGCATTTGAACTTAGCACAGCAAATGGTTATTATATGCAAAGTTTCTTGGAAGCAGGCGGCTCCATTGACATCAGCGGACTTGCAGGAGGAACAGTAGATATTGATTATCATTTTGATTTAGATTATACTTTGCAAGAAACTAATTTATCAATAGTTCCAGGGCAAGACAGATATGTTGTTTCAGACTTGTTAGACGAAGATGATAGTGTTATTGGTCAGCAATTGGATTTTGCAACAAATTATCCTGAGGGCTATGACTATACATTTACAAAGGGCGTTGAAGAAAATCCAGTGACCAACACAGATGAAACTTACTTTAGAACAGTCAAATCATATTCTATTGTTGAAAGTGACGGAATCAGCGGAACAAGCTACAGCTCGACTTACACAATCTTTGAAAGTGGAATTGTGGTAGTTGAATATTCAAATGTAACCACCACTATGACTGACACTAGTCAAACTGATAAAATTAACATTGCCGATGTTGCAAAATATATTATAGATGGAAGCAACATACATCAATACAAATCTCCGACAACAAGCACTCAAAGTTCAACGGAACAGGGCTTTACTTATACTCGTGATACAATCAATTGGGGAAATCATGAATTAGATTCAAACCTTCAATTGGCAAATGTCATGTCTTTCAAAGAAGGATTGTCTGACCCAGATCTTATTATTGGATATTTTGATGAGACTACAGTTGTTGTGACAAAACCTCTTGGATCAACAGAATACTATTCATTTTCTTATTTAGAAGAAGATAATCAAGAAAAGGTTAATGTGAATATAACGACACAGGAAATTGTTAATGCTATTCTAGAAAACCAAAATGTTTCTTTGACGCAAGGTTTGGCGAAGTCTGAGACAATTGATGTATCAAACAGACCTTATGAGTTTGTTGACGGAACATTTTCTGTAAGTTTGCAAGAAAATTCTGGCTATACAATCCAAAGTCCAGACATTGTCGGCGGGACGGAATATACAATTTCTGCAGATAGTTATAATGAACAAACTTATTACTATACTTGGGAGGCGGAATATTCACAAGAGTCAACAATTGAAAAGTCAGCTCAATCTGAAGAATTAATTGATTATGCTTACATCATTTTTGAAAATGATTTTGCATTGGAAGATGAAATTACATTTAATTCAAATAATAAGTTTATCAATGGCAAAGGACACAACATCAAATTTTCGGACAATAAATCGCTGTTTGGCACAACAGAAAATTCAATTTTAAATCTGAACATTGTTGGTTTGATGGATTTAAGTGTTGGAGTTTTATATTCAGATATTGCAATGGCAATAGATGGTGCAAGCTCTATTGATATTGAATTGAAAAACTTGATGCTTTACGGGAACATGAGAAATGTTTCTTATAGGGCGAATGCAGTTGGTTCTTTGATGAGTCAGACAACCATCACTCCTAAGATTGAAAACGTTGTCAGCCATGTTTCAATTGTTGGAGATGAAATAAGGAATAATTCTGGCGTAACAATAAACGATTATTTTGGTAAAAATTACATCAGTCAAAACCTGCTTATTTCTGGAAATGGAGCAAACGGAGAAAATGGCCAAGATGGACAAGTTACAGAGAATTCATCTTCTCTGTTAGGCCAAAACGGCGGATATGGCTTTTCTGGTGGCAGAATTGTTGTTGCGAACAATTTTGAAGGCATTGTCAGAGTCGGTCATGCTGGCTATGGTGGCTATGGTGGCAACGGCGGAAATGGATATTTTTATGGAACTAGTGCCCAATCTCGTGCACTCGGTGGTGGTGGCGGCGGCTCCTATGGTGCTAATGGTCAAAACAGAGAATTGGAAATAACAACTGTCGCAGAAATCCCAATAAACAACAGTCCTACAACATTGACAAATAGGGTAATTTGCTCAGAGCAATTCGGTGGGAATGGTGGAATTGGTGGTTTTGGAAGAATTGACACAAGGATGAATAACTTTTGGACTTCAGGCACTTCTGGAACGGCTGGCGGTGCAACAAGTGGAGATTCTGGGACAAACGGAGCTTCTAGTGCTTCATGGATGCACACTAGTGGGGCTGGAACAACGAAAGAAGGAACGGCCTTTGGATCGACTGACATATTGCCATTTTATCGTGATGGTAAAATAACATTTAATAATGGTATACGTATGCCATGGAATGTTGAAAGTGATACAGTTTATGATGCGGCAGTAGAGAATCTCTACGAAGGAAATGTGATGTCTAAATATGGCTCAGTTATAGTAAATGGACTAATTGAAAATGATTATGAAAAAGTATATTATTATAGTCATGTAGATATGGATTTGCATTTTATAGGCGGATGGAAAGGTGAACAAAGCCGCAAAGTCATTTGGACGAACTGCGACAACATCAACAGCGGTGGAAGCTTTGCTGCATCGTCGGAGGAAACGGTAAACGTTTCAATTGCTACTAGCTGAAAAGGAGACTAAATTATGGACAAGCAAAAAGATGAAAAGAACATTCACGCAGGGCACAGAGAAAGATTGTTGAATTTGGCGGTTAATGCGGGGATTGATAGCATGAGTGATATTCAAGTTATGGAATTTTTTCTGACTTATATCTTCCCTCGTGGCGATGTCAATCCTCTCGCCCATCGCCTTTTGAAAGAATATGAAAGTTTCACACATGTTGTCGATGCGAATTACATCGACCTCATGCGCATCAAAGGCTTGAACGACCGTTCCGCCAAGCGAATTTCTATGTTCAAAGAATTGTTCTATCATTTCGCAACCGCCAGAATGGGCAAAAAATGCATTATCAAAAATGTTCATGAAGCCATTGACCTGGTGGAAGATCATCTTCGTTTTAGAATAAACGAAAACATGATTTTGTTTGCACTTAGTCCTGTTCACATTGTCACTCACAAACGCCGAATTAACAACGACAGTTCAAGTGAAGTGGGCATAAACACGCTTGAATTTACAAGTTTTCTTGCTTCTTCAAAACCTGCAGCTTTGGTTGTGGGGCATTGTCATCCTTATGGAAGCGCCATTCCTTCAAAGGCAGATGAAAAGGCCTTTCAAACGATGACCCAAATTTGCGAAACCTGTGGCATAAACATGATCGACAGCTATATCTTGGGCGAAGATGGTGTTTACAGCCAAAACGAAAAGAGGTTTAAAAGGCAATATTTTGATGTTGAACAATTGACTTCAACAATCAAAAAAATTGCTGGGCAAGATTAGCTAAATAAAAAACTCTGTCAGATTGACGGAGTTTTTTTAAAACATTTTTAGAATAAAATAGCACACCAAAATTCCCAAAATTGTTCCAACAAGCGCGGAGACAAAACTCAACACAATTGTTGCGACATTAAGATTTTTTTCGTGGGTTCTTTCTCTTTTTGCATGTTTTGGTTTGTCGTTTTCCAAGGTTTCAAAACCATATGGCAAAACAGTCAAACAATAGACATCGTCGTCGTCATATTTGATTGAAATCATGTCTTGGCGTTCGAGATAGGTCAAAATATGTTTGACGGCGTCGCTTTCCATGCGAAAATGCTTTGGCAAAGCCATGATGATGTCAGAAATTTCAATTATTTTATAATTTCGGTCATTGCATTCGTGTGCCAAAATCTTCAAAACCAACTTCGTTTTTGTGTCTATCATGAAATTATTTTTTCAAATTTGGTTTTTCTTATACATGTGAAGAAGCTAGCCTTAGAATAAAACCTTTCAAATTTGCAAAAATTAATCAAAAGATGACAAAGAAAGAGCGAATGGTGATGACATATCTTTGCAACAAATGCCAGCAAAAGCGGACATATCTTATTTCGCCGCAAGAAATCACGCAGGCGCTTTCGAAAAAATATGTTTTGTCGGTGGAAGAGATTGACGAAATCATGGTGCAACTTTCCAACGAAAATTACATTGATTTTGTGGTTTCAGACAGCAAAAAGGGCTATTTTTATTGCGTAAACCTGAAAAAAGCGGGGCAAACTTTCAATGCTGACATCAAAAAGAACCGCAAAACGTTTGGTCTTTTGGTTTTGAGAAGCATGTTTTTGGCGACGGTCAGTTTTGTGTTTGGAATCATTTTGAAGGCAATTTTTAAGGGGTAAGGCGACTTTGTCATGTTGAGATGTCGCCGAGATTCTTCGACACAGCCTGACGGCTGGCTCAGAATGACAACGGCGATCCGACTTTGTCATGTTGAGCGGAATGAAATGAAGTCGAAACATCTCTGAGATTTCTCGACACGTGCTTACGCACAGCGACGCACCAGCGTCAAGATTGCCCGTCAGCGAGTAAGACTGTCGGAAATGACAAAGTAAGAGCAGTCGAAATGACAAATGGGCGGTTTAAATGACAATAAAAGATTTGGATGGTAACAAAACGAAGAAGTTTGGCGGAAATCGTCAGACTTTTTTTTGTTTTTATATAGATTTTTGCCGCAAATGTGGTAAAATATAGGCATGGATGAAAAATTTGAGTTGAAATCACCTTACAAACCCGCGGGCGACCAACCGCAAGCTATTGAAAAGTTGGTCGAAGGTGTCAAAGAAGGTCTCAAAGACCAAGTTTTGCTTGGCGTGACTGGCTCTGGCAAAACTTTTACCATGGCAAACATCATTCAACAAGTGCAAAAGCCGACACTTGTCATCGCGCACAACAAAACTTTGGCGGCGCAGCTTTGCAATGAGTTTAGAGAGTTCTTTCCAAACAACCGCGTGGAATATTTTGTCTCTTATTATGACTATTATCAGCCTGAAGCATATATCGTTTCGACCGACACTTACATCGAAAAAGACATGAGCGTCAATGAAGATATCGACAAACTGCGTTCTTCGGCGACGTCGTCGCTTTTGGAACGCCGCGATGTCATTGTTGTGGCGTCGGTTTCGTGCATTTACGGCTTGGGCAGCCCAGAAGAATATCACAACTTGCACATTTCGCTGCGCGAAGGCGAAGAATATGACCGCGATGACTTGATTGAACACTTGATTGCCATTCAATACACGCGAAACGACATCGACTTCAAGCGAACAACTTTTCGCGTCAACGGAGATGTTGTGGACATCTTCCCCGCCAACCAGAGTGAAATGGCAATCAGAGTTCGTTTTTTTGGCGACGAAGTCGAAAAAATCTATGAGTTTGACCCGGTCAGCGGAAATCTTTTGAACGAAGTGAGCTATGTGGCGATTTATCCGGCGACACATTATGCTGTCGGCAGTGACACGCTCAAAAATGCCATAGCTCAAATCGAAATCGACCGAGAAAAAGCTATTAAAGCTTTTGAAGAACACAACAAACCACTTGAAGCCGAACGAATTGGTCAGCGTGTGGCGTATGACCTTGAAATGATGAAAGAAGTGGGCTATTGCAGCGGAATTGAAAATTATTCGCGTTATTTTGACGGCAGAAAGCCAGGCGAACCGCCTTACACTTTGATTGATTATTTTCCAAAAGACTTTTTGACAATCATAGACGAAAGCCACATGACAATTCCGCAAATCAGGGCGATGTATAACGGCGACAAGGCGCGAAAAAATTCGTTGGTTGAATATGGTTTCAGGCTGGAAGCCGCGCGCGACAACCGTCCGCTTAAGTTTGACGAATTTGAAAAGCGTTTGAAGCAGACAATTTTTGTTTCGGCAACGCCAGGGCCTTACGAACTTGAAAAGGCTGGGCAAGTGGTGGAACAAGTTATCCGTCCGACTGGGCTTTTGGACCCTAAAATTGAACTTAAACCGATTGAAAATCAGATTGAAGTTTTGATGCAAGAGTGCAAAAAGACGATCGACCGCGGTGCTAGAGTTTTGGTGACAACTTTGACAAAAAAAATGGCAGAAAGTTTGACGACTTATCTGGCAGACAGAGAGTTTAAGGTCAAATATTTGCATTCCGAAATCGACACCATGGAAAGAGTGGAGATTATCAACGGGCTTCGTCAGGGCGAATTTGACATTTTGGTGGGCATCAACCTTTTGCGAGAAGGTCTGGACATGCCAGAAGTGGAACTCGTTTGCATTTTGGACGCCGATAAGGAAGGTTTTTTACGCAGCGAAGGGGCACTTATTCAAACGATAGGTCGTGCCGCTCGAAACGCAAATGGCAGAGTTATCATGTTTGCCGACACGGTGACAAAATCTATGCAAAGAGCCATTGACGAAACCGAAAGGCGAAGAAGTTTGCAAGAAAAATATAACAAAGAACACGGAATTGTTCCAAAAACCATCATCAAAGAAGTTAAAAACACCCTTGACATCTCGAAAAAAGTCACGGCAAACTCTATCGCCAGAAAGGATATTCCGAAAGAGATTGATCGCTTGACTTCAATGATGAAAATCGCTTCTTCTCAGCTTGATTTTGAAAGAGCAATCGAACTTCGAAACCAAATCAACATTTTGAAGAAACGTTTAAACAGAAAAGAGCATATAGATTGATGAAAAGGGTGTTGACATCGGGCGACTTTTGTGTTAGAATTTTAACAGGAGAAAGTAAATGACAAACTTGGGTGGAGAATTGAAAATTGACAAGGTAAACAAAAAAATTTTTGTGGGAGACAACGCGTGCAACGAACTTTTTGTCTACTTAGTCAGAATTCCAAGAGAATCTTTTTCAGAAGACGGATTTTTGATAAGAAACAGAAGCGGAAAATTAAAAAAACTTGCCAATATCGAAGAATTCAACCAAATTTTTGGCGAAAATGTTCAAAAGCCTGAGTATGCGAGAATGTTAAACTATTTAGATGTCAATCAAGGCCTTGGTTTTTATGGCTTTTTTGATGAAAAAGGCTTCAATGTTTCTGTTCACTGCAGAGGGAATTTGCTCAACAAAAGATATAAGGATTTTGCAACTGCTGTGGACGATTTGAAACAGGAAGCAAATGAAACTGCACTCACTTTTGCAAAATAATATTTAAAAAATCAGCTTAATTTAAGTTGATTTTTTTATGCACACTTGTTAAAGCGTGCTTTTTGTGTTATAATAAACAGATAGCAAAAACAAAAACGGAGAAGAAAAATGAAAAATTACTTTTTACAGCTTTTTAACAGCATGAAAAAATGGATTCCTCAAATGTTCGGAGGTTTTATTAAATGGATTATATTATCTCTTATTACAGGTACGGCGGTAGGCTTTATTTCTTCGGCATTTCATATAGGACTGGAAAAATGCGCTGATATAAGAAAGGAACAGCCCTATATTATTCTCCTGCTTCCCGTTGCAGGACTGCTTATCGTAAGTATTTACAAGCTGCTGAAGCTTACTCATGACAAGGGCACAAATATGGTTCTGATAGCGGTCAGGGACGGAAGCGGCATGACCTGGAAAAATACGCTGAGTATTTTTACCGGTTCGATTCTGACACATCTTACAGGCGGTTCTGCCGGACGTGAAGGTGCTGCTCTCCAGATAGGCGGCAGTATCGGCTCTCAGCTTGGTATCTGGTTCAAGCTGAATGAACAGGATCACAGACTTATTACTATGTGCGGTATGAGTGCCGGATTTTCTGCTCTTTTCGGAACTCCTGCTGCCGCTGCATTTTTCTCCATGGAGGTTATCAGCGTAGGGATTATGCATTATTCCGCTATTATTCC
>ERZ780218.811-NODE-811-length-24964-cov-4.383355_pt1 | contig 24964 bp, 20 predicted proteins | sample MGYA00510975_ERZ780218 | MGnify/ENA primary metagenome ERZ780218 (study PRJEB29588, sample SAMEA2152063) | human gut metagenome | biome: human gut; feature: human-associated habitat; material: faeces | place: Denmark | collected 2008/2010 ... | reverse complement strand
TTTCCCCCGCCGTTTTCTGCGTGTATTTGGACGGCATGCCTCTGCCGTTGATCAGTTTTATTTTAAGGCTGTTTGCAACAAGCGTATCAACGCCGCCGGGGAATGAAGCGAGGTCAAGTATCAAAACGCCTTTTTTTTGCGCAGCTAATTCGTCTTTTGTTAAGACGATATGCGGAACCGTATTGATTACAATATCATAATCAGCAGGATTTTTCAGTTCCGAAAAATAAATATGTTTGGCGCCGTTAAACTGAACTTCCGCGGCAGAAAGCGAACTTCTTGAACAGACCGTGATGTTCGATCCGTAAGAGCAAAGGATCTTATGGAGTGCCTTTGCGATTCTGCCGTATCCGATGAGCAGTATTTTGCTTCCGGTAAGCGAATAATCCGTATTCTGCTCCAAGCAGGCAACAGCGCCCTCCGCAGTAAGAAATGCGTTTTTTTGCACATAGGTTTCGTTTTTCATATAATCAAAACCGTTTTTGTAATCTCCTTTTCCGTAAAAAACGATTTTTCCTTTCACGGAATCGATCATTTCCTTTTTTACCGGAACGGGAAGCAAAACAAAATCACAGTTTTCGGTGTCTTCCGTATATTTAAAACCGTGCTTTTCAAGATATTCGGCAGCGTAGATCATTCTTTTATCCTGTGTATAGGGCACGGCAAATGAAACGAGTTTCATATAATCACTCCCACAATCCATAGTATGCTTAAAATATTTTGATGTTCATTGCGTTTAGGTGTTTATTTTTTGTTATAATAGTTGTATAATATTATAAATTTAGTAACGGAGGATATTCCCCTTGAAAACGATAGACGAATTGCTGAAAGAAGTTAAGAATGTGCATTTTATCGGTATCGGCGGCGCAGGAATGTGCCCCCTTGCTGAAATCCTCATATCCCTGGGATATCACGTTTCGGGATCGGATAATAACGATACGGAAACCTTTCGCCGCGTGGAAAAAGAAGGCGCCAAAGTATTTCTTGGGCAGAAAAAAGAAAACATCAGCCCGGATACGCAGCTTGTGATCTATACGAACGCCATACTTGCCGGAAATGAAGAGCTGGAATACGCAAAAGCGAATTTCCCTTGTTTTGAGCGCGCAGAACTTTTAGGCGCGGTCAGCAGGGTATTCAGCAACTGTATCGGCGTTTGCGGAACACACGGAAAAACAACGACCACCAGTATGATCACAGAGGCTTTGCTGGACGCCGGTTTGGATCCGAGCGCTGTAATCGGCGGCAAACTACCGAGAATTGATGCATACGGCAGAGTTGGTAAAAGCCAGAATTTTGTTTGTGAATCCTGTGAATTCAACAACACATTTCTGCACATGAATCCGGATATGGCGGTTGTTTTGAACGTGGATGAGGATCATCTGGATTTCTTCGAAAATCTTGAAAATATAAAAAAATCTTTCCGCAAATTCTGCGAAAACACAACCCGAACCATTATTTATAACGGTGATGACGAAAACACCGTGGATATGCTTAAAGGCATAACCGGAAAGAAACTGATTTCTTTCGGCATCCAAGACGGCAATGATTACACGGCAAAAAATATAGACGTACCCGGTGGGTTTCATATTGAGTACGATATTTATAAAGGCGAAACTTATATCACACATATCGTGCTGACCGTTCCGGGCGAACACAATGTGCTGAACTCGCTTGCCGCTTTTATTGCTTGCGTGGAGAGCGGCGCAGATCTTGAAAAAATCAAGCAGTCCCTTTACGAATTTCACGGCGCCGGCAGAAGATTTGAACTGCGCGGCACCTTTAAAGGGATCACCCTTGCAGACGACTATGCGCACCACCCCAAAGAGATAGAGGTAACGCTCAAAGCCGCAAAAAAAATGAATTACAAACGCGTATGGGCGGTTCACCAGCCGTTTACTTATACAAGGACGGCCAAATTTTTAGATGATTTTGCAAGAGTATTAAAAATTGCGGATCAATGTGTGATCTCTGAAATCATGGGCAGCCGCGAGGTAAATACGATCGGTATAAAAGCAACGGATCTTTCCTCCAAAATACCGGGCGCGGTTCAGATTGATAAACTGGAAGATATTGCCGATTACCTTGCCGAGCACTGCAAGGACGGAGATCTTGTGATCACGCTGGGCTGCGGTGATGTATATAAAGTTTCCAGAATGCTGGAAAAGAAATTAAAATAACAAAAAACGGGGCAACCGCCAAAAGGCGGCTGCCCTCAGACTGTCGATAAAGTCGGCTGAATCGCGCTAACATATCGTTTGAAGATACGATCAACAAAAAACAACAAACGGATAAATAAAGTCTTATCAACAAGACCGAAGATTCCAAAATGGTAAAATGCCGCATAAACAAGTGTTTATGCGGCATTGCGCTTTCCGTTTTTTGCTCGGGGGCAGTACTGTTGTACGGCACCCGCTCGCAAGAAAACGAAATTCAGCTCGATTTCTCGCAGTCTTCTCAGCGCGCAAAGCAGCACATTTTTGTGCATTTACACCTTTTTCTACACGCTGAGGGCAACCGCCAAAAGGCGGCTGCCCTTTTCTCATCAGCAGATATCTTCTTTCAGAGTTTCTACGATTGAATCGTGTTTCAGTTTTGACACAGCATAAAACATGGAGGCACCAACAATCAGAAATACTGCCGCTACAACGAGTAAGAAAAGAGGGATGTTGATCGTAAACGGAATATTGCTTGACTGAAGACAAATATACATTCCAAAAGAGATCAAAATACTGATGGGAATACCAAATAGAAGTGCTTTCAGCCCGTAAAACAGACTTTCAAGGCAAATCATTTTATTGAACCCTGCCGGTGTAATGCCAACGGATTTATACATGGCAAACTCTTTTCTTCTGAGATCGATTCCGGTTGATACGGTGTTTATAATATTGGCTACGGCAATCAGTGTGATCAGCGCAACAAATCCGTAAGTGAATACCTGAAGAACAAAAATTACGGTATTCATCGTTTCCATGGATTCCGTCAGATTGATATACGTAATGCCGCTCATGGAATTCTGATCAATGATCTTGCCGATCTCATCACAGGTTTGCTCTGCATCGTCTGTTTCAATGCCCATTTGCAGAATCGGCGGCTCCCCATAGTTACTGAAATAAGCATTATTGCAATAGGAAATATACATACTTAGCGGTATATAGAGACTGATCATAGTGGCGTCGTTCAGATTACAAAGATAATTATCTGCATCATAATCCACAAAATCAGTAACGACTGCTTTTATATTTTTATTTTCGGAATTCGGCAGAACATTGCCATTTTCATCTGTAGCGTCATAATAGAACGCTTTTCCGATTATGTTATCCGTAAATACCTTGCCGGTTGAATTATCATGAGAAACATTATTCATCAGCAGCGCTTTGACTTGAGAATCATTTCCGTTAATCACGGAATAATACGGATGATAATCAATGCCGTTTTCTTCACACAGGGCATTAAAATCCTCATCATTAATAAAATTCATATAGGCGCAGGTATCTTCAAACAATTTGCTGTAAGATGAAGTTAGATTCTCTTTATTTGCAACATCCTGATTCGTATACAAGTTATCCTGCGGTGTATCGCCGCCGTAAAAGAGAATACTGCTTGTCGTGCTGTACACGGCGTTTACACCGTTTAGATTCTGCGTTTCTTCAACAAGTTTGTTATAATCCTCTTCACCGCCGGCGGTAACCGTTACCTGATACGGCATATCGTTTTGCAAATCATTCGCTTTTACAAACATATTGCAAAATGAATTAACGCTTAAGAACAGAATGATGGACAGAGCAATGCTTGCCGTTATCACTCTTGATTTTCTGCCGTTGCGTTTTAGGTTTTTATTTGCAAGTTCTCCCTCGTAGCCGAAAATCAGGCGGATCAGTTTGGAGGATCTTAATTTTTTAGATTCAAGTTTGATTTCATTCGTCTGCCTTAAAGCGTCTATCGGTGTAACGGAAGACGCTTTTTTTGCCGGAATCATGGCGGAAATAAAGATCGTAAGCGCACTTACAAGGATGATGCCGAGGATGACCCATAAAGGTACAACCACATTCATTTCAATATTCTCTCCGCCATTGATCATACCGGATTCCTGTATTCTTTTTCCAACCGCCTTAAGCGTGATAAAAATACCGAGGATCCCGGCTCCGATCCCAACGGGAATGCCCACAAGACCAAGCAAAAAGCCTTCAAAATAAACGGAAGAACTCTTTTGAGATTTCGTTGCGCCAACAGACGCCAACATACCGAGATATCTGGTTCTTTCCGAAAGAGACATACCGAACGCGTTATAAATAAGCGCGATGCTTGCAATCATAATAACCGCAAGGATGATAAGGCACATCGGAATGATAGTCAACGCGAAGGCACCGTCTGCCGCAAACGAGAAATTCCCACCCAAATATTCTTGATTTATACGGTATCTTGAAGAATCGATACCGCAGGCGGTCATGATCTGCTGAATATCGGCTGTTGATTTCATATTTACATCGGTAAGTTGAATGTACGCAGTTGCGCCGTTCAGTTCTTCCGGCTCCGCAAGACGCAGGATCTTATAACCACGGGTGGGGAAATTATTGTCTACAATGCCGGCGATCCTGTATTCTTTGATATCGTTCACAGTAAAGGACTCTCCCGCAACATAATTCCCAGTAACAACCTGTACGGAACCTTCGCTTTCGTACTGCCGTGAACCCACAGGAATGGTTACCGTGTCTCCAACCTGCCAGTCCAGTTCATTACTTTCAATAAATTCCTTTTCAACAAGGATCTCGTCATAATTTTTCGGCATAGCGCCGTCTATTTGCGTTGTAACGGTCTGACTTAAGCCAACAGAATCTGCGGCAAATACGGACCCAACGGAAGTGCGCGGGGAAACGCCGTAATCAATCATAAAACCGGAAGATTCCGAACCAAGCTGGGCGATCTCCCCTACTTTTGAAACCGTATTTTGCGATTCAAGTTTACTTAGTTCATCTGTTGTTACGTTTACGACCTGCGCGTCCCAGTGCCCGCCGGAATAGTAAGTAACATCAGCTATATAGTTCATAAAGGAAGCAATGCTGACAAACACCGCTGTGATCATGGCAACGGACACGCAGATGCCCAGGATCGTAACCACTGTTCTGCCCTTGTTCTTTTTAAGATGCGCAAGGGTGAGTTTCTGTATGATGCTCAACCCATCCTCACCTCATCTCTTGTGATTCTGCCGTCTTCAATCGCGATGATCCTGTCTGCAGAAAGCGCAATACGCTCATCATGCGTGATTATAATAACGGTCTGATTGAATTCTTTATTGAAGCTTCTGAGCAGGGAAATGATCTCGCGGCTGTTTTCACTGTCCAGATTACCGGTAGGTTCGTCCGCCAGCAAAAGAGCCGGATTATTGATGAGTGCTCTGCCGATTGCTACTCTTTGCTGCTGACCGCCGGACAGCTGATTCGGCAGATGATTCATTCTGTTGGAAAGTCCGAGTTTCTGAATGATATTGTTCACTTTTGCCTGATCTGGTTTTCTGCCGTCCAGCAAAAGCGGAAGCGTAAGATTTTCCTCCACCGTCAGGATCGGGATCAAATTATAAAACTGATAGATCAGCCCGATTTGCCTGCGCCTGAAAATTGCAAGCGCTGTTTCATCCAGGGTTGAGATATCGGTCTTATCAATAATGACCGAGCCTGAAGTTGCGGTATCCACGCCGCCCAGAATGTGCAGCAGTGTGGATTTGCCGGAGCCGGACGGCCCGACGATTGCTACAAACTCGCCCTTTTCCACGGAAAAGGAAACATTATCCAGCGCACGGACCATGACGTCACCTTTGCCGTAAGTTTTGCATAGATTTTGCGTTTCAAGAATTTTCATTTCATCTATCTCCTTTCTACGATCAAAAGAATACCATTTGAACCTTACAGCAAAATGACTTTTTTATAACAGTTTCGTAATATTACACTACAAATTTATAAAAACGTATCGTAAACTTCGTTCCGATCCCCTCTTTGCTTTTTACATCTATATTTGCGTTTTCTTTTGAAAATACGGCTTTGGAAAGCGCAAGCCCGATGCCGACGCTTTCTGCCGAGGAATTTTTGCCGTGATAAAACCGCTCAAAAATATGCGGAAGATCCTCTTTTGCAATACCGCTGCCGTTATCGCTGATTTCAATCTCGTTATAGATCGTTGTGGAATTTGTGTTTATATTGAGCGTTCCGCCGTCAGAAGTGTGTTCTAAGCAATTTTTAATGATGTTTTCAAGCGCCTCAACGCTCCAGTTTTCATCACCCGTAAAGATAAAGGGATTCACATGTTTGCTGATCTTAATTTTTCTGATCTCCGCCTGTACCAGAAACGGATTGATGCTGCGATCAATAATATCTGCGCAATTCAGAGATTTCATATTAAAATCCGCTGTATCCGCATCCAGTTTTGATAATTTCAAAAGCGTGGTGATCAGCCATTTCATCTTTTCCAGCTGTTCTTCAATGATTCTGATAAATCCGGCGCGCTTTTCTTCATCTTTTTCATCCTGTAAAACCTCAGTAATGATCATCATAGAGGTGAGCGGCGTTTTCAGCTGATGTGAGATATCTGCAAGCGAATCCGCAAGATAAAGTTTATCTTTTTTCGCATCCTCACTTGCTGTGCGCAACAGGATCATCACTTTATATAAATTGTTTTTCAGGATAGAAAGCTCGCCCTCAGCATTGTCATTGACAGCAAGTTCGTAATTGCCGGAGCAGACTTCGGAAAGATAATCATTGAGTTCTTCTATCTTACGATATCTCTGCTTTGTAAAAACATAAAACACAACGGATAGGATGATGCCAAGCGCAAGGCTAATGAACGCGCACGCTGTGCTGATAAACAGGCTGATCAAAAAGCATAGTACCGTTGCGAACGCCGATATCATCAGTATGAGTCTGAATTCTTTATTTTTCATTTTTCCAATATATACCCGAGTCCCCTTACGGTTTTTATAATGTTGGGAGACGTGGGATCCTCCTCAATCTTATCTCTCAGTCTTTTAATATACACGGTGAGCGTATTATCGTTTACAAAATCGCCGGCAACATCCCAGATATCCTCCAGCAGTTTCTGCCGGGAAAGCACAATGCCGCGGTTATTGATAAAGATCAACAGCAATCTGTATTCCATAGCGGTTAAGATCACTTCTTTAGAATCTTTATAGACTTTTGCCTCATTTGTATTGATTCTGATATTGCCTATATTGATCATGCCGTCAGCAGTGTCTTTATTATAGCGGCGCAGCACGGTCTTGATACGCGCCAGAAGTTCCTTGACCCGAAACGGTTTTGAAATATAATCATCGGCGCCGAGTTCAAGACCCATAATCACGTTAACTTCATCATCATAAGCGGTGAGAAAGATCACAGGCAGATCACCCTGTTTTTTGATTTGCGTGCAAACGTCATAACCGCTGCCATCCGGCAGCGTAAGATCAAGAATATACAGTGTAAAGGTTTTATTCCGGATGATCTCCAGCGCCTCTTCTACTGTTTTTGCAATCGTTACGGAATAACCCTCATTTTTAAGCGAATAGGTAAGACCGATTCCGATTGCATTGTCATCTTCAAGCAGAAAAATATCCATACCGATACCTCCTTATCTATAATAGCATATACAAAAGGTGAACTCCATTACAAAATTGTAATATTAGCTGCGTTCGGTGCGCACCAGCAATGAATCTTTCTACACAAACAAGAAAAGGGCGCATACTACGCCCTTAATGTTTTAAGATATTCTTTTGTGTTCCGATCCACCCTGAAACTGTCCCTAATTTTAGAAATGGTTCTGTTCTGCACGTCTTTGGGCAGAGTTTTGGATTCCAGCACAGGCATCACCTTATCCTGATATTTCGTAAAGGCCGTGCAAAGCGCCCAGGCAACCGCCATCTGAACGTAATAATACTCACTGTTTACACTCTTTAGCCAGTTTAGTGAGAAATCTATATAATCATCCGTCAGATAATAATCCATCAGGATAACAGCGGCAAAGCGCAGTTCGTATTCCTTTTCCGAATCCATATACTTTTTTAAATATTGCAAAAATTCCGTTCGCTTTTTTTCAATAAATTTCAGGGACGCGCAGACACAATCGCAAACCGCCCAATTATCAATTCTTGGCACAAACCCGTCTAACAGAGATAATCTTTCGGAATATTCCATTTTTTTATAGCCGATATAAAAGCCGTGCAACATAACCTCTTCATAATAATCCCATGCGAAGCCATCGTTTTCCAGTTTTTTGCCCAGTTCTCTGAGCTGCGGTATTCTGACGCCGATGATCTTATCTTCCTGCACATCCGGTATCAGTTTTTTATGAAACGCTTTGTATTTCGGATCCGCCGCGGCGAATAATTCCTGCCTTATGTCCAATTTCATCACCAAAAACAGTATATCATTTTTTTCTTTCCTTTACAATACGTGCGGCAAAATAAGAAACGGCGCAAAACACTGCGCCAACGGCAAGAAAGTTTACAAGGTTCTGCGAGTGATAAACGATCTCAAAAACCGAGGGGCTTACAACAAAAGCGCCTTTGATCTCAAAAAGAACAGAAACAATAAATGCGCAAAAATTGATCAGCAGAGCAAGAAAATATAAAGGCGGCGAAGTAAACAGCAAAAGAATCAACGCCGGCGCCGGATTCCCGCTGATCAGCATTAGAGCACCGATCAGCAGATTTGCTCTAAAATTTTTCTTTTCCGAAAGCAGGATACCGAGCAAAGCAAACAGAAAAATACAGCGCCCGGATAGATACCGGATCAGATCCGTCTGCGGATCTGCCTTTACAATATTTACAACGCCGCATACAAGCTCGTTGCCGATCAAACGTGCGCCGCCGTATGAAGTTTGGTAAACCAGCGTTTCAAAATCAAAAATACCCGCCGTATTAAAAAGAAAATCAAAAAAGCCAAATGATGCACAAGCAGACGCAAATTTTTCAGCCGCAAAAGAAAACAGCGAATCCCCTAATATAAAATAGACGGCGGAAAAGAATATTGCCAGAAGAATCAAAACGACTTTCCACGCTTTTGCATTTACTCTGGATACGATAAAAAAGCAGAGCAATGCGGTGGTGCAAGTAAAAAAGAGAACATTTGCTGCTGCCGCATGAAACAACCGAACAATATACAGAATAACAGACAAAATACTTAGGATAAGCACGGGGATATATATAAAAGTCATATCGTATTTTTTGATCATGAAATGTTTCATACTTGAAATATTGACCGTAAACATAAAAAATAAACACGCCACTGAAACAAAAGTTCAGTCGCGTGTTTAGGTTACACTTTATTCCATTTTCTGTGGTCATAATCCGCGCAGGCCTTATTCTTAAACGCGGCGCGCAATTCGCAGTAACAGCCGCATTTTCGGCACATGCCGGAGATCAGTTCCTCACATTCCTGGCAGAAAGACAGCCGTTTCCGATACACATCCTGACTGACTTTCAGCGAATCATCCACCGTTTTAAGATAATCCTGTATTCCTTTTAAAGACGCTTTTTCCCCCGCCTCATACAAAAGGCATTTTTTACAGAGATGTTCCATTATCTAATCACAAATTTTACAACGCTGCAGGGCGGAAGTTCAGCCTGAAATCCGTTTTTGCAGACCGTAAAGTTTGTGAATTTCTTTTCTGCAACACAGTCTTTGCTTTCAAACGTATTTCCGTCATGGATATCGCCTGAAAGGATCGTTGCCTCAACAGAATGAACAGCACTGTGCGCAATTTCGCAGTCTATCCGGGCAGAATGTTCCGGGCAGGAATTTACAATCGTGGAACAGACCGCACCGTTTTCGTCTACGGATGCAGATTCCACCAACTGCGGCGCTGTTTCGCTGTTAAGTGTTCTTTGAGGCGTAGTGATATAGGAACCAAGCAGCGTATTATTCTGATGCGCTTTAAACATTTTAAACACATAATACGTGGGTGTCAGAACCATATCTTCCCCGTCCGTCAGTGCAACAGACTGCAAAACGTTAACGGTCTGCGCTATATTTGCCATTCTGACCCTATCTGCATGCTTGTTAAAAATATTTAAAGTGAGCGCGGCAACAACCGCGTCGCGCATGGTGCTGAGCTGATACAGGAAACCGGGGTTCGTGCCCGGCTCCACATCATACCAAGTGCCCCACTCGTCCACAACAAGACCCACGCGTTTTTCAGGATCATACTTATCCATAATGCTGCAATGGCGTGAAATAATGCTGTCCATCTTATACGCTTTCGCAACGGTTGAAAAGTATTCCTCAGCATCAAAATTGGTAGAGGAACCTTTTTGATCCCAGTTGCCCGTCGGCACGGTATAATAATGCAAAGAGATACCGTTTGCTTTGTTGCCGGCATTTTTCATCAGAACATCTGTCCAGTTATAATCTTCCGCGTTCGGGCCGCAGGCAACACGCAAGATCTTATGATTCGGATCATAATCACGCACATAGGTGTTATATCTTCTGAAAAGATCGCTGTAGTACTGCGCCTGCATACTGCCGCCGCAGCCCCAGCTTTCATTGCCAACGCCGAAATATTTCAGCCTCCACGGCTCCTTGTGCCCGTTTTCTGCGCGCAGGCGCGCCATAGGCGAATCTCCGTCAAAGGTCATATACTCGATCCATTCATTCATTTCCGCGACCGTGCCGGAACCTACGTTTCCGTTGATATATGCGTCACAGCCAAGTTGACGGCACAGTTCAAAAAATTCATGTGTGCCGAAAGAATTGTCCTCTACCACACCGCCCCAGTGGGTGTTGACCATCCGCTTTCTTTTCGCTTTATCACCGATACCGTCTTTCCAGTGATATTCGTCCGCAAAGCAGCCGCCCGGCCAGCGGAGCACGGGAATACCCATTTCTTTCAGCGCATTTACCACATCACAGCGCATACCGTTTACGTTCGGAATTTTGGAATCTTCGCCCACATAAATGCCTTCGTAGATACATCTGCCGAGATGCTCGGAAAAATGGCCGTAAATGTCTTTATTGATCTTGCTCATTTTCTGATAAGGGTTAATAAGATATTTTTCCATTTTTTAAAACCTTTCCGCTGTTTAATAGAATAAAACTACCATAACCAAAATTTAAAGTCAATAATAATTTGACAGTTTGCGCAATTTATTTTACAATTAATTTTGGTGATTTATATGAGGACAGAAAAAGCATTAAAACTGATTAAAGAAAAGGGAGCAGACGCACTCCTTCTGTTTAACGAAAGCAACATGCACTATTTTTGTGGTTTTGCCCCAAGCGAAGGCATCGTTTTGATTTTGAAAAACGGCTGCGGATACCATATTGTTGATTCTAGATATACAGAAACCGCGCAGAATTATGCCAAAGAAACCGGTCTTATCGTTCAGGAGCCGGAGGTTCCGTTTGCTGATCATATTGCTGAAATATGCAAACATGCAAATATAAGAAAGATCGCGTTTGAGGACGAGACCATATCCTATAAGCGTTACAATCTTTATAAGGAAAAGACAGGCTGTATATTCATCGGGATCGGAGACGCCTTAATGCGCATCCGAAATGTAAAAGAACCGGAAGAAATCCGGTATATGAAAAAGGCAAATGAAATTGCTGAAAAAAGCCTTGCCGAACTTCTGAACCATATCCGCCCGGGGAAAACAGAAAAAGAACTGCAGGCTTATTTTGATTATATTATGCTGCAAAACGGATCTGACGGCGTTTCGTTCGATACCATTCTGCTTACAGGCGCGCACACTTCCCTGCCGCACGGAGTGCCGGACGACAGAAAGATTCAGAAAGGCGATTTTGTGCTGATCGATTTCGGCGCAACATATAAAGGCTATCATTCCGATATGACAAGAACATTCGCCGTGGGCGCAGCCAGTGACGAAATGAAAGAAATGTATGATCTTGTTTTACGAGCAAATCTTGCAGGAATCCATGCGCTGAAACCAAACACGGCGTGCGTAGACGTATATCAGGCGGCATATGACGTGCTGGAATCTAAAAATATGGGCAGATATTTCCGCCATTCGCTCGGGCACGGTGTTGGGCTGGACATTCATGAAGGGTTTAACGCTTCTCCGCGCAGCAAAGACATCTTTGTTCCTGGAAATATCACTTCAATCGAACCGGGCATCTATATTCCCGATCTGTTTGGAATCCGAATAGAAGACGTTTGCCTGGTAACAGAAGACGGAAATGAAGATATTTCTCAATTTTCAAAATCTTTTACAGTTCTTTAAAAGGCAGCAGAATATGACGATTCAAAAAGTAAAACTGATTTCGATTCTGATGTGTTCAGCCGCATTGATTATCGGCTTGATCCTGCTGATCGCGGGCATAAGGGATCTTTCGCTTGAAAACAAAAACACAAAAAACTGGGAAACAACTGAGGGTACGCTGGTAGATTATGAACTATACCGGGACGCTTATTATGACGCGGCAAAAAGAACCGAACATGCTGCAACCTATACTTTGATCTACCGATATGAAGTGGACGGGCAGAACTATACATTGCGTTCACAAATGGCAACAAGCGCTGTGCCGTCAGTAGGCAGCACCAGAGACATACGCTATAATCCGGGCTATCCGGAAGAATCGGTGCTAAGCGGTGATGCTGCTGGCTCTGCCATGACCTTTATCGGAATCCTGTTTATTGTGGTTCCCGGTGTGATCGGACTGGGCTTTGCCGGCGTTCTGCAAAATCTTAAAATGAACATCACGGATTTCATTTTCGGCGCAGTGCTGATCGGTCTGACCACAGGCTCTGTGTATTTGATTGCAGGTTCCCTGAAACCTGCCAAGGTATTTGAATTTTTCTCAGATTCTTTTAACCCAATGCTGCTCATTCCGGTTTTACTGTTTGCAGCCGGCATATTTTTGATCATCAGAAGTTTTGCCGCACCGCTGAAAGAAAAACTAAAAAGTAAAGGCAATAAAAAACCGGAACACTAAAAAGTGTTCCGGTTTGTTATTTATCTGACGGTTTTAATATATTTATATCCGGCGCCCTCAACCGCTGCTTTCAAAGCGCCATCCTCTGCGTCGCCGCGTTGAATATACGCTTTGCCTGCGCTGTGATCCGCTTTAACCGTAACGCCGATTTTCTCAAGCGCTTCCGTTACATGGCGCTCACAGTTTTGGCACATCATACCCTCGATCTCAATGTAAGGTTTTTTGTCTTTGTTAAAAATACTCATATCTATTTCTCCTTTTTTAGATTTTTTATATACAGCTTTATCTATATTCACAAGATTCAGCCTTAAAGCATTCATGACCACACAAAAGCTGGAAAGACTCATCGCAGCAGCTGCGATCATAGGATTCAGAGTAATGCCGAACGCCGGTTCAAGCACACCTGCGGCGATCGGTATACCGATCACGTTATAAATAAATGCCCAGAACAGGTTTTCCTTAATATTCAGAATCACTCGCCGTGAAAGGGAAACTGCTTTTGGAATGTCATGCGGATCGCTTTTCATGAGAACAACGTCTGCTGCGTCAATTGCAACGTCCGTGCCCGCACCGATCGCGATGCCGGTTGCTGCCCTTGTAAGCGCCGGTGCGTCATTAATGCCGTCCCCTACCATGGCAACATTTCCTAATTCGGACAACACGCGTACTTTTTCCTCTTTACCATCCGGCAACACTTTTGCGATCACATGATCAATACCGACTTCATGTGCGATGGCATTTGCCGTCCGTTCATTATCTCCTGTTATCATAACCGGTGTTATGCCCATTTTCTTAAGATCTGCCACAGCTTGCCGGCTTGTTTTCTTAACCGTATCCGCAACCGCGATCAGTCCTGCAAATTCACCGTTTACGGCAAAATACAGCGGCGTTTTGCCATTTTCGGAAAGCTCGGTTGCTTTAGAAATATAGTTTTCCGGAATCTCGCAGAATTCAGAAATATATTTATCATTTCCGCCATAGACCTCATAACCGTTTACGGTTCCATGGAGCCCGTTTCCGGCAACAGTTGCCGCGTTTTCGCATTCCAGAAGATCAATATGGTTATCATTGCAGTAAGAAATAACCGCTTTGGAAAGTGGATGTTCACTTTTGCTTTCCAGAGCATAAGCAAATTTTAACAGTTTATCCGTGTTGTCGGAAAGAATATCCGTAACTGAAGGATCACCTTCTGTGACCGTTCCCGTTTTATCCAGGCAGACAATATCCGTTTTTCCGCACACTTCCAAACTTTCCGCAGTTTTGAATAATATGCCGTTTTTTGCACCTTTCCCGCTGCCGACCATAATGGCAACAGGCGTTGCCAGCCCCAGTGCACACGGGCAACTGATAACCAGTACAGAGATTCCTCTTGAAAGTATAAATCCGGCACTCTGCCCTGCAATCATCCATCCGATCATGGTGATTAGGCTGATTGCAATAACGGCAGGCACAAATACACCGGAAACTTTATCCGCAATTTTAGCGATCGGTGCCTTTGTTGCAGAGGCATCAGACACCATTTGGATGATCTTGGAAAGTGCGGTATCTTCACCAACAGAAGTTGCCTTGCACTCTATAAACCCGGACTGATTAATCGTGGCGGCAGAAACGCTGTCTCCCACCGTTCGGTCAACAGGAATACTTTCACCGGTCAAGGCAGATTCATCCACAGCGCTCTCCCCTTTTAAGATAACGCCGTCCACCGGTATGCTCTCTCCTGCGCGGACAACAAAAATATCGCCAACCTGAACATCATCCACACTGACTCTGACTTCTTTACCATCCTTTAAAAGGACAGCTGTATCCGGCGCAAGCTTCATAAGGCTCTTTAACGCATCAGTTGTTCTGCCTTTGGAATACGCCTCAAGTGTTTTACCAACAGTAATCAGTGTTAAAATCATGGCCGAAGACTCAAAATACAGATTTCCGTGCATATATTCGTGCGCCGCTGCAGTGTTGCCCAATGTGATCTCATAACTCATAATGAACATAACAACCGTGCTGTAAACGAATGCGGCGCCGCTGCCGAGTGCCACGAGCGTATCCATATTCGGGGCACGGTGCACAAGCCCTTTAAATCCGCTGATGAAAAACCGTTTATTTATGATCATTACCGCAATGGTAAACAACAACTGAAACAGCGCTATGCCCATTATATTTCCATCTAAAAATGCCGGAACAGGCCAGCCCCACATCATATGCCCCATGGACACATACATGAGCGGTAAAAGCAAAACAACGCTCGCTACAAGGCGTTTGAGCATTTTTGGTGTTTCACTGTCTTTTAACGCATCTGCTTTTTCTTTTGCATGATCCGGATTGGCCCCCTGACGGGATGCACCGTAACCGGCATCTTCCACAGCTTTCACGATTTCCGCATCTGTTGCTGTTCCTTCCACAATCATGGAATTGGTAAGCAGATTCACAGAACAGGAACGAACATCATCCAGTGAGGAGACCGCTTTTTCCACCCGTGCCGAGCATGCGGCGCAGGTCATGCCGGTAACATCATATTTTGCCATAGTATCCCTTCTTTTATTTTAACAATTTTTGCAAAGTAGAGATCAGATCGTCAACCGTTTCATACTTTCCGTCTTTTATATCCTGTTCCACGCAGGTCTTAATATGGTTTGAAAGCAGTTCGCGGTTAAATGCATTCAGCGCCGAAGAAGCGGCAACTGCCTGGTTGATAATATCTGTGCAATAAGCATTATTTTCAACCATTCTTTTAATACCCCGTATCTGACCTTCTATGCGGTTCAGCCGATTGATAAGAGATTTATATTCAGTTTCGCCGCGTTCTTTGGTTTTATGCGTACAATTACAATCTTTCATAGTTTCTCCCTCTATACCCTCATGGGGTATCCTTATTATATACCCCATTAGGGTATTTGTCAACCCATAAAAAAGCCTTCGCTAAAGCGAAGGCAAAATTTATGTTTCAGGAACATTTACTTTGCTGTTAAATTTATCAAGCACAAGCGCAATAATAATACCGGCTGCTATGCAGACAATATTAATCACCGCTTCCTTGATGCCGACTGTAAAACTTTTAAACGGTATAATCACGATTGTTGCAGCGATAACGATTCCGATAATTCCGTGGAACACGATACTGTAATGCCGGTTCATCAGTGTATCTATAGCCTTGGCAAGCAAAATAACTGTAATCACAGCACCGATACCCGCCGGAATCAGGACACTGAAATCCAGATTGCCGATGCCTTCCACAAGCGGCGTATACAGACCAAGCGGCATTAACAGTGTAGAAAAGCTCATACCGGGCGCGATAACGCTGAGTGCAATGCAGAAACCGCAGAACAGATACCACCCGAAATTCGGAACAATGGTTACATGAATGGCATTTAATCCGAGAAGCAGGGCAAGCACAACAACGAAACATATACCGAGTGAGATGAAAGAGCCTTTACTTCTGCCCTTTTCGCCCGCCTCTCTAAACAAAGAAGGAAGCATTCCCGCGATCAGCCCAACAAATAAGCAAACCGAGGGATCCGGATATTTATTCAGCAGAAATCCGAGAAGTTTGGATATGGCCAAAAAACCGATTCCGATGCCGATTACGATAGGTATAAGCAGTTTGGCATATTTCTTGATTGCTTTGAAGGGATGAGAAAGCAGTTCCATAATTGGCTTATACACGCCGAAAACAACACATAAAACGCCTCCGGAAATTCCGGGCAAAACAGCACCCAAGCCAATAATTGCACCATGGATCAGGCGCATAATGATCTCTCCTACGCCGGATCTTTTTTTATTTTCCGCATTTTGAATGTCATTTTTTTCGCTGTTCATACGATTTCTCCTATAAAGTTATTGCAAGATGATATGCGTCCTCAGTGGCGTTATAGATCCTGCCGGATTTTAAGCAGTCACCGATCGCATAAACATTATTATACCTGTCTTTCAGTTCATTGTAAAGTGTATTATCCGGCCTTACACCCATGGAAAGCACAACGCCGTCACATTCTATTGTGTATTTTTTCCCGGTTTTTGTATCTTCAACCGCGATTCCGCTCGGAAGAATATCCGCAAGTTTTGTGGAAGTATAAAACTGCGTATCTGCCTGCACAAGTTTCGGCATAGCGTCATCAAGCTGCTGAAACCACGCGCCGGGTGCGATCTGATCTGCCATTTCAATAACAGAAACTTGATTTCCCTGTGCCACAAGCAGTTCCGAAGTCTCCAGACCGGTCATACCGGAACCGATAACACAGATCTTTTTGCCGCTGTATTGGACGGACCCGTTCAAAACATCTGTAACTGTTACAACATGATCACCGGAAAAGGCTTTGGGATGAACCGCATTTGCGCCTGTTGCAAAAATAATATATTCAGGAGAATAAGAATCTATAACATTCTGATCTGCATTTACACCGTATTGAATATCCACACCGTTTGAAAGGCAATTTGTTTCAAGATCCTCAACACACCAGTGCAGTTTTGCCTTATGCGGCGGTTTATCCGCAAGATTAATCTGACCGCCGGCTGAATTTTCTTTCTCGAGAACAGTAACGCTGAAACCGCGCCGCGCAAGAAGTTCTGCAGCACATAAACCCGCAACGCCTGCACCAATGATCAATACTTTTCTTCCGTTTCCGTTTTGTTTCAGTTTTTCCTTTTCCCTGCCAACAAACGGATTGACAGAGCAATGACCATGCGTACCGGTATAGGCACCGTTCATCATGCTCTCAAAGCAATACAAACAGCAAATGCAGCGTTTGATTTCTTTTTCTTTTCCGTTTTGCACCTTTTGCACCCAGTGCGGATCTGCAATATGCGGGCGGCCAAGGGAAACAAAATCCTGAATCCCTGCCTCTAACTGTTCTTCAGCCTGTTTCGGTGAACGAATCAGATTTGCCGCGATAACGGGAACGCTAACAACTTTTTTGACTTCCTGAGCCAAATTTTTACGCCAGCCGCATTCAAAAGTTGCCGGTTCCAGCCAATAGTTGAAAGTATCGTACGCACCGGAGGAAACATCAATGGCATCTATGCCCTTTTCGTCCAGCATTTTTGCCATTTTCAAGCCTTCATTCAGCCCGTATCCTCTGCCTTTCTGACCAATCCGGTCATACATTTCATCAACAGTAAGGCGAACGATTAATGGAAAATCGCGCCCGCATTTCGCACGCACATCATCTATAATCTCATTTAAAAACCGCATCCTGTTTTCAAGAGATCCGCCGTATTGATCGGTTCGGTGATTGGTTGCGGGCGAAAGAAACTGCTGAATCAGATAGCCATGGCTTGCATGCAGTTCAACACCGTCGCATCCGGCTTTTTTCACTCTCAGCGCGGCATCTCCAAACTGGGATATGATCTTTTTGATCTGTTTTACAGTCAATGCCTTATTTGCACTTTCAGAAAATTTGCTTTTTTCTGTTTTACTGGGTGCAACGGTTTTAAAAAACAGATCCTTTTCAACCATTTTCTTTCCGAGCGGAACGATTTTGCCATACAAAAGTTTTGAATAAGCATTGCCGGGCAGGATCTTATCCATTGCAACGGAAATCGGGACGGTATTGATCATAAGATTGACATTCTGCCTTCCCGGATGGTGAAGTTCCACAAAAAGTTTTGCACCGTATTTATGTATTCTGTCTGCCAAACGTTTGATAGACGGAATATTACGGTCTTTAGAAGCGGAAAGCTGGCCAAAGGAAGAAGCACCGGTGAGGTCATTTACCCTTGTAATCTCCGTAATGATCAAACCCGTACCACCCTTGGCACGTTCTTCATAATAATCGATCATTTGATCAGTAGCATCACCGTTAAAGGTGCCGAATCCCATAAGCATGGGCGCCATCACAACTCTGTTTTTTATTTCGAGGCTGCCTATCTTCATAGGACTGAAAAGCATATCGTAGGAAATAGGAATCACCGCTTTCATGTAATATAAAAAGTATACCATTTATACGGTATGAAATCAATAAAAAAGCGCCGTAAAACGACGCTTTTACCAAAATTAAACAAGAACTTTATTTTTTCTTTTTCTTCTTAGCCTCATCCCGGGCCTTTTTCTCCGCAACTTTACGTTTTGCCTCTTCAATAATACGTTTTTGTTCTTCTTCGTGCGCTTTTGCAGCCTCTTCGCGTTCTTTCTCTTTTTTCAGCTCGTTCTCGCGTTCTTTGGCAGCCTTTGCTTCCGCCTTTGCAAGGCGTTCCTGCTCAAGCGTTTCATCTGATTTTGCAGGAGCGATAACAACCGCAATATTGATGCCCAAAGCAACAAGAAACAGCACAAGCGCGATGATATAACCCCAGAAAAATCCTCCGCTGACGTCATATACGGCAAATTCACCAACCGAAAACGCCTTAGCGTCTGCGCCGATTCCGGCAGCAGATGAAAACAAAGAAACAGCCACTATGGAAAACGCAATCGTGATAATATCAAACGTGATCGCAGACTTGGTTTTCGGCTTTTTGCACTTGATAATGTTCATAAAAAACGCAATAACAATAAACAAAGCGGCAAGGAAATAAAAAACCGTACCTACAACAAGGAATGTTGTTGGGCCGAAGAAGTTTTCAAACTTCAGATTTTCCCAAATCAGCGAAAAATTATTAAAGAACTGAAGAAAGATATCCAGCGCGGATTTTGCACCTGTAAAAGAAAACAGTGTAAGCTGAAAATTCTCGCCGGCGCTGTTGACAGCCGACCAAGGAATAATAAACGCAACAGCGGGCAGGAATGTAAGTATAAATCTGACGATCCTGAGTTTTGTGCCGAAAAGAGAATAACGGACTCGGTTCATCGTTCTGTAGAACACGGTGAAAGCCGCTTCTGCTTTTTGATTATCCTCTTCCAGCCGTTCCATCCAATTATAGTTGGGAATGGAAACGCCGCAATATTTGCATTCCGCCTTAATATTCCACCATGGAATCTTCTTTCCGCAGTTGGGGCAAGTTGCCATCGTGACACCTCTTATCAAAAATACTACCTAATATTTTATAATGTTTGTAATAAAAAGTCAATATTAAAAATAAGAGCGTTATTTTTGTTTACTTCGCTTAGTCAGCTTATGATACGCGATCGTATCCTTGCGCAGAAACCCGGATAAAACAATCAGCGAAATCAGGTTTGGCACTGCCATAAGTCCGTTCGCAATATCACTGAAAGACCATGCCACATCAAGTGCTGCAACCGAACCGAAAAACACCATAACGGCAAACACGATCCTGTAAACATAGCAGATCACTCTGTTTTTAAAGAGGTATTCCAGCGCCTTTTCGCCCTGGTATTCCCAACCGAGTATGGTGGACCACGCAAACAGAAGAATGCCGATGGAAACGACTACTGCACCGGGCTTGCCTAAAACACTTTCAAAGCAGGCAAGGGTGAGATCCGCACCGTCAAGAAGTACCCCGTTTGCATCCGTTGATCCCAAAAGGCCGGAAGAGGCAATAACAAGGCCCGTAATCGAGCAAACAACAATGGTATCAATAAACGTGCCGCACATGTTGATATAACCCTGATTAACATGGCTATCCGTTGTAACGGAAGACGCCGTTATCGCCGCAGAGCCGAGACCGGCTTCATTAGAAAAAACGCCTCTTGAAACACCGTAGCGAATGCTCTGCATAACGGAAACCGTGAGCGTGCCGGCAAGACCTCCGGCAACAGCTTTTCCTCCGAAAGCCATAGACCATATGGTGCCAAGACCGGCAGGAATATTTTTATAATTGGCAATAATAACAACCAAACCGGAAATTATGTAAAAGACCGCCATAACCGGCACCAAAACGGAAGATACTTTGGAAATGGATTTGATACCGCCGAAAATGATGATACCGGTCAAAACGGCAAGCACAATACCGGTGATCCAGGAAGGAATGGAAAATGTTTGCGTCAGCGAGGAAGAAATGGAATTTGCCTGAGACATATTTCCGATTCCGAAAGACGCGAGCACGGTAAATACTGCAAACGCACCTGCAAGAATCAGCGCAATTTTTTTATGCTTAAACGCATTTTTGATCGTATACATAGGGCCGCCGCACATCTCGCCTTTTGAATTGGTCTCTCTGTATTTTATAGCAAGCGCACATTCAGCGTATTTCGTGGAAATGCCAAACGCTGCCGCGATCCACATCCACACAAGCGCACCGGGACCGCCAGTTATCATAGCGGTTGCTACACCAACGATATTACCGGTTCCGATTGTGCCGGCAAGAGCAGTCATCAGCGCTGAAAAAGGAGAGATATCCCCTTTCCCTTTATCCGTTTTTCTGGATTCCGGGCTGAAAACCATTTTCAGCGCTTTCGGCAGATTACGCCAAGGCAGAAAATTCAGCTTAAAGGTGAGGAATATTCCGGTACCAACCAGAAAAACAAGCATTACCGGGCCCCAAACTACCCCGTCAATCGCATCAAGTATTTCGCCTAACTTATCCATAGTTTACTCCTTTAATCATTTATTTTCAAAACCTGCGAACTGGCTGTTATAAAGGTGATAATAAAAGCCGTGCTTAGCAAGCAATTCATCATGTTTGCCCTGTTCGATAACTTTACCGCTGTTCATAACCAGGATCAGATCCGCATTCCTTATTGTTGAAAGTCTATGCGCAACGATAAAAGTGGTTTTACCTTTCATCAGAACATCAAAGGCTTTCTGGATCCTGATCTCCGTTCGTGTATCAATGCTTGATGTTGCCTCATCCAGGATCAGCATCGGCGGATTCACCAGCATCAGCCTGGTAATACATAAAAGCTGTTTTTGACCCTGAGAAAGATTACCGCCGTCAGAGCCGATCACGGTGTTGTATCCGTCCGGCAGACGTCTGATAAACGAATGCGCGTGCGATTTCTTAGCGGCATCTATTGCCTCTTCCAGCGTGGCGTCAGGTTTGCCCATCGTGATATTCTCCAGAATCGTGCCGGACTTCAGCCAAGTATCCTGAAGCACCATACCAAACGAAGATCGCAGCGATCTCACATTGATCTCAGAATACGGAATATCATCCGCATAAATCACCCCGCCTTTCACATTATAAAACTTCATAAGAAGATTTATAATAGTGGTTTTACCGCATCCTGTGGGGCCCACGATTGCAATGCGCATTCCGGGCTTTACGCTGATATTTAGATCTTCAATAAGTTTTTTATCCTCTGAATAACTGAAGTCAACATGCTGCACTTCAATCTTTCCTTTGGCGTTGATGAGCGTCTTTTTCTGATCTGTATCCGGCTCGACCTCTTCTTCCTCGATTAGATGAATCAGTCTGCCGGCACAGGCAACTGCGTTTTGCAGTTCAGTAACAACGCCGCTGATCTCGTTAAAAGGCTTGGTATACTGCGTTGCGTATGCAAGAAAACTGGAAAGTATGCCAACGGTTATATTCCCTCTTATGGCAAGAATGGCGCCAAAAAGGGTGACCGCTGCGTAAACGATATTATTTACAAACCGCGTTCCCGGATTTGCAAAAGAGGAATAAAAAGTAGCTTTAAAATAGTAAAGCGCAACATCTCTATTTGTTTTATCAAAATTTTCCTGATTTTCTTTTTTATGCCCATATGCTTCCGTAACTTTCTGATTGGTGATCATTTCGTCCACAAAAGCGGTTTGCTCTCCCCTTGCCTCGCTCTGCTTTCTGAACATCTTATATGTTTTTTTTGCAATAAAATTTGCCAGCAGGAAGGACATTGGCGTCAACACAACAACCAAAAGCGCGATCCAGAAATTAATATAGATCATAAATCCGAGCGTGCCGATAATGGTTACGATTCCGGTAAAAAGCTGTGTGAACCCCATCAGCAGACCGTCTGCGAACTGATCCGCATCCGTAATCACGCGGCTGACGATTTCTCCGTTTGAATGGCTGTCAAGAAAATGAAACGGCAGTACCTGCAGCTTTTTAAAGGCTTTATTGCGCATATCGCGCACAACATTAAACGTGATCCTGTTATTAAGAACATTCATCAGCCATTGCAAAAGCGCAGTTACCGCTACGATCACAGCAATCTTTATAAACAGGCTGATCATGGAATCAAAATCAACATTACCCGGGCCGACAATATAATCGATCGCGCGGCCGATAAGAATGGGTACATACAGCGTAAGCAAAGAGGAGCCGGCAGCGCAGAAGATTGAGATGATGAGAATAAACTTATATCTGCCAATATAACTGAGCACTTTTTTTATGATTGTTTTTGTCATTTTTCGGCTGCCTCCTTTTGGAACTGCGATTCATAGATTTCTCTGTACACTTCGCAGTTATTCAGAAGATCAGCATGTGTGCCGCAGCCAACGCATTCGCCGTCATCCAAAACGATGATCTGATCGGCAAACATAACGGAAGACGCCCTTTGACTGACAATAAAAACAGTTGGCTTATAACTGAGATTCAAAATGGCTTTTCTCATTGCAGCCTCAGTTGCAAAATCCAGCGCGGAAGAACTGTCGTCCAGAATCAGTATTTCCGGTTTGCGCACCAGTGCCCTTGCAACGGAAAGCCGCTGTTTCTGACCGCCAGAAAAATTGGCGCCGTTTTGCTTAATTTCCGCATCCAGTCCGCCTTTTTCGTTTATGGTATCAAGCACCTGGGCGTCTTTAAGAGCAGCACGCATTTCATCATCTGTTGCATTTTTATTGCCCCACAAAAGATTATCCCGCACCGTACCTTTAAAGAGTGCAGCTTTTTGAAGCACAAATCCTATTTTATTTCTGAGAAGATGATCCTCCTGCGCTTTCACATCAACGCCGTTTACATAAACCGTGCCCTCTGTTGCGTCATAAAAATGAGGAATCAGGGAAACCAGGCTTGTTTTACCACTGCCAGTGCCACCGATGATACCGATAATATCTCCTTTATTTGCCCTAAAATCAATATCTTTTAAGGACTCTTCTGAAGAGCCGTTGTATTTAAGGGAAACATGATCAAAGCAAACTGCATAATCATTTGCTTTCACTGTGTTATCGCTGTGCTGAAGAGAATTTTGGAGTTTAAACACGTTTTCAATTCTTGACGCACAGGCAAAACTTCTTGTAACCGTAACGATGAGATTTGCAAGTTTTATAAGTTCAACAAGGATCTGGCTCATATAATTGTAAAGAGCAACAACCTGCCCCTGTGAAAGATCCCCGGCATCTACCCGAACGCCGCCTTCATAAATCAAAACGATGATAGCAACATTGATGATCACATACGTAAGCGGATTCATAAGAGCAGAGATTCTGCCGACCGCCTTTTGAAGATGTGAAAGTGCTTTGTTTTTCTCAAAAAAACTTTCCGTTTCTTCCGCCTCACGAGTGAAAGCGCGTATTACTCTTGCGCCGGACAGATTTTCGCGCGTTTTCAGCGTAAGTTCATCTAAGTGGAACTGGATAGATCGGTAACGCGGCATCGTATATCTCATGATTGCAACGATAACAACGGTCAAAATCGGTATTGTAACCAAAAAGATCAGTGCGCATTGCACGTCAATGGTAAAGGCCATAACCAGCGCGCCGAAAACGATAAACGGGCTCCGTAAGAATAAACGGAGCACCATATTAACGCCGTTCTGCACCTGTGCCGTATCATTCGTCATAATGGTTACAAGCGTTGACGTTCCGGCGCTGTCCAGTTCAGAAAAAGAAAGAGACTGTATCTTCTTAAACAAATCTGAGCGCAATTCTCTTCCAAAACCGGCAGCAGCTTTTGCAGCAAAATACTGCGCGGTTACAGAAACAGACATGCCTACAACAGCAAGCACTACCATAATGCCCACATCGTAAAGCACTTTTCTGTAATCGCTTCTTAAAATACCGTTATCAATTACGGATGAAACAACCAGCGGAACGATCAGTTCAAAAATTGCCTCCAGCATTTTAAAAAGCGGCGCAAAAAAAGATTCTTTTTTATAGTTTTTTAAATAAACAAGCAGGCTCTTCATACTGACACCCATATAACAATTTTAAGATGATGTATATTATAATAATAACAAACACTTACTGTCAATAAATATGGTAAAATATCGTAAAAACAAACAAAATACGCAAAAATAAAAATGAACAGATTGTAAATATTTTAAT